>Ga0308161_1003945_pt1 | contig 13973 bp, 13 predicted proteins | sample PhyFR2_FD_201034 | JGI IMG/M metagenome (GOLD analysis project Ga0308161, IMG submission 201034) | Phyllosphere microbial communities from UC Gill Tract Community Farm, Albany, California, United States - DLSLF.R2 | ecosystem: Host-associated > Plants > Phyllosphere > Unclassified | place: USA...
GTGGGTGAAGAGATTCGTTATTTCGTTCCATCGCGGCTATTTCACGGGACAACACAACAAGCCACCTGATCCGTTGCCACGACGCATCGAAGCTCAGGTTTTGATCGATCTCCAACCGTTCAGGAAGCATTTCGTGCATAAAGACGGAGCAGATGTTGCAGGAAGCACTATTCAGCCTTTCCCGCGCCCCTCCTCAGCCGGACGAATTCATGCCCACGGATCATGTAAGGTTTTCCCCGGTCTCTGACACAGAACCGGCCGATATGCAGTCCGACAGTGGGCGGGAGCCATTCATTCTGCTGCCAGCCGAAGAGCAGGCCCGCGCTCGTTTTTACGGCCTGCTGGCTACGCTGTTGCTCTCCCCGCCATCCGCCGGCCTGCTCGATGCGCTTGCCACTGCGGATCCAATCGATGGCGAGACCGGGAAGCTTGCACCGGCCTGGGAACAGCTGGTACTGGTTGCCGGCATCATGGATGCCGAGGCGGTGCGCGAGGAGTTCGATGCGCTGTTCGTTTCAACCGGGACGCCGCTGATTAATCCGCACGCATCGCTTTACTTATCCGGATTCATGATGGACCGGCCATTGGCAACGCTGCGGAGCACGCTGCGCGAACTGGGCGTGGCCAGGCAAGCCGATGCCAGTGAGCTGGAGGATCACCTCGGATCGCTGTGCGAGACGATGGCGCTGCTGATCCAGCAGGGAAGGCCCCTGCGAATGCAGAAGGCTTTCTTTGATGAGCATATCGCCGGCTGGGTGCAGGCTTGCCTGGCTGACATGCGCAATGCGCATGGTGCGCGCTTTTACCTTCATGTCGCGCGCGTGCTCGATGCCTTCGTGGAACTGGAGAGGGAGGCTTTCGAGATTGGAGACTGTGCGGGCGTGTAAGCGCGCACGCGAATACACGTTCCTGCATTTCAAGCCCGCCGCCGGAGAGTCGCATGAGTCGGCCGGGCGAGCCGAGATGAATCCGTCTGCCGTTTCCCCCTTCCCGTACCCGCTGTTCCGCTCGTTCAAGCGCGATCGCCATTTTCTGAGACTGGTTGATCCAACTTTCACGCCGATCCGCATGCCCGCATTGAATCGGCCAGGTCAGTAATGCACTGATGAAAGCAATTGCTCCGCACCCATTGGCGCCTTGAAACCCTTGTTGCGATACTGACCGCTAAGATTTACAAAAGGTGCTTGCAACTTGTTCAACCCCTTGCGGGTTCGACAATGGGTGCCGATGGAAGGCCCGGAACCCGTCGCGAAACGTCCAAGGGCACGGCTCTTGCAATAGCCGCATCATGCCTACCAAAACCGCCACGCCAAAACCCGTTCCAGTTCGTAGCCCCGCGCCGCAGATGACGCACGCTGCCGATTCGCCAAACCCGGCCAATGGCCGCCGCGGCTTCCTACGTACCAGCGCCAATGCCGGCCTGCTGGGCGCAGCGCTTGCCCTTCTGTCCCGTAGCGCTCCCATACAGGCGGCCGGTCAGGCCAGCGCGGCCGAGAGCACGGAGCCTCCTTCCGGCGGCTATCACGAAACCGAGCACATCCGTAAGTACTACGCCAAAGCGCGTCAATTCTGAGGCTGCCCATGACCCTGCTCCGTAAAACCGGTGACACCGTCAAGCGTTCCACCCTGGTGCCACGCAGCCTTGGCCAGGGCGTGCCGAAAGGCCTGAGCCGGCGTGCCTTTCTTGCACGCGCCGGGCTGGTGACCGGCGGCGGACTGCTGGCGCAGCAACTGCCGCTGCGCGTGATGCAGCAGGCAGAGGCGCAGACCACCCATGTGACGCCCGACCAGGGCAAGCCCGAGGTGAAGCACACCATCTGCAGCCACTGCTCTGTTGGCTGCTCAGTGGAAGCGGTGGTGCAAAACGGCGTCTGGGTGCGGCAGGACACGGCATTCGACTCGCCCATCAACCTCGGCGCCCACTGCGCCAAGGGCGCATCGGTGCGGGAACACGGCCATGGCGAGCACCGGTTGCGTTATCCGATGAAGCTGGTCAACGGCAAATACCAGCGCATCAGCTGGGATCAGGCGATCAACGAGGTTGGCGACAAGCTGCTGCAGCTGCGCCAGCAGGCCGGGCAGGATGCCATATTCTGGATCGGCTCGTCCAAGCACAACAACGAGCAGTCCTACCTGCTGCGCAAGTTCGTCTCCATGTGGGGCTCCAACAATACCGACCACCAGGCGCGCATCTGCCATTCCACCACGGTGGCCGGCGTGGCCCAGACCTACGGGTATGGCGCCATGACCAATTCCTTCAACGACCTGAGCCACAGCAAGGCGGTGCTGTTCATTGGCTCCAACCCGGCCGAGGCGCATCCGATCTCGATGCTGCACTTCCTGCATGCGAAGGAACTCGGCGCGAAGATGATCGTGATCGACCCGCGCTTCACCCGCACCGCCCGCTTTGCCCATCACTATGTGCGCATCCGGCCCGGCACCGATATTGCGCTGGTCTGGGGCATCCTCTGGCATATCTTCGAAAACGGCTGGGAAGACAAGGAATACATCGAACGTCGCACCTACCGCATGGACGAGGTGCGCAAGGAAGTGGCGAAGTGGACGCCGGAGAAAGTGTCGGACGTCACCGGAGTGCCGGAGGCGACGGTGAAGAAGGCGGCCGAAATGCTGGCGACCAACCGGCCGTCGTCGGTGGTCTGGTGCATGGGCATTACCCAGCACCATGTCGGCACCGCCAATGTGCGCGCGCTGTCGATCCTGCAGCTGGCGCTGGGCAATATCGGCGTGGCCGGCGGCGGCGCCAATATCTACCGCGGCCATGACAACGTACAAGGCGCAACCGACGTCGGCCCCAACCCCGACTCCCTGCCCGGCTACTACGGCCTGGCCGAGGGCGCCTGGAAATATTTCGCGCGGGTCTGGGACGTGGACTACCAGTGGCTGCAGGGCCGCTTCGCCAGCAAGGCGCTGATGGAAAAGCCCGGCATGACGGTGTCGCGCTGGTTCGACGGCGTCAACGAGAACAAGCAGTTCGTGGACCAGCCCAACAGCCTCAAGGCGGTGGTCTACTGGGGCCATGCGCCTAACAGCCAGACCCGCCTGCCCGACATGAAGCTGGCCATGCAGAAGCTGGACCTGCTGGTGGTGATCGACCCCTACCCGACCATGACCGCGGCCATGCACGGCAGGAAGGATGGGGTCTACCTGCTGCCGGCCACCACCCAGTTCGAGACGCAGGGCTCGGTCACCTGCAGCAACCGCTCGGTGCAGTGGCGCGAGCGGGTGATCCATCCGCTGTTCGAGTGCAAGACCGACCACGAGATCATGTACCTGTTTGCGAAGAAGTTCGGCTTCGCCAATGAACTCTGCAAGCATATCAAGGTGGTCGACAACGAACCCGTGATCGAGGACATCCTGCGCGAGATCAACCGCAGCGTCTGGACCATAGGCTACAGCGGCATTTCGCCCGAGCGGCTCAAGCTGCACATGGAAAACAAGCACACCTTCAATCCGACCACGCTGCTGGCGGAATACGGTCCATGCAAGGGCGACTACTACGGCCTGCCCTGGCCGTGCTGGGGCACGCCGGAGATGAAGCATCCCGGCACGCCCATCCTGTACGACATCTCCAAGCCGGTGGCCGAGGGCGGCCTGCCGTTCCGGGCCAACTGGGGCGTAGAGCATGACGGCCTGCCGCTCTTGGCGGCCGATGGCTCCAGCAACAAGGATAGCGAGATGCAATTCGGCTATCCCGAGTTCGACCATGTGCTGCTGAAGAAGCTGGGCTGGTGGAATGAACTCACGCCCGAGGAGCAGAAGCAGGCCGAGGGCAACAACTGGAAGACCGATATGTCGGGCGGCATCATCCGCGTGGTGATCGCGCATGGCTGCGCGCCGTATGGCAATGCGCGCGCCCGCTGCCACGTGTGGAATTTTCCCGATCCGGTGCCGGTGCACCGGGAGCCGCTGGTCAGCCCGCGGCGCGATCTCGTGGCCGCCTATCCGACCTATCCGGACAAGGCCGCATTCTGGCGCCTGCCGACGCTCTACAAGTCGGTGCAGGACATCAATTTCGCCAAGGACTATCCGCTGATCATGACCTCGGGAAGGCTGGTCGAATACGAGGGCGGCGGCGACGAAACCCGTTCCAATCCCTGGCTGGCGGAACTGCAGCAGACCATGTTCGTGGAAGTCAACCCGCATGACGCCGCCCAGCTCCGTGTGCAGACCGGCAAGTTCGTCTGGGTGGAAACCCCCACCGGCGCGCGCATGAAGATCACCGCCTTCGTCACGCCGCGTGTGCCGGCGGGCCTGGTCTGGATGCCGTATCACTTCGGCGGCTGGTGGATGGGGGAGGACCTGCGGGAAAACTATCCGGCCGGCGCCGCCCCCATCGTGCTGGGTGAAGCGGTCAACACCGGCTGGACCTACGGTTACGACGTGGTGACGATGATGCAGGAGACCAAGGTCTCGCTGTGCCGTCTGGTAACGACCTGAGCGGCAAGGAGCGACGATGGCAACCAGGATGAAATTCATTTGCGATACCGAGCGCTGCATCGATTGCAACGGCTGCGCCACGGCCTGCAAGAACGAGAACGAAGTGCCATGGGGCATGCACCGGCGCCGGGTGGTCACTGTCAACGACGGCGTGCCGGGCGAGGCGGCGATCTCGGTAGCCTGCATGCACTGCACCGACGCGCCCTGCATGGCGGTGTGCCCGGTGGACTGCTTCTACCATACGGCCGACGGCATCGTCCTGCACAGCAAGGACCTGTGCATAGGCTGCGGCTACTGCTATTACGCCTGCCCGTTCGGCGCGCCGCAGTTCCCCAACCCCGGCGCCTTCAACCATCGCGGCAAGATGGACAAGTGCACCTTCTGCTCGGGCGGCCCGGAGCCGGACAACTCGGAAGCGGAATTCCTGAAGTACGGCCGCAACCGCATCGCCGAGGGCAAGCTGCCGGTCTGCGCCGAGCAATGCGGCACCAAGGCGCTGCTGGGCGGCGATGCCAGCATCATTGCCGACATCTATCGGCAGCGTGTGGAAACCCGCGGCTATGGGCCGGAACTGTGGGGCTGGGACATCGCCTATGAGACCAGGCGCAACGACGGCAAGGTGGAAAACAAGGGCGATGGCCCGCGCCGGAACCAGGTGCCGAACGACTTCCAGAACAACCCGAGAAAGTTTCCGACATGAGCCGCGTCCGCGTATTGCTCCTTGCGTTGATGGCATGCGGCCTCACCGGCTGCCTGGAAGTGGAACAGCATCCGCCCTGGGTGCATGGCTATTACGACGGCAAGCCCGACAACATGCCATCGCAACGCCACTACCACGGCGACCGCATGGCCTGGAATGCCGCCATCGACAATCGCAACAGGCGCCAGAACGAATACAACCGCATGCCCTGAGCCGGGCAAGACAACAGCAGAACAGGAGAGCCGCCATGCATCCACACCCGACCCGGCACAGCGTCCTCGCCGCCTGGCTTCTTGGCATGCTGCTGCAACTGGCCGTGGCGATGTCCTGGGCCGCGGTGCCGCATGAAAAGGCGGTGCCGGCCTATGCCGAGGAGCAGACCATTCTGCAGGTGGAAAAGGATACGCCGCAACCCGGGCTGGGCGACGCCGACTCGGGCCGCCGCCATATCGATCGCCATTACATCAAGCCGTTTGGTTTGCAGCCGGAAATGGATGTGCTGCTGCAGCGCGGCGGCAATACCTGGCGCACCCTGCGCAACGGGCCGATCGCCACCATCGCCGGCACCATCCTGCTGGTGGTGCCGCTGCTCATCTTCGGCTTCTACCGCGCGGTCGGTCCGGCCCGGCTGGACCGACCCGAGTCGGGCCGCAGGATACAGCGCTTCACGCTCTGGGACAGGGTGATCCACTGGGCCACCGCCTTCAGCTTCCTGGCGCTGGCGCTGACCGGGCTGATCATCATGTACGGCAAGCAGCTGCTGATCCCCCTGATGGGCCACAACGCGTTTTCCTGGGTGGCCATCCTCTCCAAGTATCTTCACAACTTCGTCGGGCCGCTGTTCATTGCCTGCTCCGTGCTGATGTTCTTCACCTTCCTGCGCGAAAACCTGTTCCGGCGCTGGGACTGGGACTGGATCAAAAAAGGCGGCGGCCTGGTCAGCCACAAGCATGTGCCGGCCGGCTACTTCAATGCCGGCGAGAAGGTGTGGTTCTGGGGCGGCGTGGCGCTGCTGGGCATCATCGTCTCGGTATCCGGGCTGATGCTGGACTTCGTCAATTTCAGGCAGACCCGTTACCTGCTGCAATGGGCCAACTACCTGCATGTCGGCGGCGCGGTGATCTACATCGCCGCCAGCATGGGCCATATCTTCATCGGCACCTGGGGCACGCCGGGCGCCTATGAGGCAATGCGACACGGCACGGTGGACGAAGCCTGGGCAGCCAGCCACCATGCGCTCTGGTACGAAGACGTCAAGGCCGGAAAGGCAACGGCGCCGCATGGCCGCCATGCAAGCCAGTCCCCGCCGGCGCAGCCGGCACAGCCGGCAAGGGGGAGCGACTATGCGTGAACGAACTGCGCTGCTGGGCTGCCTAGCGCTAAGCGGCCTGCTGCTGCTCGGCGCCTGCGGCGAGCGTGCCGGCGGCAACCGAAGCGAAGTACGGCAGACCAATTTTCCGGGGCAGCTCGCCGCCGGCAGCAAGAGCAGCGGCGAGATCATGGAGCGCTCGCGTGAAGCGAGCAAGAGCCAGATGCCAAGCGGCACGCCGGGCATACCCGAAGGCGCCGGCGGCAACACCAGCGGCCCGGCCATGGGCGGCACGTCGCCAGGCGCCGCGGTGGCAGGCGATGCGCCCAAGGGAAAGATGGCGGGCGAGACGCAGGCGGCCGGGCCGGCAGCAAGCGCGGCAAAACCCAGTGCCGCCGAGCAGGCGGCCGCCAAAGCGCAAAAGGAAAAACAGGAACTGGCAGCTTCGATGGATGAGGTAACGCGGCGCTGGCGTGCCGACGCAGCGAAGAATGGCTGGAAGACCTACCCCGCCGTTGGCAATGATTCCGTCGCCGGGATTACCGCCTCCGGCGCGCAGGAGCAGGCCCGCGCCGTTCCGCCGCCGGTGCACAGCGAGAAGTCCGGCAGCGCAGCGCCCAGCGAGGATGTGAAGAAGCCCAAGGAACCCGGTGCAAATTGAGCGCCGGCGGAGGGAAGACCAATGCTGATGGCTGAACTGCCGCTTGCAGTCCTGATGCGCTGGCGGCGCCCGGCCAGCATGTGGGACCAGGCCCGCTGGCGGCCTGAAGCAGTCAGCGTGGACCGGGCCGATGCCAGCGCCCAGGCACGAGCGTTGACGCCCGACAGCCGCCTGCTGCATGGCGTGGCGCTGCAACTCTACCCCGATGAGAACGACGGCTATTTCGAGAACTGGGCGGCGCCAGAGCCAAAGATATTCCTGTTGTGGCGCGTGGAAAACGACGAGCCGGCGATCGTGTCGGCGTCCGCAAGTTATGGCGAAGGCACCCGCATGCTCGATTCGGGCGACCAGGCCGACGGCATCGCCATGCCGCCCGACATCCATGCCTGGCTCGGCAGCTATCTGCTGCGCCATTACGAACCTCCTGCGCGCGGCAAGCGCAACCACGGCTGATTCAGCGTACAGCAGCAGAGCGCCTGTCTTGACTCCAGACCTGCCCTTTCAACTCGACAGTATTTGCGCAGGCTCATCACGGCAATCCGGCTATTGCCGCATCATTAACGGCTGGCGACTGCCGATTGTCCTATGGCGATTCGTTTTCCCCTCCTACCCGAAGTTCGGGGTTTGTCCTACTGCCCGTTTTCCTATCATTGCTTACATTGAAGCCTCGCACCCAACGTGGTGCTCTTAACACGACCTAACAAGGAGTGAACATGAGGCAGATTTCAATTGCAGCAATGATTGCAGCGATGGCATTCGCAGGTTCGGCAATGGCGCAGAGCGCCGGCGGCGGCGGCACGGGTGGCGGCATGAGCGGAAGCCCCAGTTCGAGCAGCGGCGCGGCAATGACCGGCGGCAGCGGCGGAACGACTTCCGGCGGCACCACGAGCAAGAGCGGCAGCAGTTCGTCCGACATGAGCAGTGGCTCCGGCACCTCTGGCGCTTCCGGGATGAGCGGCGGCTCGGGCACCTCGGGTAGTACTGGTTCCTCGGGCATGAGTGGCGGCGCGGGCACCTCCGGCAGTACGAGCTCCTCCGGAATGACCGGTGGCTCGGGTACTTCTGGGAGCGGCAGCTCGTCAGGCATGAGCGGTGGCTCCGGCATGTCGGGCAGCAGCGGTTCGTCCGGCATCAACAGCGGCTCGTCGGGCATGAGCGGCAGTTCGGGTAGCGGCACCTCCGGCACCATGGGCGGCACCGGCGCCGGTACCCATGGCATGGGTGCGGGCAGTTCCAGCAGTGGCGCCAGCGGCGGCAGCAGCCGTTAAACCCTGGCTTGCAGTCATCTAGTCGGCCGTCCTCTCGAAAGAGCGGGCGGCCTTTTGTTGCCGGCTAGTTGTGGCGGACCCAACGGCCGATGCAGGGCCCCATGCCGGCTTGCCGCGTGTATTCATCGATTGCCTCGGCATGGCAGGCCACAAGGACCGGTCTCACGTGTCCATTTCCCCTGGCACGCTAGACCCCGTCAACCCTGCGTGCCCTGCTCCAGGCGCCGCAACGCCTCCGACACCTCCCCCCGGAACCTGGCAAGCTGCTCAAGCGACTGGCTAACCGGCATGAACGCGGCCCACAGCATGTTGGTCAGCTGGCCAGCGGTCGTCTCGATATCGGGCTTGTTGCGGTTGACCATGTAATCCCACAGCACATGCTCCATCGAGCCATAGACCATGTCGCGCAGCAGCGGCAGCGGCATGTCCTGCCGGATTTCGCCGTCGCGCTGCGCCGCCGCCAGCACCTTCATCAGCGGCGCGGTATAGCGCCGCTTGAGCTCGGCAATCAGGTCGGCGAATTCGGCATCGGCGCTGCGGCCTTCGGAAAGCACCAGCTTGCACATGCCGGTGCCGTCCTGCATCAGCGTCACCAGGTGTTTGTGCACCACGAAATGCAGTCGGGCCCGCGTGCCCACCACCAGCGGCACTTCCTGCTCCAGCACCAGCGAGATCTCGTCATACCATCCCTTGATTACCTGCATGCACAGGTCGCGCTTGCTGCTGAAGTAGGAAAAGACCGTGGCTTCCGAAATGCCCAGCTCGCGCGCGATGTCGAGCGTGGTGGAGTTTTCATAGCCGTTGTCGGAAAAGACCTGGCGCGCCGCGACCAGGATCTCCTTTACGCGCCGCTCGGACCGGGTGCCGAGTACCTCGCGCTTGCGGCCTGCTTTCAATGGCGTCGTCATGCTGTGTCGTCTGGCTTCTGTTCAGGCATGCACCTGCTAGCTCTGAAATGCCAGCAGCTGCACGCCTTCTTCCACCTGGTCGCCGGTGGCATACAGAAGCTCTTCCACCACGCCGTCGCGCGGCGCGGCAATCGTATGCTCCATCTTCATCGCCTCCATGATCAGCAGCGGCGCGCCCTTCACCACCGCCTCGTCCTTCTTCACCAGGATGGCGACGATCTTGCCCGGCATGGGCGCGGTCAGCCTGCCGCCTTCGTCCTCGGACTCGCCGGCATGGGCCAGCGGATCGCTGTAGCCCAGCACCAGGTGGCGCTCGCCGGTGAAGACATGCACTTCCTCGCCGTTGATCACCACCGTGCCGCGCACCAGCCGGCCGTCTAGCCGCACCGCATAGTCATTGCCCTCGCGGTGCACCAGGGTTACTTCATGGGACGCGTCGCCGTGCAAGAGCTGCCAGCCGTGCGCCAGGTAGGAAAGGCCGACCTCGCGCGCCTGCTCGCGGTCGGTGAAGCGGAAGTTGCGGCGCAGCGATGCATTCATGCGCCAGCCGTCGGTGCGCGCCCAGGGATCGGCGCCGGTCGCCGCGCCATGCCTGGTCTCGCCGGAGACCAACGCCACCGCGGCCAGCGCCAGCGCCTCCGTGCCGGCGGCAGCCGGCAGCGGGAACAGCGCCGCATGGTTGCGCTCGATCAGGCCGGTGTCGAGATCGGCGGACGCAAACGGCACGCTTTCCACCAGCCGCTTCAGGAAGGCGATGTTGGTGGTCAGGCCGACCACCTGGTAATGCGTCAGCGCATTGGCCATCAGCGCCAGCGCTTCCTCGCGGTCGCGGCCCCAGACGATGAGCTTGGCTATCATCGGGTCGTAGAAAGGCGAGATCGCATCGCCGGCGCGCACGCCGCTGTCGATGCGCACCGGCGCCGGATGCGCCGGGTTTTCGCCCAGGCTGAACGACACTGCTTCCGGCATGCGCAGGTGGCGCAGCGTGCCGATCGACGGCAGGAAGTTGTTGTCCGGGTTTTCCGCATAGATGCGGGCTTCCAGCGCATGGCCGCGGATGGCGAGATCGGCCTGGCCCAGCGGCAGCGGCTCGCCGCAGGCTACCCGCAACTGCCATTCCACCAGGTCCTGGCCGGTGATCATTTCGGTTACCGGGTGCTCCACCTGCAGCCGGGTATTCATCTCCATGAAGTAGAAGGAACCGTCCTGGTTGGCGATGAATTCCACCGTGCCCGCACCGACATAGCCCACCGCCCGTGCCGCGGCGACCGCCGCCTCGCCCATTGCGCGGCGGCGTTCTTCCGTCATGCCCGGCGCCGGCGCTTCCTCCAGCACTTTCTGGTGCCGGCGCTGCACCGAGCAGTCGCGCTCGAACAGGTAGACGCAGTTGCCATGGGTGTCGGCAAACACCTGGATCTCGATATGGCGCGGCCGCGTCAGGTACTTTTCGACCAGCACCTTGTCGTCGCCAAAGCTGCTGATCGCTTCCCGCTTGCAGGACGCCAGCGCGGCCTTGAAGTCTTCGGAACGCTCGACGATGCGCATGCCCTTGCCGCCGCCGCCGGCGCTGGCCTTGAGCAACACCGGGTAGCCGATCTCGTCGGCGCGCGCCTGCAGGAATTCCGGCTCCTGGTTGTCACCGTGATAGCCGGGCACCAGGGGCACGCCGGCCTTTTCCATCAGCGACTTCGCGGCCGACTTCGAGCCCATCGCATCGATGGCCGAGGCCGGCGGGCCGATGAAGGCGATGCCCGCGTCCGCACAGGCCTGGGCGAAGCCTGCATTCTCGGACAGGAAGCCATAGCCCGGATGCACTGCCTGCGCCCCGCTGGCCAGCGCGGCGGCGATGATCTTGTCGGCGCGCAGATAGCTTTCCTTGGCGGCGGCCGGCCCGACCGGCACCGATTCGTCGCACAACGCGACATGGCGCGCATTCACATCGGCCTCGGAATAGACGGCGACGGTCTTCACGCCCAGCCGGCGCGCGGTGGCGGCGACACGGCAGGCGATTTCGCCGCGATTGGCAATCAGTATCTTGCTAAACATGGTTTCTCCAGTTCTCATTCCAGCCAGGACGGCTTGCGCTTTTCAAGGAAAGAGCGCACGCCTTCGCGCCCCTGTTCCGATGCGCGGATGTCGGCGATGCGCACCACGGTGTCCTGCACCAGCGCATCCGTCAGCGGCTGCCCGGCCACGTCATTGACCAGCCTCTTGGCCGCGCTTACCGCATCCGGGCTCGCCGCCAGCAAGGCCTTCAGCAGCGCGCCAACCGCATCGTCCAGCCCATCGGCCGGCACGCATTCATGCACCAGGCCCATGCGCTGCGCGGCGGCCGCGGAAAACCGTTCGGCGGTGATGAAGTAGCGGCGCGCCGCCTGCGCGCCCATGGCGCGGATCACATAAGGCGAAATCGTGGCCGGGATCAGTCCCAGCTTCACTTCGGACAGGCAGAAGTTGGCCGTCTCGGCTGCCACCACGATGTCGCAGGCGGTAGCCAGCCCCATGCCGCCGGCGTAGCAGTCGCCCTGCACCCGCGCCACCACCGGCTTGCCGCAGTCATTGATGGCGCGCAGCATCGCCGCCAGGCCGGCCGCATCTTCCAGGTTTTCCTCGCGGCTGTAGCCTGCCATCTTCTTCATCCAGTTCAGGTCGGCGCCGGCGCAGAAGGCCACGCCGCGCGCGGCCAGCACCACGGCGCGCACCGAGCTGTCCGCATCCAGCGCCCTGAATGCCTGGGTCAGTTCGGCGATGCTGGTCTCGTTGAAGGCATTGCGCACGTCGGGCCGGTTGAGCCAGACGGTGGCAACCGCCTGCTCCTGCCGTATTTCCAGTGTCTGGTAGTCCATTGCATCTCCTTACATGCGGAACAGGCCGAACTTCGTCTCCGGCACCGGCGCATTCAGCGCGGCCGAAAGCCCCAGGCCCAGCACCATGCGGGTGTCGGCCGGATCGATCACGCCATCGTCCCACAGCCTTGCGCTGGCATAGTAGGGATGGCCCTGATGTTCGTACTGTTCCTTGATCGGCGTCTTGAACGCACCCTCTTCCTCGGCGCTCCAGCTGCCGCCGCGCGCCTCGATGCCGTCGCGCTTGACGGTGGCCAGCACGCTGGCCGCCTGCTCGCCGCCCATCACCGAGATGCGGGCATTGGGCCACATCCACAGGAAGCGCGGCGAGAACGCCCGGCCGCACATGCCGTAGTTGCCGGCGCCAAAGCTGCCGCCGATGATCACGGTGAACTTGGGCACGGCGGCGGTGGCCACCGCGGTCACCATTTTGGCGCCGTTCCTGGCGATGCCTTCGTTCTCGTACTTGCGGCCAACCATGAAGCCGGTAATGTTCTGCAGGAACACCAGCGGGATCTTGCGCTGGCAGCACAGTTCGATGAAGTGCGCGCCCTTCAGCGCCGATTCCGAAAACAGGATGCCGTTGTTGGCAATGATGCCGACCGGCATGCCGAAGATATGCGCAAAGCCGCAGACCAGCGTGGTGCCGTAGCGCGCCTTGAATTCCTGGAATACGCTGCCGTCGACGATGCGGGCGATGACCTCGCGCACGTCGAACGGCTTCCTGGTATCGACCGGGATCACGCCATACAGCTCCTGGGCCGGATACTTCGGCTCTACCGCATCGCGCAGCAACATGTCGGGCGCCTTTTGCCGGTTCAGGTTGGAGACGATGGTGCGGGCCAGCGACAGCGCATGCAAATCGTCCTTGGCCAAGTGATCGACCACGCCCGAGAGGCGGGTATGCACATCGCCGCCGCCCAGGTCTTCCGCGCTCACCACTTCGCCGGTGGCCGCCTTCACCAGCGGCGGGCCGCCGAGGAAGATAGTGCCCTGTTCCTTGACAATGATGGACTCGTCGCTCATCGCCGGCACATAGGCGCCGCCCGCGGTGCAGGAGCCCATCACCACCGCGATCTGCGGTATGCCCTCGGCCGACATGTTGGCCTGGTTGTAGAAGATGCGGCCGAAGTGGTCGCGGTCGGGGAACACGTCGTCCTGGTTGGGCAGGTTGGCGCCGCCGGAGTCGACCAGGTAGATGCAGGGCAGCTTGTTCTGCATCGCGATTTCCTGCGCCCGCAGGTGCTTCTTCACCGTCATCGGGTAATAGGTGCCGCCCTTGACGGTAGCGTCGTTGCAGACGATCACGCATTCGATGCCGGCCACGCGGCCGATGCCGGTGATGATGCCGGCCGACGGCGCGGCATTGTCGTACATCTCGTAGGCCGCGAGCTGCGACAGTTCGAGAAAAGGCGTGCCGGGGTCCAGCAACATCTGCACCCGGTCGCGCGGCAACAGCTTGCCGCGTGCGGTGTGCTTGTCGCGGGCCGCGGCGCCGCCGCCCTGGGCGATGGCTGCGACCTTCTGCTTCAGGTCGTCGACCACGGCCTTCATTGCCGCGGCATTGGCCTGGAACTCCTCGGAGCGGGGATTGAGCTTGGATTCAATGCTGTTCATCGCGTCATTCTTCCTTGGTGATTGTGCAGCTTACCGGGTCTCGGCAAACAGTTCGCGGCCGATCAGCATGCGGCGGATCTCGCTGGTGCCGGCGCCGATCTCGTAGAGCTTGGCGTCGCGCCACAGCCGGCCCACCGGGTACTCGTTGATGTAGCCGTTGCCGCCCAGCGCCTGGATCGCCTCGCCCGCCATCCAGGTCGCCTTCT
>Ga0308161_1003947_pt1 | contig 13969 bp, 20 predicted proteins | sample PhyFR2_FD_201034 | JGI IMG/M metagenome (GOLD analysis project Ga0308161, IMG submission 201034) | Phyllosphere microbial communities from UC Gill Tract Community Farm, Albany, California, United States - DLSLF.R2 | ecosystem: Host-associated > Plants > Phyllosphere > Unclassified | place: USA...
GAGGAGGAGTGGAAGTGGGAGAGCAAAGCAAATTCTTCAATGAGAGGAAAGGGTCTAGATGCTACCCTTCACTTTTACTGCTTCGCTATGCTCTGTAGACTCGTTCAGACTGTACACTCACTCCTCCTCTGCTTCCTGTGCGACTTTGGCTCGCTCATGTCGTTTCCTCGTGACGGAAAAGCTCTTCAGAAATCATTGATCCTGGGCTACAGCCCATCGTATCCACTAGAATACGTAAAATGATGGCTGTATACTCTCTCTGGATCATTGATACTCACCTGCTCGAAGCGCGATCTGATTCTAAAGAGTCCTTATCCTGCAGGTTCGTCGATCTATTCACTTCGATTCTTCTTTCCGCGTACAACGTCCTGTCTACATCGTTTGATCACTTTGGAGCCCCTCCCTTTCATGCATCCCGTCGATATTGATAAGTTCTCAAGGTCCTGGTTTCATCCGACGAGAATCTGTTCGCTGACAGCTTCGCGACGATTCGGAGTGGAAACAAAAACGGTCTTGCCCTTCGTCTACCTCTCGCAAATGGCTCTGGCGACGACATTCCCATCTCTTGAGAGCCTCTCGGAGGGAAGCGAATCGGCGAGAAGCCTCCCTACTCCTCAGCGACTCAGTAAGAAGTTGTAAAGCTTTTTTCGTGCGAGAAACCTCGGAAAGGTCCCACCAAATCTGCGGCGCTTTTTTGATCTGGTTAGGGTGCACAGCTTGTCGTCTACGACTTCACTGAATCTTCGAGCTAACATTCGAACTATGTGAGAAAACCCAAGGAAGAAAGGTTTGCGATGATGCGTTTGAACCCATTTTCTTTTCCTTTCCTTACTTTTTCTCTCCATCTTCAACAATGGCCACGAATCAAGCACTCGACAGTGTGACCAAGAAGCTTGAAAAAGTCTTGCCATCAGCAACTGCACCCAACTCTCCTCATGCTTCAGGCGTTTCAACCCCTCAACCTGCGATGACTCCAGGTGGATCAGGACCCAAGAGGACTAGATTGGCATGTATGACTAGTGGAGGTGATAGTGCTGGTATGAACGCTGCTGTGAGGGCAGTCATCAAAATGGCTATCGCTCGGTGAGTTCTCTGCCTTTCGAATCACAATTCGAACCCCTCGATTTGGTTGGATCAAAAGCGATAAGCTACGATTAGAGCACTAGGAGTATCAATGATGGATGATCAGTCTAGCTGCGAGCTGTTTCAGCTAGTTCAAGTTCTCACTCCGAGGATGGGCGAAGGGCTATGCAGCAAAAAAGAATTCTCGGTCAACAATTAAACAAGATCACTGATCTCGTTCTCATTGATGTGATACAGTGGCTGCGAAGCGTATGTCGTCAGGGAAGGATGGGAAGGATTAGTTAGAGGAAACGATGAAGATGCAGTTTCGCAAGCTGCTGAACCTCATTCGGGAGCACCTCTCACTAGCGAGAACCCTCTACCTGATCGAAGACAAGGTGGCTTCGTCGCTACTTATGGAGAGGGAGAATTATTGAAGGAGGGAGAAGGAGAACAAACTCTCAAGGGTCGATACATTATTCGAGTAAGTTCACTTTTCGGAGCACTCGAGACTCGTTCATTCAGCTAATAAACTGTCGGTTCGTCAGGTTGGATGGGATGATGTTCGAGGATTCGCTAGTATTGGAGGTACTCTGATCGGAACTGCTCGTTGCGCTGAATTCAGGGAAATCGAAGGTCGTCGTAAAGCTGCCCTCAACTTGATCCGACACGGTATCGATGCGCTCGTAGTCTGCGGTGGAGATGGTAGTTTGACTGGAGCCGATAGGCTGCGAGCTGAATGGCCTGAACACATCGCTGCCCTTCTCGAGCGAGGTAAGCGAAAACTTCTGCCTTATTTCGTTCAGATTGAAATGCTCACGATGCATTCTATTTCCAGGCGACATCACTCAAGAGCAATTCGACACTTACAAGCACCTCAACATCGTCGGTCTCGTTGGAAGTATCGATAACGATATGGCAGGAACTGACATGACGATCGGTAAGCGAAGGTTTAGTTCGAGTCGATAGCTCAACTCTGACTCCACTACTTTTTTTACAGGTGCTACCACTGCTCTTCACCGAATCTGCGAAGCCGTCGACAGCATTTCCTCGACCGCCTCTTCTCACTCTCGAGCTTTCGTCATCGAAGTCATGGGTCGTCACTGTGGATGGCTCGCATTGATGGCAGCTATCGCTACCGGAGCCGATTACATGTTCATTCCCGAGCGACCTCCTACAGCTGAAGACTGGCAAGCTTCGATGTGCAGCGTTCTTTCTCGCGTGAGTTTTGGCTCTTCTCCTTCTACGTTAGAATCCGCTGATTTTCGTCTCTCTTCACTATAGCACCGTGAAGAAGGAAAGCGAAAGACTATTGTCATCGTAGCCGAAGGAGCTCACGACTGCAAACTCAACGCGATCACTCCCAACGATGTCAAAGAAGTCCTCACAAACCGCCTCGGACTCGACACTCGTGTTACGACTCTCGGTCACACTCAACGTGGAGGAAACCCCGCCGCTTACGATCGTATCCTCGCCACTCTCCAAGGTGCTGAAGCTGTCGAAGCTGTTCTCACCTCGACACCCGAAACTCCTTCTCCCGTTATCGGTATCGCTGAGAACAAGATTACTCGTCAACCGTTGATGGAAGCTGTTGCCAAGGTGAGTTCACGCATCTGTTTCGAAGTATCACATTTCCCAACGCTGACTAGTTTGACCTGTTCATAGACTCAAGAAGTAGCGAAAGCTATCGAAGCCATGGACTTCAACCGAGCACTCAGTCTCCGTGATCCCGAATTCGAGGACTGCCTTCACGCTTTCCGCGCTACCACTCGTCTCAACACCGAATACCGCGTACCTGAAGAACAACGAATGCGAATTGGTATCATTCAGTGAGTTTCCCGTCCCCTTCCTAGTCTCTTTTTCTGAGCTGATTCATCATCTCCTTCAATTTAGCACCGGTGCTCCCGCTGGAGGTATGAACGCTGCCACTCGTACCGCTGTGCGATACGCTCTCTGTCACGGTCACACTCCCGTCGCGATCTACAACGGATTCGTCGGACTCCTCGAAGGAAACGTTGCCGAACTCTCATGGCTCCGAGTCGACCAATGGACTACTCGAGGTGGATCCGAACTCGGTACGAACCGAACCCTCCCCGATTCCGACATGGAAGGTATCGCCGCGAAACTCGCCGAGTACAAGATCGATTCACTCCTCATCATTGGAGGTTTCGAAGCTATGGTCGCAGTCAACCAATTGGAAAAGTCTAGGGATCGTTACAAGGCGCTCAAGATCCCTCTCGTTCACCTTCCCGCTACCATCTCGAACAACGTCCCAATTACGGAATGGTCAATCGGTTCAGATACTTCGATCAACGTTCTCGTCGAAGCTTGTGATGCGATCAAACAGAGTGCTTCAGCCAGTAGGAATCGTGTCTTCGTTGTCGAGACTCAAGGTGCTGGTTGTGGATACATTGCGATGCTCGGTGCTCTCGCTGTGAGTTCACTCTTCACTCTTCCTCCTCACACTAGCTACTTACTGAGCATACTTGTTCCCACAGACCGGAGCCAATCTCGTCTACACTCCTGAGAACGGTATCACGCTCAAACAGCTCGCTCAAGATGTCGAATTCCTCAAGAAACGATACAGACAAGATGTTGCTGGAAAGTCAGAGGGTCGTCTCGTCATTCGGTGAGTCGATACACTGATCAAGCGACTGTCAAGAACTCGTACTGACCCAATGACATCCAATCACAGATCGGAGAAGGCTTCGAAGACTTACTCGACAGAGGTTGTCACCAACATTCTCGCCGAGGAGGGCAAAGAACTGTTCGATTCTCGACTCGTCGCTCTCGGTCACACCCTTCAAGGAGGTGTACCTTCCCCTCGGGACCGAACTCGTGCCGTTCGTCTCACCGTCAAGTGTATCGACTGGCTCGAGAAGCAACACACTTCAAACAGCGAGGCGAGTGCCGCTACGATCGCGATCCAAGGTGCCGGTATTCGATTCGTTCCTCTGTCTGAGATGCTCGAAGCTGCCGACTTCAAGAACCGACGAGGAAAGGAACAATGGTGGCAGCCAATGCAACGTCTCGTCGACGTTCTCTGCGGACGACTCAACCTCGAGAACAAGCCTATCGGTTCTTTCGTTCCTACTACCACTCAAGCTTAAGTCTAATCTGCGCGTGTACCAGTATCTCATTCCCCTATACAGCTTCGTGAAAACTGCTTCATATAATAGAATTTATCCCTTCAGCTCTTTTTGTATATACAAATCCTTGTCACTTGTTTATAGCAACCTCGGAATGAAGTTGAACTTCGCTCTCTTTTATTTCTTCGCCAACGAGAAGTTGCGAAACGAGAATGTTGCGAAGTGAGATTTTTACTTCTTTCCTTTGACTTCGGTAAGGCATGGCAGCTCCTTCGACACCTATCCAAGCTCCCGAAACAGCTTTACAGAAGCTAGCCAGGCGGCCATTCACGACTCAGCTGCTTCCCTCTAGTTCCTCAACTTCTTCATCTCCAGTTCATTCAAGACATCTCAAACGAATCCACATCGCACCAGAGATCCTCAAAGCGGTCAAGATATGTGCTGGAGATGCTCTTGTACTCAGGAAGCTATCCGCAACGAGTGGAACTGAAGCGTTAGAGCAGGGAATGCAGAAAATGGATTTGGAAGAGGTACAATGTTGAACGTTCAGTAAACAGCTTGTAGAAGACTGCTGACTATCTAGGATGCAAACAGGGAGCTAGCAGATCCACATTTGCTGTTGGAATCGCTTGGCCTAACTTCACTCTGTCGGGAAATAGTCAGTTTGAACATTTCCCCTTCCTTCCCTCTCCATCTTGCTGACTGAAGAAATGAACAGCTGTCGCTGTCTCTCCCTTGGCACTTGCGAATGCGGGACTTGCTCCCGGCGAAACCGCTACCGTATCGACTGTCGCAACTTCAGGAATCGAAGTAGTCGAAGCGGATAAAGTGACTCTGATCTACGATGCGAAGGGGAAACCGGGCAAGGATAGCTTCTTCGAAGCATATGTCAAAGAAGTACTCGGTGAGTTGGCAATATCCACGTTCTCAAGCTCTTCACTGACTCATCTCGACTTTGGCTCCAGTCGATCTTCGTTTCGTCGCTTTGCATCACTTTGTCGAACTCACCTACAATGGTCTCGTGCGACGACTGATCGTGTCGTCCGCGAAAGGGTCAAACTCGACGCCTTCAGCTTCGACACCAACAGGAGAGCAAGTCTTTCAGATCTCTCGTTCGACTCATATCAATTTCAAAGCACCCGGTTCTACTTTGACTGCAGTCAAGAAGCGCTCTCCTGCTACGAAGGCGAACGGGCAAGTAGCTACGGGATCGCCTGCCAATGGCCACGGAGGTGAATTGCCGGGATACGAGATGGTCGGAGGAATGGAGAACCAGATCGAACAGATTCGAGAAATGGTAGAATGGCCTCTGACGAGACCGGAGCTATATAGTCACTTCGGTGAGTTCACCTTAAAACTTGAAGCTCTACCTGACAAAGCTGAAGTTTCGGTTGTATCAGGACTCCGACCACCTCGCGGAATCTTACTTTACGGTCCACCTGGAACTGGAAAGACCTTGCTCGCCTTCTCCATCGCCCGCTCTACTCGCTCAAGTCTGTTCACTATCAATGGACCGTCCCTTTCTTCGGCCTATCACGGCGAGACCGAAGCTCGTCTGAGGGAAATCTTTGCCGAGGCGAAGCGAAACAGTCCAGCGATCATCGTTATCGACGAGGTGGACGCTCTCGCTCCGAATCGAGAAGAGGGTGGAGAGGTCGAACGGAGAGTCGTCGCGATGTTATTGACGTTGATGGATGGTTTGGAAGAGAAAGGGGAAGTCAAGAAAGATGAGGAAGCGGGAGATGACGATGAGGAGGAAACAGAGGACAAGCCGGAAGAGAAACCTCGAGTGGTTGTCATTGCGGCAACAAATCGACCGAACGCTATAGATCCGGCACTGCGGCGACCAGGTCGATTCGATAAGGAAATCGAAATCGGTGAGTCGGTGTCGCATTCAGCTTGTGTCGTTGTTGCACCTCAGCTGAGCTCTTGAGACTTGACTTGCAGGCGTTCCCGATGTCGCTTCTCGATTATCAATTCTCAAAGTATTGCTTCGACAGACACCTCACGCTCTTACCGAAGAAGCTCTCCAATCCATCGCAGCTCGAACACACGGTTTCGTTGGAGCGGATCTCTCGTCCCTCGTCCATACCGGTGGACTCCTCGCTATCAAGCGCTCCTACTCCCTCCTTTCTTCCAGCTCTACCTCTTCACCCTCGACCTCTTCCCTCTCATCGATGAAGCTTCAAGCATCAGATCTTGAATCCGCTCTCCTCTCGACCCGACCTTCAGCAATGCGAGAAGTGTTCCTCGAGACTCCAAAAGTTTACTTCAAAGATATCGGAGGACAAGAACACGTCAAATCGAAATTGAAAGAGAGTGTCGAATGGCCTTTGCTGCATCCGGAAACTTTCAAACGATTGGGAGTGTCACCACCGAGAGGAGTCTTGCTGTATGGTCCTCCTGGGTGTAGTAAGACTCTGATAGCGAAAGCTCTCGCGACGGAAGGTGGATTGAACTTTATTGCTGTCAAGGGACCCGAGGTACGTCTCCCTTTTCTCTCTCTCGTGGGTTTCGCTCAAGCTCACTCGTTCAAAACTTCAATAGGTCTTCAACAAGTATGTCGGTGAATCAGAGAAAGCGATTCGGGAAGTGTTCCGAAAGGCTAGAGCTGCAGCACCTTCGATCGTTTTCCTCGTGAGTCTCACAATCACTCGGAATCGAAGACCTCATCTGACCCTCTCCGCCCACATACAGGATGAAGTCGATGCGATCGCTCCAGCCCGAGGATCAGACGAGAGTAGTGGACCTACAGGGGATCGAGTCTTGATGAGTTTATTGACGGAAATGGACGGAATCGAAGAATTGAATGGAGTCGTCGTTCTTGCTGCCACCAATCGACCAGACGTCATTGTACGCTACCATCGTCTTCGTACATCAATTTGTCACTCACAGTCTCGTGTGTTATAGGATCCTGCTTTGATGCGACCAGGTCGATTAGATCGAATCCTTTACGTCTCTCCACCAGATCTCGAAGCGCGTAAACAAATCTTTTCAATCAACTTTGGCAAGATGGCAGTCAACGCAGATGTAGACGTGGAGGAATTGGCTCAAATCGTGAGTTTCTACCTGGATTGATTCTATCGAAACCGTTACGAGATTGACCTTCGACTTTCGTCTCCGCAGACTGAGGGTTGCTCCGGAGCTGAGATCGCTTCTGTCTGTCAAGACGCGGCGCTGAGCGCCATGAACGAGGATATGAACACACCTGATGTACACTTTTCACTCGCTTTCATCAAGCGGATCTTTCGACTGACTTGTAGAGACTGAGCTGTAGATTCAACGCAAACACTTTGTCGAAGCGGCACGGACAGTGCGAAGACGAATCACTCCGGAAGTGATACAGGAATACGAAGAATGGAGGGATCGAAGTGGAGTTCGAAGTGCTTAAAAAGAATGAATTGCGAAAGAAGGAGGTATACTTGTAAATAGGGATATAATAGAGCAGTTATGCAAGATACTAAGCTAATTTGACTCGTCTTCGTCTGAACTCATTTCTTCTTCGTCCGTCAGTTCATCTTCGAATGACATTCCGGTATCTTTCCAATTCTCTCGTTTCCGCCAGTTCCAGCCATCACTCAAGGGAGGTATCGATACAGGTACGACGATCGTGATCCAGTGACTGCGCGCGAACGGGAAAGATGAGTCGCCGGTGGTGAGAGAGGAAAGAGAATGCGACTCACTACCGATCTCGTCCTTCTCCAATATTGAAGAAATCCTTGAGATTCTCCCTCCAGCCGAGATCATAAGGGTTCTTGAAGGTCTTGTTTCTCGACTTTGCGATTTTTCGATACCAATCTGAACGATTCTCAAAACCGAATGAGCGAAAGTTTGCGAGAAAGAGCGGAAAAGTGAGAGAACTCGCCATTATCACTCGTTTCTACGCTCGTCTCATTCTGCACCACTAATTTGAGTTGAGCGCAAGCCATCACAAACACCGCTAAACCCATCACTCCACACAACAACTCCATTCCCAACACTGCAGCTCTCGGCGTCCTAAACTCCCATTCCTACTCACCATGCCCTCTCGTCAGTTTCCTATCTCCTCGACGTGAGAGTGGAGATACTCACGGGATAATCGAGGAATGCGACGGCTTTCCAAGCTGGATTGAAACCCCACCATGCGGCAGAGAAACATGAAATTGAGAAATACCAAAGAAACAGAAAGAAGTATCGTTCGTTGTGTAATCCCACACATCCTTTGATCCATGGACAGCTGCACATCCCGCCATTCCTTCGATCAGTGCCTGTGATTTCGGGTCGGCGAGCAAGAGAGAGGAAGACTGTACTGATGATCGAATTTGAGAATGCAGGTTTTGCATACCGAGCAGTGGTGGGTTCGTTCGGGTTTCGCAGGTTGATGACCTGATAGAGTGGGAGGACATTTCTTGCAGTTCCTAGCGTATCGATCTGCTCTACTTGCACTCGTTATCGGGTTCGAGGGCGAAGAAGATGGTTCGGGTGAGGAGTATTGCTTCGATTGTGCGGATTGAATGGATTGAATAGCTCGTTCGTGTCGCGTCTGAGGGTGGGAAGTGGACAGGGAGGGAGGAGCGCAGAGGGCAGAGGGGAAGAACGAAGTCCAAGTTCGAAATGCGCTTGGAGGGGGACCTTGAGGTGAACCAGGTGGAGTTGTGATCGCTTTATAGTACTACAATCGACGCTCTTATCGTCAGCATGGGTATTCTGAGCAAGATGTAACGAGGTACGTACGTGAAAGGAGAATAAAATGACCATATACCAACAATAAGAACTTCCAACGACGGTATAAGTCCAACTTGTTCCCTCCTGCAAGAATTGTTGAGGGTAGACGACTTCGAAGAATGCGAATGCGCACCCTGAGATAGCGAATAGAGCGATTCCAACGAAGAGCGGGCCGATCCAGCGTGAGATCCGGTCGAACGATTTCTCGAACCGTCTGAAGGATCTAAAGACTATCTTGCTACAGGTTGAGAGGAGTCGTGGCATCTGAGCATAGTTGAGTTTTGTAAAGTGAGAGGAAGGAGCGAGAAAAACGAACTGAGCAAATTCTCATCAATCTTATTAACGACCAATCACTCGGACTCGTCAAAAACAAGCTAGAACCACTCGCTAGAACATGAAGATCACCTGCAACCTCAACCGAACAAGCTACAAACAGATGTAGCAAGTTTCCCGCCTTCTTTCGTTTCAGTCAACTTCGAAATCAACTTGCCTACTTCCATCAAATCACTCTCTGGACTGACAGGCTTACACGAGGACAGCAAGCTTGAACATGATGGACTGGCTAGACGGGACTCGCATCTCTTCTCCCCTCCCAGCTGCTTCGACCTTTCTCTTTTCTCTTCTTCTCTCTCACTTACGACTAGATTATCTTCGACTTGCTTCTGTCCATCCATCCGGTACTTCAATCGACACTCCAAGAGAAGTACATGGCACCTTCTGATCAGATTTACCCTCGCAAGCGAACTCGGATGAACTCGTTCGAAAGAAGAGCGAACGATGGGTTATGGACACCAGGTCAGTCTTTCAGTCTTCGTCTTTCTCGGTCTATCTCGACTGACAAATCATCGCATACAGGCATGGGTCTACTTCCCGTTGTGACCTCTTCAACCGTCCAAGCCTCTTCGACACATTCTTCCCCTTTCGCCGCTCCCTCGCCATATCGCTACGACTCGCTCTTCATTTCACCTCTACACGTCGATATTACTCTCAACAATACCGCAAAGTCCTCCTCATATCAGCCAATCCGACTCAGATCTCGCGCTCTCCCTTCCGAACTCGACACTTCCTCCCTTTCATCCGCAAACGAATCTCCCTCTTCTTCCTCCGAAACCCGACAAGTCGCGAATCGAGAACAGAACACCGAAAGTCACTCAGCTACTCGACCTCGTCCATCCGCGACCGTTGCAAACGCTCAACCTAGAGCTCAAGCGGTAGTAGCAGAAGAGGATTCACCTTTTTGGTCGACCGCTGGCGGTATCTTCCATCCCGACGCTCAGAATCCTATGCCAGTCTCAAGCTCAGATGTGCAGGCACTCGAGCAGCTCCCAGACTCCGTTACAAGGTACGTCTTTGATTCAGTCCTCATCTCTTTCGAATCCGAAAACTGATACTGTGCTCGAAACCAGTCAATCACTCGCTGCTGGTATCAGTGCGCTCGTCTTCGAGTCTGCAACTGCGACTGCCGAACCGACTCTTGCAAGGACTCGAGCACCTCAAGCTCTAGCTTCTCAACGCTCAGCCGCTCTCGCTTCAGTCCTCTCCCCTTCCGCTCTCCCGTCTACCCAAACCACTCTCGCTCAGCCTTCTCCCGCCGCACCTAGCACCGTCGTCGAAACTCTAGCAAGTACCGCTACGGCCAGCTCTCTCGTCCTCACCACAACTCTAGTTTCAGCTTCCTCTGTCTCTTCCTCCTCATCGTCCACTTCCTCCTCTACCTCAGCCTCGGCAGTTCCCTCCGCGGCATCCTCCACCTCTTTCCTCTCCACCCTCGGATCCTCCCCGCTAAACATCACAATCACCGTCTTAGTCTGCGTCGGAATCCTCGCTTTGATCGTCGCAATCCTATTCTTCTTCATCCGTCGCTGCACTCTTCGTCGAAAACGAAGAAGATTAGGAGACATTCTCGCTTCCGAGTATGGATCGCCAGCTCCAGGAGGTGGAGGAGGAATGAGTGAATGGGCAACTCCCGGACCTAACTGGACGGAGAAGTATTACGGGGAACAAGTTGGAGGGAGAATGGTCATTGGTGGAGGAGGGAGTGGGGGAGCTGGTGCAGCGGGAGTAGGAGCAGGAAATAGGTTTGGAATGATGAATGAGATGGACGAGGCTTATTTACCACAAGGGAGAGGAGATGAGGATGGCGGGTGTGGAGTGGCGAGGAGTATGTCACAACAGAGGAGGACTAGCGAGTGGGCGAATTATAGGAGTGAGGAAGAGTTTGGAGGGAGAGGGGAATGGGATGAAAGGGATGGTGGGATGAGATTGGAGGATCAAACTCATGTACTCGGGTACGATCATTACTCGACACCGGCACCTTTACCACCAGCGGCGATCAGACACGAACTTTCGGATCAACCTCCTTTACCTTCGACAACGACGAATCTTACCGCTATCCCAGTTCGACCCGGTCATCTCCTCGCTACGAACTATACTTCCTACTGTTCCGACTCGACTTATCCGGTTGACGAAGCAGGAGATGTAGAAGCAGAGAAGAAGGAGTTGTCACAAACTATGCAAGATCTCAATCTCGGACGAAGAGACTCGACTTCTTCTCCTCCCGCACAAACAAGTTGGAGGGATTCGTTAGATTGGGTGATGGGATCAGCGGCGGACTTGATCGGTTCGAAACTACTAGCTCGAGGTGGATCTGCCGATACTCTCGTCGCTTCACCCCCTGACAAACTCGCCGACGATCGATTCACTCAACGACCTCCTTCGATCCGGATCCCTCGTGCATCAGATCCTCGACTAGTACCCGATCAATTCACCCCTCTTTCGCCTTCTTACGGGAATCGATTCCTCAACCCACCCTCTCAACAACGCACTCTCGCCGTCCCTCCCTCTTCAGCACTCTCTCGTCAATCTTCCCTTGCTTCCCTCACTTCCTCAGCAAACTTTGCAACAACGAATCAAGCAGGCACGTTTGCTCAATCGGCTAGATCCAGATTGTTCGATGCTGCACTCGCCAAAAACGCTCAAGAAGAAGATGAGATGGAGGTATTAGGTGACATAGCAGGAGCGATGATGTCCCGACAAACGACGAACGCTACTCTCGCCAGCGAGTACCCTCCAGAGATCCCTTACCCTCAATTCGATCAAGATCCGTTCAATGACTCGAGGAGGTTCGTCGATTCTCCGGATGAAATGTCGGGAAGTTCTCCCTCGAATGCGAGCACTTCATCATCTTTCACCGATCGTCCTTCACCTCTCTCTTTCACTCACCTCCCTTCCCCTTCTCAAGCTCAAGCGATGGACCATTCGACTTCCCTCTCCTCCCTCGGTTCAAAAGCGAGTTTCGACGCTTTCGGACGAGGATCTCTCACTCCTCGAGAATATCAACGACGACAGAGTATGTCGAGGCAACGAACGATGTCGAGGAAGAGCAAGTGCAAAGGAGTGAAAGCGCCCCGAATGAAGGAAGAATACTCGGTTAGTTCGATCTCGACCATCGACGACTTCGAGATCGATTTCCGACAAGGGCAGTACTTGTCGAAGTATGGGAGAAGTATGGAGGAGCAGAACGAGAAGGCGAGAGAGATGTTGGGCGAGAGGAGAAGGAGGTCGCAGGAATTCGAGGAATCTTTGGTTTAGTTCACGTTGTTGCGTTTGTACGGGGTCTTTCTCCTTTTGACGTTCATTTGTCGGTGTTGTATGAAATTCCCTCTTCCTTTTCCTTAGTCGTCCGGTTCCGCGATCGAGTTAACGAGCTCGAGGACTACGAAAAGATTGTGATTTCGCTTCTTGTGGGTTCTTCCTTCTCTCTGTGATTCCGTGACCGCACGCTTGCTCCGGGCTCGTATTCGGTGCCGAGTGTTTGCCTTCGATAACGTAGAAACGGAATCATACATTTTGCGAAATCTTCTCCTTCCGACTTTGCGAGTTGACTGAAAGTCTTCGACTTTCACCTTTCTTCATCTTCACTACTTTCGACTACTAGAACCTATCAATAGGTAGCTCGGATACAGTATGCAGGTAAGCACTCGTCTTCTCGCACATCTCCTGCGCTTCCTGCTTGGGCTTATCTCGCTAATCTCCTCCATCAATAGTCTCGTTCAACATCACAAGCTACAGCATCTTCTTCTACTCAGTACCAGTCTACGAGTGCTATGGTAGCACCACAAGCAGGAGGAAGCGGTTCAAGAGCAGGAGGATCTGGTTCAAGTGAAGATGTTGACCGGAGTGGTCGAAGGAAACCCAGAGTGCTATTGATGGGGCCGCGGAGGTCAGTAGAGCTCTCTCTGGAACCCTACTGTAGATCAGAAGCAGTACTCGAGACCTCAATCCATTTCCCCCTCGCAAATATTTCGGCGCACCACCTTCTCCTCCGAGCTGAGGCAGTACTAATGACTCGCTTATTGACGCTACAGTGGTGGAAAGTCGAGTATTCGCAAAGTCGTGTTCGAAGGAATGGCTCCGAGCGATACCTTGTTTATCGAGAAAACGAAGAAATCCTCTTCGGAAGATCTCAAGTCCGTTCTCTTTCCCTGTTCAGCTTAGCCCTATCCAGTCAAGCTGATCTGGTTGGAACGTGTAGCTCTTTCCTATCGATGAGAATGTGGGATTTACCGGGAGGACAGCTCGACCCTGAACAACTCAATCTCTCGTTCGAAGATACCGACGCCGTAATCTTCGTCATTGACGCTCAATCTTCTATGGGCGACACAATACGGAAACTAAGTGTCACGATGCATAAAGCCTATGTTGCGAATCCGGGAATTCAGTTCGAAGTGTTCTTGCACAAGGTTGATGGAATGTCGGAAGATTTTCGGTTGGGTGCGTCAAACCCTCCTCTCTTTCGAGAACGTCTGCTTCAGAGAGTCTCGACTGACTCGTAGTTTCTTCTGACAGACGTACTGCAGAATCTACGGGATCGCCTGACGGAAGAACTCTTCGACATCTCTCCAGAACTCGAAAGCAACATGAACGTTTTCTACTATCTCACATCGGTATTCGACAATTCGATCTACGAATCACTGTCGAGGGTGATACAAAAACTCATTCCGGAACAAGCTGTACTCGAACGACTCCTCGATTTACTCTGTCAAGTGAGCGCATCTCTTCCCCTCTCTTTGCTTTAAATACAGATCCTGACTCGTTGTCGTGACTCTAGCAAT
>Ga0308161_1003949_pt1 | contig 13956 bp, 13 predicted proteins | sample PhyFR2_FD_201034 | JGI IMG/M metagenome (GOLD analysis project Ga0308161, IMG submission 201034) | Phyllosphere microbial communities from UC Gill Tract Community Farm, Albany, California, United States - DLSLF.R2 | ecosystem: Host-associated > Plants > Phyllosphere > Unclassified | place: USA...
AGCCATAAAGATGGTCTGGCACATTCAGCCCGTTTAGCGGATGAAGTGATCTGGTATCAACCTGAAGGTCTGGATTGGGATTTACAACCTATCATTGCAGCGTCATCAAACAAGGCAGAAGTCAGCCGCTCTTTAGATGACATCATTGCCCGTGTGGTGAATGAAGCAGGTGAGGGGGATGCTGTGGTGATCATGTCGAATGGTGGTTTTGGTGGTTTACACCAAAAGTTGATTACGGCTTTGTCGTAATTAAAGTCAACACTTTCTGAAAAACTATTGTCTTAACGGAGTCTTGCAAGTTCTTATCTAATTTCTGGATCAGCCTGCGGCTCGCCCTACTTTTCTTTCGGGAAAAGTAGGCAAAACCTGAGGGACGAATAGCAAAGATTAATAATCTTTGCCGTACCGTAAGGTGAAAGCTATGCTTGAGCAACAAACTACGCACTTTGTTTGTCTTGCGCTAACTCAAAGCTTTAAACACTTTAGTTAGCTCAGGTTGTGGATGACGTTTACGCGTATCATCTTTCTTGTCGAACTCAGATTAAATTAATTTCTTGCTGATATTTACTATTGTGACGGCGGCATGGATGCCGCCCGTTGGACTGTGGTATAGGGATATACCATCAGTCCAACAAAAGATTTTTGTTACTTTTCATCTTTGAAAAGTAAGGAAACGCCTATACCCAAACAACTCGACTATTCAGCCTATATGAGGCTGTGCAATCTACCGAATAGACATATTTTTTCATGTATTTTTAAATTGCAATCAACTCAGTTTATTCACCAATTTTAACGGCAAAATCTTCATTGCTATGCCCATTGGCAACCACGGCCACTGCGGCACATACGCCTTCATAGGCTCTTTCTCAATTGCCTTCACTAAGGCCTTGCTTCCTGTTTTCTCATCCACTTCAAATGGTAGTTTTTTCGCACCCTCATTCAGCTCAGTGCGAATATAACCAGGGAAAATCGTGGAAACTTTAATTGGTGTGCCCAACAACTCCGCACGAATGCCCTCAGCCAAATGCGCCACCGCTGCTTTACTGGCCGCATAAGTCGACAAATGCTTCGGTAAACCACGCATCGCACTCATGGAGGAAATCACCACCAAATGCCCTTTGTTTTGCGCTCGAAAAATTTCAACTGCCGCTTCACATTGCGCCAATGCAGAAATAAAATTGGTTTCCGCCGTAGCACGATTCACTTCAAAATGCCCTTTGCCAATACGGCGGCCATCACCAACACCTGCATTGACAATAATTCGGTCAATACTGCCAAATTCTTGCTGAAAAGCTTTAAACACGGTAAAGACATCATCGTAATGGGTCACATCAAGGGTCTTGATTTTGACCTGAACCGAAAACTGGCTTTGCAACTCCTGTTGTAATGCTTCCAGACGCTCTAAACGTCGTGCACAAAGCGCCAGATTGTAGCCTTTGGCTGCAAATTCACGCGCCATACCTGCGCCTAAACCCGAACTTGCACCTGTAATTAAAATTGTTCTTGCCATTTCCGCCACCTATTCTTGTTTAAATCCATGTGAGAAGTTCTGCATCATGTGTTTTTAAATAATGATGTTCATTAAAACTCAGTAACTGCAAACGTCCATCCACCCAACGCAGCGTGCTAATACTGGCATTGGCAATCGACCAGTTCAGCGCAAAGATCTGTTTCGCATCTAAACCCAGGACCTTGCCAACCGCCACTGAAATGACACCACCAGAGCTGAATACAACCGCCTGACGCTGTTGTGTAGCATCAAGCTGCTGACACAGGCCGTGCAATGCACTTTCTACACGGCTTTGGAAACCTAACCATGTTTCATGATATTCATGGTCATATTGCTCTCCAATCCAGCGCTCAATCGCCCCATCAAAGATTTTCGCCAGATAGGCACGTGGGTTTGCAACTTGTGCGACATCCTGCTTGAGTAATTCAGGCTGATTAAAGCGTGGTTCATATTGAGAAAACACATGTTGATGATCAAACTCATTCCAGCTGGATTCAGTGTGAATCGATAGATCTGCAAAACCTTGTGCTAAAGCGAGTTGCGCCGTTTGTTGATGACGCTGCATTGACCCAGCCACCACCAAGGGTGAAGATTTCAAAGTTTTATTAAGAAACTCACCCGCTGCTTGTGCCTGTTGCTCTCCTTTTGCAGAGAGCAGGTCATAACTGGCTGCCCCAAAGGAGGCCTGCCCATGTCGCACCAGATAAATTGTGCTCATCCTTTTAAAATTTCCTTCAGTTTTGCGCCATATTCAGGAATTAATTGCTGGGCTTGTGTATCTCCTTGTGCAATCAATTTTAGGGCACGAATATGCAGGGCATGAATCAATATCCAGAAGTCTTTAAAGGCTGGATTATCGGTTTGCTGATGGTAATAACGGTAATAGATTTGCTGCGCGATCACGGCTAAACGGAATAAACCAAATACTTCATAAAATGCCCAGTTATCAGGCTTTAAACCTGTTTTGTCCAGATAATAATCCACCACTTGCTGACGTGTCAGCATGCCTTTCAGATTGGTTGGTTGACGGCGACTGGATTTCATCAATGCATCGTCATCTTCCTGAATCCAGTAGGCGAGGGCACTGCCCAGATCCATTAATGGATCACCGAGCGTTGCCATTTCCCAGTCCAGCACCCCTATCACTTGAGTGGGTTGTTGTGGATCTAAAATGACATTATCAAAACGCCAGTCATTATGAATCACACAGGTTTTTGAATCCGCAGGAATATGTTGTTGCAACCATTCACGCACAAACGCGAAATCAGGTACATTCGGTGTCAAAGCCTTACTATAACGGGCATCCCAACCTTCGACCTGACGGCGGCAATAGCCTTCACCTTTGCCCAGTTTTTCCAGCGCTGTACCTTGATAAGGCACTTGATGCAGTTCAATCAATTTATCCAGCACATTCAGGCACAGTTGCTGGACTTGCTGTTCATCCAGCTGTAATTCCTTGGGTAAATTAGCACGTGGAATAATGCCTTCAATCCGCTTCATCACGTAGAAATCACAGCCAATCACACTGTCATCTTGGCACAGCGCGATCATTTCAGGCAGGACAGGGTAGAATGGTGCCAGATACTTCTGCACATTGTATTCACGTGCCATATCGTGCGCTGATTTGGCCTTGGTGCCTTTCGGTGGACGACGTAGGATCAGATCAGCATTGTCATACGCTAAACGGTAAGTCCAGTTAGATGCGCCACCTGAATATTGGGTGACTTTTGCCTGTCCTTGCAAATTCACACCCTGATTTTTTAACCATGTTTCAACCGCTGCAATGTCCAGTTCCTCACCGTGACGAACCTGACCACCCATATCAATTACTGCCATTTGCTTTTATCCTTATCCACGACCATAGCCACGTTTTTTGAGTTCTAATTTAGCAATCATGCCTTTATGAACCTCATCAGGTCCATCGGCCAAACGTAAACTTCGCGCCTGAGTAAAGAAAGCCGTTAACGGTGTATCACGGGAAACACCTTCGCCGCCGTGGATCTGAATCGCCATATCCACCACATTTTGCAAGACTGTTGGCGCGACCACTTTAATGGCGGAAATTTCAGTTAACGCCGCCATATTGCCGTGCGTATCCATCTTATAGGCAGCGTATAAGGTCAATAAACGCGCCTGATCGATCTGCACACGCGCATCGGCAACACGTTCCAGATTCCCACCCAGCTTGAGCAGTTCTTTGCCAAATGCCTTGCGCGACATACCACGGTCAATCATCAGTTCCAGCGCTTTCTCTGCCGCGCCAACACAGCGCATACAATGATGAATACGCCCAGGGCCTAAACGGCCTTGAGCAATTTCAAAGCCTTGTCCTGCACCGCCAATGAAGTTGCTGACAGGCACGCGAACATTGTCAAAACTGACCTGTCCATGCCCATGTGGTGCATCGTAATCACCAAACACTGGCAGCATACGTTCAATGGTTACACCTACAGTGTTTACTGGCACTAGCACCATAGAATGCTGGTGATGACGATCTTTGCTTTGGTCAGGCGTATAGGCCATGAAAATAATGATTTTGGCATTTGGATCACCTAAACCTGATGACCACCATTTGCGTCCATTCAAGACAATTTCATCACCCTCTACCACCGCAGTCGCCTGCATATTGGTTGCATCGCTGGATGCCACCGCAGGCTCGGTCATACAGAAAACCGAACGAATCTCACCATTGAGTAGAGGTTGTAGCCATTGCTGTTTTTGCGCATCGCTACCATAGCGCCACAACACTTCCATATTGCCGCTATCGGGCGCATTACAGTTAAATACCGTTGGAGCAAGCAGGCTACGTCCAGTCAGTTCAGCAATGTGTGCATATTCCTGAACCGATAAACCCGCGCCTAACTCGGCATCAGGTAAGAACATGTTCCATAAGCCCGCAGCTTTTGCCTTATCTTTCAATTGTTGTAATTGTTCAGGCCATTGCCATTTGGTCCAGTCACCATCGACATTGAGGCGATGTACCTCATCCCAGAATGCTTTTTCAATAGGTTCAATTTCTTGTTGGATAAACGCTTGCGTTCGTGCAATAAAATCCTGCGCACGCGCTGATAATGCAAACATCCTTTTCTCCCTCAATATAAAATTTGGCGAAAGCTGATTCGCTGCTTTACATCACCATAAGCGAAAATTTATTATGAATGAAATGATTTTATTTTATTCAAAACTATGAATCAGATTCATAATACTAACCCGCTGGAAGTGGGACATTTTCATCGTATTGATATTAATTTATATCCGCTTTTTATTGCGATTTTTGAACAGAAGAGCATTTCTAAAGCGGCACAATTGCTCTGTATCAGCCAGTCTGCGGTGAGTCATGCCTTACAACGCTTGCGTAGTCAGCTTGGTGATGAATTATTCGTGCGCAGCGGCCAAAAAATGCTGCCTACACCATATGCCGAACAAATTTACCAGCCGATTCAAACCGCATTATTAACCATTCAAAGTATTGCCGTGCCGCAACAGGACTTTGTGCCTGACATGTTGCACAGCTTAAAGATCGCCATTCATGACGAAATTGAGCCTATTATTTTTCCGCAGTTGGTGCATCATTTTGCACAACTGAATCTGGACATCCAGTTCCTGAGCTCCAAACTGGATCGTAAAAACATGCTGGCTGATCTTTCTGCTCAACAGATTGATTTTGTCATTGATCTGGTACAACCGTATCAAGCCAGTTTACAGTTTGAAAGTCTGATTGAAGACCATTTTGTGGTGTGTACCCAGCAGGCCAATATGGATTTATTACTGTATTTGTCTTCACCGCATATTGGGGTGTCTTCACGGCGTACCGGGATTCTGCTCGAGGATATTTATCTTAATCGGCAGCAATTATCCCGCCAGATTTTCCTACGCTGCCAGCACTATGCAACGGCGTTACAGATACTGAATCATTACCCCAACGCCATTCTGACCATTCCGCAAAGCATCCTCAAGCATTTGCATTATTCCAAAGCCTTACACATCCATCCTTTGCCAATCGAGCTGCCTCAAATCAATATGGGTATGTATTGGCATGAAAACGTGAAACATAACCCACGCCATCAATTTTTACGGACAGAAATCCTGAAAATTTTTTAGACCAACATTGCTGATGGATATTTGCACATTATTTAAAAGTATGTAATTCTATACGCATATTTGGATATGAATATCCATACAGAATATGTTGACAAGGGGAGTAGCCTCCTCCAGACCTAAGCGCTGAATGCCTTAGGTGTCAGAGCTTCGTCATTACACTTTGCAAAAAGTCGGACTCTGAGCATCACAATCCATCGTGGTGTAGGCAAGACCTTGATCATGTTGAAACAGATGTATTAATTCATCTGGCAACTGGTCGAGGTTTTTTTATGTCCATTTGCCAGATAGGGAGTTGTGATGGAAACTATCGGTAATTTATGGCTCTATGTCGCATTCTTCGGTCTTGTTACCGTGATGCTACTGGTCGACTTTTTAGGCTTTAAACAAAAACAAAATCAGGACGTGCCGATCAGACAGGCAGCCTACTGGAGTATTGCCTGGGTCAGTGTTGCAGTGATTTTTGGTGGTGGATTATGGTTTTATCTACAACAAACCGTAGGTGCAACCATTGCAAACCAGAAAACCATGGAATACTTCGCAGGTTATCTACTGGAAAAATCGCTGGCAATTGATAACGTCTTTGTCTGGCTGATGATTTTCGCAGCTTTTGCGATTCCACCTGCATATCAACGTAAAATCCTGCTTTACGGCGTACTCGGCGCAATCGTGCTCAGAACCATTTTTATCTTTATTGGTGCGTGGTTTGTGCAAGAGTTCTCTTGGGTGCTGTATATCTTCGGTGCCTTCCTGGTCTACACAGGCTTTAAATTCCTGAAAGGTCAGGATGAAGAAGACACCAATATTGAAGATATCAAGTTACTAAAATGGTTACGCAAACATATGCGTATCACGCCACAGCTTGAAGGCAACAATTTCTTCGTTCGTCAGAATGGTGTGTTATGGGCAACCCCTTTATTTTTAGTTTTGATTTTGGTTGAAGCATCTGACGTGATCTTCGCGGTGGATTCCATTCCTGCAATTTTCGCCGTGACCAGTGACCCATTTATTGTTTTAACCGCAAACTTAATGGCAATTTTGGGTTTACGTGCGATGTTCTTCTTATTGGCAGGTGCTGCATCGAAAATGCATTACTTACCGTATGGCTTGGGCATCATCTTATTGTTCATTGGTGCAAAAATGTTATTGCTCGATGTATTCCACATGCCAATCTGGATCTCGTTAGGCTTTATTGTTCTGGTATTAAGCATTACCGCTTATCTATCGTTACGTCACAATAAGCGTCAAGCTCAATAATAGCTTGAACATAAAAAGGGCCTGCATTGCAGGCCCTTTTTTATAATCTCATGCTTTTTTAAAAGCAGTCTGTGATAAATGATGGATGTGAACCTAGCTTGATAGGAATCATATTCATATCATCAAAAGTTGAGTTAAATATTTCATTTTGAGCTTTATTCACTTTAATCCGCCCAGCTGATCTGATGCCATTTTGCTCTTTTTCAGCTATGTTAATTTGAATAATTTCTTCATTGTTATCTGTAGCTTGTAAATCAAAGCTCAAACGTTCCTTTGAAATATCATCCAGCTTAAAGTTGCCTTTGCTAATGTCTATTAACTGAGCTTGGCATTCTGGGGTATGCTTAAACGTGCTTTGATAGGTTTCGTTGTTAGAACTGCATGCTGAAATTATGCATGCCAATAAAATAAATAACCCTATTTTTTTCATAAATTTTCTCTTGATTTCTAAACACTAAACTACAGCAAAGTGAGTGTGAATGAACGCACAATTATAGCTTTCATAACGACTGCCTAAAGAATGAAACAATATTATTCAGAACAAATCTAGTTCTTCAAATATTCATCTAATGTTCTCAAACGTACTTCTTTTTACTGAAAATATATATATATCCTCTGAAGTCAAAATCAAATGATTCAATCTAGTACTCACATTTATATACCTTTTAAGCACGTTAATTAGCCGAATAATCCAGTAAATTTGGCAAAATCAGGTACAATCAACCGAAAAAAGTAAAATTGTAGGTTGTTATGACTTTGGCTACTCCAACCACGGTGATTCGTGGTCGCTTCTTAGATATTCAAAAGACCGTTTCTCAAGCCACTGAAATTGCCGATCAAGTCCGTTATATCGAAGACGGCGTAATGATCACTGAACAAGGTAAAATTCGCTGGTTTGGCACGTGGAACGACGCTCAAGCCCATCTTCCTGCAAACGTTGAAATTCAGCATTATCCAGAACAATTGATCATCCCGGGCATGATCGATACACATATCCATTTCCCACAAACGGAAATGGTCGGTGCTTACGGTGAACAATTATTAAGCTGGCTCAATACCTATACGTTCCCGACTGAAATTCAGTTTAAAGACAAAGCTTATGCCCAAGACATAGCCAAGTTTTTTGTCAATGAATTGCTTAAAAACGGTACCACCACTGCATTGGTGTTCTGTACAGTACATCCTGAATCTGTAGATGCTTTATTTGAAGCCGCAGCACAGCACCAGATGCGTTTAATCGCAGGTAAGGTGATGATGGATCGTCATGCCCCAGAAGCGCTGTGTGATACCGCAGAGAGCGCCTATGATGATTCTAAAGCCCTGATTGAGAAGTGGCATGGGCAGGGACGTGCTTTATACGCGATTACCCCACGTTTTGCGCCAACGTCTACACCAGAACAACTGGAAAAAGCAGGACAACTCAAAGCGCAATATCCTGATGTTTATGTGCATACACATTTAAGTGAAAACAAAGATGAAATCGCATGGGTAAAAGACCTATTCCCTGAGCAGGACGGTTATCTGGATGTTTATCATCATTATGGCTTAACCGGTCAACGTTCTGTATTTGCGCATTGCGTACATCTGGAGGATGCAGAATGGAAATGTATGCATGAAACCAACTCTGCCATTGCCTTCTGTCCGACTTCAAACCTGTTCTTGGGCAGTGGTTTATTCCCATTGAAAAAGACATGGGAACAGCAAGTAAAAGTCGGTTTAGGCACTGACGTTGGGGCAGGGACTTCATTTAGCCTGTTGCAAACCGTGAATGAAGCGTACAAAGTCCAACAGTTACAAGGCGATAAACTTTCTGCTTTTGAATCACTGTATCACGCGACGCTCGGTGGTGCGAAAGCACTAGATCTGGATGAGAAACTCGGTAACTTTAATATCGGTAAAGAAGCTGATTTCGTGGTCTTGAATACTCAGCCAACCGCATTACAACAACTGCGTCAGTCACGTTCAAAATCGGTTGAAGATAGCTTATTCGCTTTATTCACCATGGGTGACGACCGAAATATTGAGGCGACTTACATCTATGGACAAAAAGCCTATAGCCAAAACTAAATTTTTAAACAAACAAAGACTTGGGTGGCTATGTATCGCGATTGGATGTGCTGTCCTGCTTAAACGTGACAGCTCATCTGCTCAAAATGAAACACTTTCTTCGTCATCAAAAGGTGCATGAAAAGTGATTTTGTTTTAAAATTGCCAGATTAGCTCAAGATTTCGAGGTGTTGCAGGTCAACACCTTTTTTATTTTCCCGTTTTTAAGTTTTTAGGAATCTACCGATGACCATTGCAATGCGCATTATGATTTCAAGTGAAGAGATTCAAGCCAAAGTTAAAGAACTTGGCGACAAAATCAATGCACACTATGCTCAAAGTGATAAAGAACTGGTACTGATCGGCTTATTACGTGGTTCAGTCATTTTTATGGCAGATTTATGCCGTGCAATCGACAAACCACATGAACTCGATTTTATGACCGTGTCTAGTTATGGTGGTGGAACCGTTTCCTCTCGTGATGTCAAAATTTTAAAAGACCTTGATGGCGAAATTCACGGTAAAGATGTACTTGTGGTCGAAGATATTATCGACTCAGGTAATACGCTAAGCAAAGTGGTTGAAATGCTTAAAACCCGTAATCCAAACTCAATTGAATTATGTACTTTAGTGAGCAAGCCTTCACGCCGTGAAATTCCTTTAGATGTAAAATTTCTGGGCTTTGAAGTCGAAGACCGCTTTATTGTGGGCTATGGCCTCGACTTTGATCAAAAATATCGTCACTTACCATTCATTGGTGAAATCGGTATCTAATCAAATCTTGCTGTTCACACCTCAAAACAGGTGAATAGCATAGATCCATGTTTATCTTGCGCTCGGATAAAGTATTCATTTGCTTTATCTTGGCTCAAGTGCGAAAGCAGCTTTTTTATTGATACTTTAATCAAATCCTCCCAAAGCTTGCACAAAAATACGACATAACTCAGTAATCCACTACAGACAAAGTCAGCTCAAATCAAGCAGGATAGAAAGAAATATCACTTTTAAAACAAGGAGAAAGACAATGTGGTCTCTAATTGTGGCAATCGTCGTTGGTTTTTTTGCTGGTTTAATCGCACGTGCTTTACATCCTGGTGAAGACAAAGCAGGCTTCATCGTAACGACTTTATTGGGTATCGCGGGTTCATTATTGGCAACCTATGGTGGTCGCTTACTCGGCTTATATGGTGAAAATTCGGCGGCTGGTTTCATTGCCTCTGTGGTGGGTGCCATCATTATTTTATTTATCTACAATCTGGTCACCAAAAAAAGCTAAAACGTATTCAATTAAAGCGCCCAATTCATTTATCGCAATGGATTGGGCGTTTTTATTTATAGACCGAGTTCTTTCCAGATCATTTGAATTTCTTCAGCACTTCTTGCACCGACCATTTTAAATCCATTTCCAAAAATCAGGGTCGGGGTTCCATCTACACCTAATTTTCGACCAAGCTGCAAATTACGCTCAATAGGATTCGCACAGGTTTTTGCTTGCGGCTGTACATTCTTCTGGATCAGGCTTTTCCATGCATAGGCTTGATTGGCATCACACCAGACTGATTTAGATACAGCTACTGATTGCGCTTTTAGTGGATAAATAAAGGTATAAATCGTTACATCATTCAGCTTATCCATCTCTGCTTCTAACTTCTTGCAATAAGAACAGTTTGGATCTGAGAATACTGCCAATTGACGCTTACCATTGCCTTTGACGGTTTTAATGGCATCTTTGAAAGGCAACTGTTTCCAGTCTACCGTGTTTTGCTGGATCACGAGATCCTTGGTCAAATTTTTCTGGTCTTTTAAACGAACCATTGACCCAACAAACATGTGTTGGGCACTTTCATCTAGATAAATGATCTGATTATCCAGACTGGCACTGTATAAGCCATTCATAGCAGTCGGTTGAATGTTGGTGACCTGAATATTGGGATATTGTTGACTCAAATTGCTTTTTAAGGTCTCTACATTGGCAAAGCTCATGGCAGAAACACAACTGAATAATGAGAAAATCCCAATTTTTTTTAACATGTCCAACACTCAAATACAAAAAATCAGCGGCTATTGTAATGACTAATGCAGCAGCAAACAGCTCAGCTTACTTAGCGACAACCAAAATTCAACCGATAAGCGCGATGTTTCACGTGGAACATGCCTGATCTGAGAAAAACGAGATTTACACGGCTCGCGAGCTGCATTTTTAGTAAAAAATTGACAATTTTTTTCACATCACCTTGAAATGGCAGCATTAACTTAAAAACCTGCTAGATCAATCGAGTCATGTTTGAAATAATTCCTCAGTAAGAGATGAAATGTGGAAATTATTTAGCAAACATTTGGGGTGTTTTTTAGGCTTAATGGTCTTGGCTTATATTTAAAAACCACATAGATCATTCTTTTAATTGCAATTTTTAAATTAAATCGCAACAAACCATCTTATTATTCAGATTCAGGTAGATTGATGTATAGCGCAGAATTACTCGAAGAAGCCAAAACATTTATGTTTCATATGCTGACCAAAGTAGTGGAATACGGTGGTTCAGATTTATTTATCACCGCAGATTTTCCACCCAGCATTAAATTACAAGGACTTATGCGTCCACTCGGGCAACAGGAACTGACTGCCGATAAAACCAAACTCTTCGCTTATAGCTTAATGAATGAAAAACAGCGCCAAGAGTTTGAAAATGAATGGGAATGTAATTTTGCCATCAATGTTCCCAATGTTTCACGTTTTCGTGTCAATGTGTTTAAGCAGCAGCTACAGATCGGCATGGTGATTCGTACCATTACCTCGGAAATTCCAACCTTTCAGAAGCTAAAGCTGCCTGAATCGCTTAAACATGTGATTATGGAAAAACGAGGTCTGGTTCTGGTTGTCGGTGGTACAGGCTCAGGCAAATCAACTTCTTTGGCAGCCATGATTGATCACCGCAATGAAAACTCTGCGGGGCATATCATTACCGTTGAAGATCCAGTTGAGTACGTGCATAAACACAAAAAATCCATGATTACCCATCGTGAAGTCGGTGTTGATTGTCATTCATGGCAGCATGCCTTGAAAAATACCTTACGTCAGGCGCCCGATGTGATTCTGATTGGGGAAATCCGAGATACGGAGACCATGGAACATGCAATTGCCTTTGCGGAAACAGGACATCTTTGTCTAGGGACCTTACATGCCAACAATGCCAATCAGGCGCTAGACCGGATTATCAACTTCTTTCCAGAAGAACGGCGTAACCAGTTACTCATGGATCTTTCATCCAATATGAAAGGCATTATTTCTCAACGTTTGGTACGAACACAGGATGGCAAAGGTCGTCGGGCAGCGATTGAAATTCTGCTCAATACGCCATTGATTTCAGATAATATTTTAAAAGGCCAGTTCCACGCACTCAAAGAGATTATGAGCAAATCGCGAGAGCTGGGGATGCAAACCTTCGATCAGGCTTTATTCGATCTCTATAACGAAGGTGCTATCAGCTATGATGAAGCCTTACGTAACGCTGATTCAGTCAATGAATTGCGTTTACAGATCAAGCTCAAAGCCACACGTCAGGAAGGTGCACCGGTTGCCATGATGACTGCATTAAACGTCGTAGCAGAACAAAAAGCTGAGGAAGAGCAAACCGCTGAAGAGAAGGAATAAAAAAAAATGGCTTGAATTGCACTACAATTCAAGCCATGAGTATTTGATTTAATTGATTATTTACCGATACAGAACGAACCAAAAATCTTGCCGAGCAAATCATCGGCACTAAAATCACCGGTAATTTCACCCAATGCATTTTGTGCCAGACGTAATGATTCTGCCACCAGTTCACCCGCGTTAAACACAACAAGTTGCTCACGTGCCTCTGCAAGATAGCGCTGAGTGCGCTTCATTGCGTCTAAATGACGTGTTCTGGCAATAAAGGTGTCTTCCTCAGGCTGGAAGCCTGCATGCGCTGTAATCGCATCTATGAGCGCCTGAACGCCCATATCCTGTTTGGCAGATACACTGATATGACGGAAGCCCTGATAATCACTTAAAGTCGCGTCCTGACCGGTTAAATCGCATTTATTGCCAATCAGCAGTAAACGTTTCGGTTCAAGATGATCGGCAAAATATTCGCGCGCCAGCTGTAACGGTTCATCGCCTTGGTTTAAATCGTAGACCAGCAGTAATAAATCGGCCTGTTCAATTTCTTTAATCGCACGACGAATCCCTTCCTGCTCAACGATATCGCCTGTTTCACGTAAACCAGCAGTATCGGTTAAGGTAATTGGCAAACCATTCAAACTGATCTTTTCATGCAATACATCGCGGGTCGTTCCCGCAATATCAGTCACAATAGCCCGTTCGTGGCCCGCCAGCGCGTTTAACAGGCTCGATTTGCCCGCATTAGGCTTACCCGCGATCACCACCTGTAAACCTTCACGTAACAGCTGTCCTTGGCGTGCTGATTGCTGTACGGCCTTAACCGAATCCTGTACATCATCCAGCAAAGCTAAAATCTTGCCATCGGCAAGGAAATCGATTTCTTCTTCTGGAAAATCAATGGCAGCCTCAACATGCAAACGCAAGTGAATCAGCTTTTCTAAAACGGTATTAATTTTGGTTGAAAAAGCACCTTGTAATGAACGAACCGCTGAACGTGCTGCGGCCTGTGAGGTGGCATCAATCAAATCGGCGATCGCTTCGGCTTGCACCAGATCCATCTTGCCATTTTCAAAGGCACGCATGGAAAACTCGCCCGCCTTTGCAGCTGTCGCACCCAGATCAAGTAAACGTGCTAATAACGCATTCTGAATAACTGGACCACCATGCCCCTGTAATTCCACCACATCCTCACCTGTAAACGAATGAGGATTTGGAAAACACAGCACAATGCCTTCATCCATCACGGAACCATCCGCGTCATAGAACTGACGAAAGCCTGCCATGCGGGCAGCAGGAAGACTTTTCTGGGTCAACTGTTCAGCAATGGCATAAGCTTTAGGGCCAGAAAGTCGAATCACGCCCACACCACCACGACCTAATGGGGTAGCAATCGCAGCAA
>Ga0308161_1003950_pt1 | contig 13956 bp, 14 predicted proteins | sample PhyFR2_FD_201034 | JGI IMG/M metagenome (GOLD analysis project Ga0308161, IMG submission 201034) | Phyllosphere microbial communities from UC Gill Tract Community Farm, Albany, California, United States - DLSLF.R2 | ecosystem: Host-associated > Plants > Phyllosphere > Unclassified | place: USA...
TTGCTTACTTTTCATCCCTGAAAAGTAAGTCGAGCCGAAGGCCAAATCCTTTAATCAGATGAGCACTCGGCAAGATTCCATTATGTGAATAGAACAATTAAAAATCTGATTAAAGTTAGAACGAATTTTTAAATTCTTCAATGACTTTTCTGACGTTATGCCAGTTTTCATCGTCTAAAGTTAATGTGGTACCGATTTGGATATTTGGAATTTTACCGCGCATACGTTCTAAACGTTGTTGGTTTGGTAAAGCCAATGTTTGGATGCCATCCAATGCGGTACATGCAGCGGCGCGGTCATTACATACCAGCCCCATATCGCAACCTGCATTTAATGCTGCTTGGATACGTGCATCCGCACCGCCTGCGACACAGGCAGCTTGCATACTCAAGTCATCGGAGAAGAGTACACCATCAAATTTAAGTTGTTTACGTAAGATTTCTTGTAACCAGAAAGGTGAGAATCCTGCTGGATTTGGATCAACCTGATCGTAGATCACATGAGCAGGCATCAAGGCGTCGAGTTGAGGCATCAACTTGATAAAGCTTTGCATATCTTTGTCATAGATTTCTTGGTATGAACGACTGTCGATCGCAGCTGCAACGTGTGAGTCAGCTTTGACTGAACCATGCCCTGGGAAATGTTTACCCGTCGTCGCCATACCTGCTTTTTTCATACCTCGCATAAAGGCATCTGCAAGTGGAACGATGGCCTGCATATTTTTTGCAAAGCCGCGGTCGCCAATAACATCACTAACGTCATTGAGGTCTAGAACAGGTGCAAAGCTAAAATCAATACCGACAGCCAATACTTCAATCGCCATGAGCCAGCCGCATTGTTCAGCCAGTTCAATTGCCTGCTCCGGATGAGTGAGATAACGCTCGCCTAAGCGTCCCATTGCAGGTAACAAGGTAAAGCCTTGTCTTAAGCGCTGGACACGTCCACCTTCCTGATCGACAGCAATCAGAATATCTGGACGGACTTGACGCATATGATCGGTTAAAGCACGGACTTGTTGAGGTGATTCAATGTTGCGCGCAAATAAAATCATGCCACCGACTTGCGGAGCTTGTAATAGTTCAATATCTTCTTGAGTAAGTTCTGTGCCAGCAATATCTAGCATCAATGCGCCGATCATAAGGATTCCGTTTGAATTTTGATGAAAAAAACGATAGCTAAATTGTGCAATGATTTGCTACATTTTGTCAGTACAGAATATGATAAAACTACATGATATTGATGATAAGTGCTTATTGGTCATTTATTTATGACGACCAATGAGTTCTGCAAGTTGGTAAAGTATCGAATGAAATGTGTTCATATTGACAGTATCAGCGTGTAATAATTGCCATATCCAAGGAAGTACCAAAATTTTATGAAACTTCAAATGATAGCGTGTGCAGTTGCGATTGCGACTGGTGGTTTATTTTTCTCTCATACCATGAATGAGGCGTTTGCGGCGACCGAGACTCCAGTTGTTTCAACCGTCATCAAGCCATCACAAGAACAAGCGCTCGTGTCACGTCAGCTCGCAACTTTGGTTGATCGCCAGCATTATTTGAATATGCGTTTAGATGCAACCACTTCAAACCGCATTTTGGATATGTATCTTGATAGTCTTGATCCAGATCATTCATTATTTTTAAGCGGTGAAGTTGCGGACTATAAGAATAAGTATGGTTCAACTTTTGGTAGCTCATTAAAAGCAGGGAACTTAACTGGGCCTTTTGCCATTCATGCTCAATATCGTGACCGTTTGAAACAGTTCTATGAGTTTATGTTGGCCGAGTTGAAGAAGCCACAGAACTTAAATCAAAAAGATGTCTATCTTGAGACGGATCGGGAAAAAGCACCTTATTTCCAGACCGCTGCTGAGCAACGGGCGCACTGGCAAAAAATGCTGGTTTCACAGCTGATTAATTTGACGATTAGCAAAGAAGAAGAACAGGCCAAGCAAAAAGCGTTAAAAGCAGATCCATCGCTAGCCAATGGTCAGGATTTGACTGGTCCAGAAGATTTAACTCCAGTTCAGACGCTAACCAAGCGTTATACCCGCCAGTTAGAGCGTATTGGTCGGGTCAAGAGTGACGATGTACTCGATAAAACCCTGAATGCGATGATGGCGACCTATGATCCGCATAGTAACTATTATCCTCCAATTGATGCGATGGAGCTGAATCGTCAAACCACCTTGCAACTTGAGGGGATTGGTGTTTCGATCCGTCCAGAACGTGGCAATGAAGATTACACCAAGATCGAAACGATTGTTGAAGGTGGCCCTGCAAGCAAGTCTGGTCAGGTGAAATCAGGAGACCGTATCATTGGTGTCGCTCAAGATGGCGATAAAATGGTGGATGTGATCGGCTGGCCGAGCTCGGAAATTGTTGGCTTGATTCGTGGTAAACGTGGCACCAAAGTGGTGGTTCGTTTATTGGGTGCAGGGGCTCCAATGAGTCAGGCACGTAATGTCACCTTAACGCGCGACATTATTCAGGAAGAAGATGCGGGTGTTCGTTCGCGTACGGTTGAAATCACCCGTGACGGTAAAAAACATCTATTTGGTGTTCTTGAAATTCCATCATTCTATTTCGACTATCGCTCACGCCGTGCGGGAACCGAGTACCGTTCAGTTTCTGAAGATACGGCTAAAGCTTTGGAATCGCTGAAAACTCAAAAAGTTGAAGGTATTTTGGTTGACTTGCGTAATGACCCAGGTGGTTCATTAGAAGAAGTGGCACGTATGCTTGGTCAGGTGATCAAGTCTGGGCCAGTGGTACAGATTCGTGATGGCAATGGCAATGTTAATGTGTTTGAAGATACGGATGGCGGCGAACAGCTTTATGCTGGTCCAATGGCTGTATTGGTCAACTTGGCATCGGCTTCTGCAAGTGAGATTTATTCGGCTGCAATTCAGGATTATGAGCGCGGCATTGTCATTGGTAGTACTACTACAGGTAAGGGTACGGCGCAGGTTCAACTGGATTCACTGGCTTATGGTCAGGCAACGCTGACCCAACGTAAGTTCTACCGTATTACGGGTGGAAGTACGCAAAATAAAGGGGTTGTGCCAGACATCAAACTCGTTGATATCTACAATGAAGAGTTTGGTGAACGTAAAGCGAAAAATGCTTTGAAATGGGATACGATTCCAACTGCACCATTTAAGCGTGAAGGTTCAGTACAACCTTATATTGCCAAGTTAACGGAATCATCTCAGCAACGTGTAGCAACTGATTCACAGTTTAAGTATCTAGAAGCTCGTAAAGCGATTGCCAAGAAAACTTCTGATCAGAAGAAAGTGGTGCTGGATATCACCCAGCGTCGTGCAGAGTTACTTGATCTAGAAAAGCAGACGTTGAATGCTGAAAATCAGCGCCGTGCAGCAACAGGTCTGGCACCTTATGCGAACTGGGAAAGCTATCAAGCTTCGATTGATGCTCTGGTTGAATCACGTGCCAAAATGAAAGCGCATTTACGTCCACCACTTCCTGAAGAAGAAACCTTCATCACCGAAGCGGCAAATGTACTTTTAGATTATGCCAAGCTACAAAATCGTTAAGTTGATAGAGTTTTAAATAAAAAGCCCTGTTTGATACAGGGCTTTTTATTGCTCTTTTAATCTCGAATCTCATGTCACTACGTACATATAAGAGGATCTGACGTTGGCATCATTTTATGCCTGTCAGTTTTAAAGAAAATAGAAAACGCTTCTTCACCTTTTACCAAGAGGAAGAAGCGTTTGTCTTAAATTACGATGGATTGACGTTGGATCATCCGGGTCGTATTTCTGATTCGATTAACTAGAATGTCTTATTCGGCACGTATCCAGATCTGATTACGACCCAGTGCAGAAACACCTAGATATCCACGTAAATGCAGACGTTTACCATTTGCACTCAATTTGGCTTTCATACTATAAATTTTGCCTGTATTCGGATCGAGAATACGGCCATTGCTATAGTTTAGGCCTTCACTATGTTTTAAACCTGTCACCACATCTAAACCTACAATCGGTTTGTTGGTATAAGGTGCAGGGCAGTCTACACAGGTTTCTTTAGGTGTGTAGCCTGTCCGTGGTGTGAGTTTTACAACTTTGCCAGTATATGTTCCATTGGTTTCTTTTCGAATTTCAACCAACCCTTTTGGTGCCCCTGTTTTGTCATCAATACTTTGCCAGAGCCCCGTAATATCCTCTGCAAAAGTAAAACTGCTGATCATTGTTAGAAATAAAACACTTATTAGTTTTTTGCTCATCATTAAAATCCGTTTAACACCCTTTTTTATTATGTAGTATCTCTAATCAAAGATTCAATCATTATTTTACAGTTGTATATTTATATTTGAAAATTCAATAGTTTTTTATTTTTCCATTAAAAAAAGCCTCTTCATTTTCAGGTAATGAAGAGGCTTTTTAAACATATTTAAATATAAGCAGGGTAATTTATTAGCCCTGCAAATTTTTACTCGGCACGTATCCAGATCTGATTACGGCCTAGCGCAGAAACGCCCAGATAACCACGTAAATGCAGACGTTTGCCATTTGCACTTAATTTGGCTTTCATACTATAAACCTTGCCTGTATTCGGGTCGAGAATACGGCCATTGGTATAATTCAAACCATCTGTGTATTTTAAACCTGTTACAACATCCAGACCGACGATTGGTTTGTTGGTATATGGCGCAGGACAATCTACACAAGTTTCTTTTGGTGTATAGCCTGTACGTGGTGTGAGTTTTACGACTTTTCCAGCATAGGTGCCATTCGTCTCTTTGCGAATTTCAACTAATGCCTTAGGTGCCCCCGTTTTGTCATCAATACTTTGCCAGAGCCCCGTAATATCCTCTGCAAAAGTAAAACTGCTCACCGCAGTTAAGAATAACGCACCTAATAATTGTTTGCCCATCATTAAAAATCCTTTTAACGTTAAGCCCGCCATTATGGATGATTTATGACAACCAGTTCAATAATTAACTGATATTTGTGGCAAATTTTAAGATAAAGATAAAATAAAAGTAGGCAGCCAAATTGCTGTAAATACACCATTTACTGCCATGCCGAAGGCGGCATATCGGCCAGCAACAGGGCCACGTTGCCATGCCTGAGCAGTACCGATGGCATGTGCTGCCAGACCTAAAGCCAGACCTGAAGCACGTTCATCATGAATGTGTTTTAAGATCCACGGCGAAAATGCAGCGCCAATGACCCCAGATAAAATGACAATCAGCGTCACCAACATCAGAGGTGCATGAAGCAGAGTCGCAATATTCAGTGCAATCGGTGTGGTCACGGCACGCGTCGCAAAAGCCAGAATGGTCGGTTCAGACATATGCAGTAAATAAGCCAAGCCCATCGGCAGTGCCACCGCGCTAATACTGGCAAAACATAAAATCCCGAGCATTGATTTGATCGGCAAATCGTCATAGCGCATTGCCGCCAGTGGAATTGCCAAAGCAACAGTGACATAACCCAGTAAATGGTTAAACACGTTATTTACATTGTCCAGATAGCTTTCATAGGGAACGCCTAAAATGAACAGTAAACCAATCACAATAAAGACAGCAAAAACAATCAATGGAATTTGCGGGAATTTTTTATTTAAGGGCTTTGCAATCAGGTAACTGATCAGGGTGATGATAAATCCATAAATAACCATAAACATAGATCAGCCCCTTATAACCAGCGTTTTGCCATTTTGGCGTAAACCCACAGCGGCAATAACGTACTAAAGGTTAAGATAAATAAAAATAAAGGAATTTCTTTACCTAAATGCACCAGCATAATTAATGAACCTGCACAAATAGGCAGAAAGGCAAAAGCACTTTCTTTCATGATCTTGTTATTGGTATCGATCAAACGGTTGGAGATTTTTTTGAAACGTCTCCAAATCAATAAGGTCACCAGTAAGCTCAGCAGTCCAACAAGATTGCCTAATTCTGGATGACCAAAGGCTTTGGTGATCGCAACAGCCCCCTCACGATATATAATGATTAATAAAATCGTAAAAAACCAAGCTGTCCAATCAATCTCTTTCATTTTCTTCTCTTAAGCTCGCTGATCTAAACGATGGCTGATTGCAATTAGGGTGATGGTTGATCGATCTCAAATTCTTCCAAAGGTCGCTGGAATAAGGAAGCTTTTTTTCCAAGTATTTCGTCTAATGGCAAATGTGCCTGTTTAATGAGTTGTTCCAGTTTATGCGGCGCAATACAGACCGATAAATGTAAATTGCCGTGGTCATCATAATGCTCGGACTGAATGACATTCAATGTATATAACTGGGTACGGAGTTTCCCATAAGCAGGTTTTAACACTAAATCAAAATCTTGTAACTGGCCCAATAGACATTGTTGAACTGCCTGAGCAAGTAGGTCTAACCCTTGTCCTGAATGTGCGGAAACATAAACACGGTCAGGTAGATCAGCGGCTTTATAAATAATTTTAGCAGCATCGCCACTCTGGTCGATTTTATTATAAACATGCAAAATTGGCGCATCGGCACCAATTTCTTTGAGAACAGATTCAACGGCTTCAATCTGTTCTGGCATATTTGGACTGCTGCTATCAATCACATGAAGCAGCAAAGTGGCTTCTAAGGTTTCTTCTAATGTGGCTTTAAATGATTCAACCAGATCATGTTGCAGATTTCTGACAAAGCCGACAGTATCTGCTAATACCACCGTCCCGATACCATCCCAGTCTAAACGGCGTAAGGTTGGGTCGAGTGTTGCGAACAGTTGATCTGCTGCATAGACATCACTTTTTGCCAGTATATTAAATAAAGTTGACTTTCCGGCATTGGTATAACCGACCAGTGAAATGGTTGGGATAGCTGCTTTTTGTCTTGCTGCGCGACCTTGCAAACGGGTTTGTTGTACTTTTACCAGTTTATCTTTGAGCTGGGTAATCCGAACACGGATTAAACGACGGTCAGTTTCAAGTTGTGATTCACCTGGTCCACGTAGACCGATACCACCTTTTTGTTGTTCTAAATTACCAGTAAAGCCACGAATCAGGCGAGTGGATAAATGTTTAAGCTGAGCCAATTCAACCTGTAATTTCCCTTCATGGGTACGGGCGCGTAAGGCGAAAATGTCCAGAATTAAACCTGTGCGGTCAATCACACGACATTTCAAGATTCGCTCAAGATTACGTTCTTGGGCAGGCGAAAGCGAGTGATCGAGAATGACCAGCTCTGCTTCTGTTTCTCTAACCAGTTCAGCGATTTCATCAACTTTCCCAGATCCGATAAAAAATTTGGGATCAGGTTTATTGCGTTGAACAGAAAGATGTTCAAGGATTTCAGCACCAGCGGATTGAGCGAGCAATCGAAACTCTTCAGCATCAAGATCATCGAGTAGCTGAACAGACACACTGACTAAAATTGCCCGTTCACCGCTTTGACGCTGCTCAAAATTTTCCACGCGAGTAGGTAATCCTTATTATTAAAGTCTTATTCTAGAATAAACTTCAACTAAAGGGCAAAGGCTTACTCGATTTATATGACATTACGACGTAAAAGCTCAATGAATCCGACCAGAGTGCCCATATATAAAATTGACCAGCCGAGAATCATTCTTAAAGCATAGCCATAGGGAATGGTGGTTTGAGTTTCTGATGTTGTGCTTTGCTGATTCATCACATCACCTTTCAATCAATAAATTCGATTTATTTATAATAATTGATCTAATAAACCTTTTAAAATTGAAAAAAATTATGCTCGCATTCGTTTTTTATGATGCAGGTAACTTTTATAAGTAGATAGCGGCATGATATAACTGGATGAATTCAATGCACATGTGCATCTATGCGTACGGTTTTAATGATTTATGACTCAAGAAGCAACTGCGGTAACTAACCAACCATTAAATTTAATCTCTAAATTGAGTTTGTATAGTAAAAAGTTAGCCTCAGGCCTAGAAACAATAGGTGAAGGTTTTTATCTGATTTACCGTCATGGTTTATATAAGGATCCAAATAATCCTGTAAATACGCGTTATGTGCAGTACTTCTGCCGCCGTTTATGCGAAGTTTTCAATATCGAAGTCGAAGTCCATGGCACCATTCCACGCGAACCTGCACTTTGGGTGAGTAATCACATCTCATGGCTGGATGTCGCTGTACTTGGTTCTGGCGCACGAATTTTCTTTCTGGCAAAAGCTGAAGTTGAAAGATGGCCGATCTTGGGGAAACTGGCAAAAGGTGGCGGGACTTTATTTATCAAACGCGGTTCGGGAGATTCAATCCGTATCCGTGAACAGATTACTGAATTTTTAAAACAGGATATTCCTGTTCTGTTCTTCCCTGAAGCGACCACAACAGACGGAAGTAAAGTCAAAAAGGTGCATGGACGTTTATTGGGGGCAGCCATTGAGGCACAACGTCCTGTACAGGTGTGTGTGATTTGCTATGTCAATCAGAACGGAGAGCTTGATCTGGTTGCGCCGTTTATTGGCGAAATGACCTTTGCAGAACATGTGCAGCGTGTTTTAGAAATGCCGAAAGTCACCGCACATTTGATGACTTTGCCTGCGATTTCAGTCGAAGGGCATACCGTCGATAGTTTAACCAAAGAAGTTGATCGCCAGATGCGCGCAGGTTTAGCTAAATTGCAGCAGAAGGTATTGACTGTGTTGCCAGAAACAGCTGAGTCTACATAAAGCCTTCGATTGGCAGCCATGAAATGATTTTCACGCCTGCTTTTTGCCACCATTTCATTTTAGGTTCTTTGGTATAAATCAAAGGACCTCTTGGCGTTTCTCTCTGCCAAGTAATTTTCTTATTTGCATCCAACACTAAACGATAAGCATAGGTTTTCAGGTTTTGATCCATGGTGGCATGTACAGCTTGCGCTAATGGGGGGCTATTTAGTAATACCCCAATTTCAGTGTTTAGATAGGCTGAACGTGGATCAAAATTAAATGAGCCAATAAATACCTGTTTCTCATCCAAAGCCATCAATTTGGCATGTAGGCTCGAACGACTAAGTCCCTTAAGATTAACCTTGGCTTTTTTCGCTAAATCTTCGGTATGTTTATCTAAATCATTTTTATCCAATGCGGGAAGGAACTCATAAAGCTGCACACCATTTTCCAGTAGTTCCTGACGATACTTCCCATAAAAAGCATGGACTACAGCGACGTCGTTGGCTTTAAAGGAGTTGGTGAGTACTCTGACTTTGATGCCTTCTTGGGCTAAGTCACCTAGAATTTTTGCGCCTTTCTTTTCTGGAACAAAATACGCAGAAATCAGATCAATATTTTTTTCAGGCTGTTCCAGATGATTGATTAGCTGGAAATTCAGATGTTCTTCTTTTTTGGCTTTTGATTTGATTTTATCTGGCGAGTCTTTCACGACCTCAGCTTTGACCCATTCCAGAGAAATGTCCCGATTCATAAGTGAATCAATAGCTTGGGAACGGCTGGTCAAATCGACATAATTCTGTACGGTAATCCGTTTATAATGCTCATCGAGTTGCTGTTTTAAACTTTCATAGCTAAGTCGATGTGATTTTGGATTCACAATTTCTCGGACATCATAGGCATATTCATGATTCCAGTAATCATCAAATGATTTGGAAATATCGTTAACGGCAGTACCGAACAACATCACATCGACATCAGAAAATTGATAAGTATCACTGACATTGTAATATTGGTTGGTCATATTGCGACCACCGATCAAGGCCACCTGATGATCTGCAATAAAGCTCTTATTGTGCATTCGGCGGTTGATACGTTTTAGGTCGAGTACCATATCCAGTGCACGATATTTACGAAATCGGTAAGGATTAAATAATTTAACTTCGATATTGGGGTGCTGTGCCAGCGCTAAGAAAATCCCTTCAGTATGTTTGGCATTATTATCATCAATCAGTAATCTGACTTTTACCCCACGATCAGCGGCACGAATTAAAGCGTGCAGTGCCAAAGCTCCAACCTTGTCGTTATCCCAGATATAATATTGTAAATCGAGCGTTTTCTCGGCCTTGTCAATCAAACGGAGACGGGCTGCCAATGCTTCTAGCGGTTCATACAGCACATGATAGCCAGTCAGATCGGGGTGCTGTTCTTGTAAAGGACGAATCACTTGAGCTAAAGAGGTTTGGGTGGTATCGATCTGACCAACCGTTTGAATCACAGGCTCGATCTTATGCTTGGGTAGCGTGCTACAACCCGTCATCGTTAACGTAATGGCGCAATAAATCGCAAGCATATTTTTATTGTAAGCGGTTGTACTTATCTTTGTATGTTTGCCATTTAAATGAGAAAATTGCGTCATAATCGTTACTGATTAAAAGTTGGGCTCGAGTATACCATTTCATCGAAAAAGATAAATATAAGATGAGACGTATGTCCCTAAAGTGAAGTTAATGAGGGCTGTAATGTCGGATTCAGATACTATTATTTTTGGTTTTTACCTTATTTTTGCTGTTTTGGCATTATGGGCATTTATTCAAGCCTGGATCCATCAGGCACGTACAGAAACTATTCATCCCTTTAAAGCCTTTGTGCATTTGCTGGCATTTTATCTTTCGTATTTGTTGGTTCCGCTTTGGTTCTTTAGTCTTTACGCAGGCTGGGTCGGTTATTACAGCTTGCATCAGGCGGGGTTCATCTTCTTATTAAGTAGCGTACTGATTTATGCGCGCTTTATTGAGCCGCATCAGGTTCATATCAAACGTCATCAATATCGCCTCGATCCAAAACGTGAATTTACCCGTCCTGTCAAAGTCGCATTGGTTGCTGATATGCATGTCGGATTGTTTTCTGGCCATGAACGTCAGTTAAAAACGATTGTGAAAAGACTGAATGAAGAAAAACCTGATTTGGTTGTGGTGGCAGGGGACTGGACTTATGAACCTGAAAACCGTTTGATACATGAGCTGGAAGTACTCAAGCAAATTGAGGCACCTGTATATTCTGTGCCTGGCAATCACGACGAACAATATCCTGGTCCACCGATTCAGGCATTGTTGAGCAAAGCGTTAGAGCAGAATAATGTGATTGATATAGAAGGCAAGATTGTTGATTTTGATGAGTTTCGTCTCATTGGTATCGGTGACTTGTGGGCAGGGAAGGCGAATATGCGCTTTATGCCAGACTTACCTCAAGACAAACCTTGGCTGATTCTGTCGCATAATCCTGACACCGTTGATATGGTGCCTGAATTACCTACTCGACCATTGATGTTATCGGGCCATACGCATGGCGGACAGATCGAATTGCCGTGGATTACCAACTATATTATGAAGCGGGTGTCTATTCTTGGGCATAAAAAAGGTTTTTACACGCATGAGCATGCCGATGTGTTTGTGACAGTGGGCACAGGAATGGTGGGGGTACCATTTCGGTTTAGAGTACCTCCAACTGTCGATATTATTGAACTGATTTAAATAAAAAAAGCCGACTAGATTGAGTCGGCTTTTTTATGACTGGAATGTATTAAGGAATAATAATTACATTCACGCGGCGGTTGCTGGCACGATTCTCATCTGAGGTATTTGGCACAAATGGTTGATTTGAACCACGACCTAGAACAGTTAAATTATTTGGTTTAAAACCCTGATCGATGAAAATAGCGGAAACGCTTTGAGCACGTTCTTCCGAGAGTTTCTGGTTATATTCAGGATTACCGATATTATCTGTATGTCCCACAATTTTTAATTTTTGCAGGTCATATTTATTGAGCTGAGTTGCAAGACGTACAATCTCTTGCTGATGCTCTGGCTTAATATCGACTTTATTAAAATCAAATAATAAACGTTCTGGTAAGCCTAGACTCCAGCCTTCATCAGTTAAAACGAACCCCTCTTTTTTTAACATTTTAACCTGACGATATTTCAACGGGCCAAAACTTAAACATCCAGCCAATGTTAGGCAGAGTAACGCAATAAATGAAATTTTAATGGTGTGAGCGCGCATAACATGTCCTAAATTTCTGGTTTATAAAGAAACCAATGTGGATTTAAACTTTTAGCTTTATACATGGCTTGATCCGCTTGCATAATCAAATCCTCTGGATTCTCTGCAAATTGTGAAAAGGCAATCCCTAAGCTAAAACCAAAATGAATCATTTCACCGTTGAAATCTAAAGGCTCCTTGCAACTTGCCAGTAAACCTTCAGCAATGGTCTGTAAGTGATCCGCATGATGGATAGAATGCAGGATAATAGCAAACTCGTCCCCACCCAAACGGGCAATAAAATCTTCATGGCGGACAGAAAGTTTTAAACGTTCGCCCATTTCTTTTAGAACAGCATCACCTGCCAAATGACCAAACTGATCATTGATCATCTTGAAATTATTATTGTCGATAAATAATAGGGCAGAATTGTGACGATACTGCGGGTTCTCAAAAATATCGAAAAGCTCTTGGTAGAAATAATGACGATTTGGCAAACCGGTAAGCTGATCGTGATGTGCCTGAAATGAAAGTTGACGATTCTCTTTTTGAAGGTGAGTGTGCCAAATTTGAATTTCTTCTAACAGTTCATTAAACACCGTATTTAAGTTCTGAAACTCTTTAATATGGTTGTTTGGAAAACGAAGATTATAAGCTTTCTGGTCGCTGACCAGTTGAGCGATGTGGGTCAGTGGTTTAATTGCCTGCATGATTTGGCGGTAGGTAATATTCACTGACCATAATAAAGCAATCACAATAAAGAACATTGAAATTGCCAAACCGATAATAATCGTTTTCAGAAAGTGCAAAATATTTTCTGAACTTCCGTATAACACCAGTTCGCCAACTTTTTTCTTATGATGAACAATCATTAATTTAACTGGATCATGTAAAAACCAGCGATCCATTAAATCTTGCATGGTTGAGGTGTGGGCTATTTTTTTAGTACTTTCGGCAAGAAGCTGATGTTGAGGGTCATAAACATGGATCGTACGAATGGCATGTTCACGGGTATAGTCATCTAGAATCTGATCGATTGCCCCACGATCTCTAAACACCACAGCAGGTTGAATTCGTTCAAGAACCGTCTGGCTCAACAGTTGTAAATTCTGTTTAGCATAGGTTTCCATGGTAAACATGGAAATTGTGGCAAAAGTAAAAGAACAAATTACAAAAGTAATGGCAAAAATCGCAAACTGGGATTTACGGAATAAGGCATGTAAGGAGGTTGATTGATATAAATTGGAAATCATCTGTACTTACTCCGCATTCTTCGCCAAGAGTAAAACTCGTGGATCGATATGAACTTTGGAATAACTCAGCGCTTCCAGATTAACCTTAAAAGTTGAATAAGTTCTCTTATTATATAAGCAGAAAATACTCCCCACCTCACATGCGGGATTATTAGTACTTAAAGAAAGTAATGAGCGAGATGGATAAGACTGGATCAGATTCTGCTGTTGTTGGGGTGATGTCGTAGTGAAATAGGCCACATGACATTCTGTTTTAGGGAAATCTTTCGCGCTTACGGACTGAACCTGATAATCATAGGCAAGCTGTCGAATGTTCATCTGGAACTGACTTGCCGCTTCTGAATTATCAATCACACAGATAGAAGGACGGGATGTATTTGTCCATTTACTATAACTTAATATAGATAGTGCTAACTCATAGAAATTATGAGTTGAAATGGCATAGCAAAGCGGGCTCGCAGTAAATAATACTGCAAGTAACAGATATCGAGCTTTTATATTCAAAAACCGTATTTTCAATCAGAAGTGCCAAAAAGTGTGAAGCAAGAGACATATTCTACTGGACTTAATTGTTTAAAAAAAGTTCTTAATCACTCAGGAAAGCCAATAAAAGTAACTATTCAGTTCAAAAAGTATGCGTTCGATCAAATAATTTAAATAAATTTAAGAAAGGGTGTTGCATCGGATCTGAAATGCTGTAGAATGCACATCCATCGGCGGTGATGCAGATAAAAACTTGTTGAGAAACAAGGATTTGGCTAGATAGGCTGGATTCCTGGGTTGTTTGATAAGTTTTAAAAAT
>Ga0308161_1003951_pt1 | contig 13956 bp, 12 predicted proteins | sample PhyFR2_FD_201034 | JGI IMG/M metagenome (GOLD analysis project Ga0308161, IMG submission 201034) | Phyllosphere microbial communities from UC Gill Tract Community Farm, Albany, California, United States - DLSLF.R2 | ecosystem: Host-associated > Plants > Phyllosphere > Unclassified | place: USA...
GATGGCGATATAGCGTGATGTCATGTTATTTCCTTGAGCCTTTGGGTTGAGCTGGCGATCATAGTCAGCGCCGCCTGCTCTGCTGCATCGCCGTCCTGATGCCGGATCGCATCAAACAGCGCCTTATGTTCCTGAAGCGTCTTCGGCATGTTGGCCTCGTCACCGCGCCAGGTCTGTTCAAATACCGCCCGCTGCAGGGAGCCAATCGCCACCGTCAATTGCTGGAGAACCGGGTTATGCACCGATTGCAGTACGGCGTCGTGATAGCGGATATCCGCTTCGTTGAACGCCTCCCGGTTCTGGTTATTGGCGATCATGTCGTTGAGCGCCGCCTCAATCTGCGCCAGATCGCTGGAGGTGGCCCGCTCGGCCGCCCAGCGGGCAATGGCCGGTTCCACCAGGTTGCGCACCTCGCTCATCGCGCTGATAAGCCGGGGGTCGTAGTCGTTCTCCAGCACCCATTGCAACACCTCGGTATCGAGGTAGTTCCACTGGTTACGAGCTGCGACAAACGCTCCGCGATAGCGCTTCATCTCAATGAGCCGCTTCGCCATCAGGGAGCGGAAGACCTCCCGGATGATGTTGCGCGAGGTTTCAAACTCTTCGCACAGGTCGGTCTCGGAAGGCAACCCTGCGCCTGGGACGTATTTGCCGCTGACAATCTGCCGCCCGAGGGTGGCGATGATGCGGTCCGTTTTCGTAATGGTCATGTCAGATCCTTTAAGAAGAGGCTTTACCATTACTTTATCCTTACCGGCGTAAAAGTCCGCACTATTGAAGTACAAATATGCGAGTCGTTCGCCATACCATGAGTGGATAGTAGTACAATCACTTTAGGTTGTACTACAATGCAGATCACAAAAACGACACCCGGTAAATAAAATGTGAAAAAACGCGGGCAATAAAAAACCCGCAGCGGTGGGCGGGTTTTTAGCGGACGGGAAGAGCGGAGTTTAGTTCAGGACAAACTTCTCGATAGCGTAAGCCACGCCGTCTTCAAGGTTGGTTTTGGTCACGAAGTTAGCGACCTCTTTCACCGACGGAATCGCATTGTCCATGGCAACGCCCATACCGGCATACTCCAGCATCGCGATGTCATTTTCCTGATCGCCAATCGCCATCACCTCTTCCGGCTTGATGTTCAGCGCATCGGCCAGCGATTTTACGCCGGTGCCCTTGGTGACGCTTTTATCAAGGATTTCCAGGAAGTAAGGTGCGCTTTTCAGCACGGTGTACTTCTCTTTTACCTCTGCCGGAATGCGCGCTATCGCCTGGTCGAGGATCGCCGGCTCGTCAATCATCATGACTTTCAGCAGCTGAATACCCGGATCCATCTTCTCGGCTTCGCAGAACACCAGCGGAATAGTTGCGACGTAGGACTCGTGCACCGTGTAGTAGCTGATGTCGCGGTTAGCGGTATAGAGCGTGTTACGGTCGAGCGCGTGGAAGTGCGAACCCACCTCGCGAGAGAGCTGTTCGAGATAGCGGTAGTCGTCATAGCTAAGCGGGGTCTGCGCCACGGTGCTGCCGTCGCTGGCTTTCTGCACCAGCGCGCCGTTATAGGTGATGCAGTAATCGCCTGGCCTGTCCATATGCAGCTCTTTCAAATAGCTGTGCACGCCTGCGTAAGGACGCCCGGTGGTGAGCACAACGTTGACCCCACGCTCACGCGCGGCGGCAATCGCATTTTTAACGGCAGGTGAAATGGTATGGTCCGGCAGTAGCAAGGTGCCGTCCATGTCGATTGCAATGAGTTTGATAGCCATGGGTTCCCCAGCGTAAAAGAGTTAACTCTTATGCTAGCGTGATTCTGCTCAAAAGACAGTAAGCGCGAGGAGGGAAAAGGAGGACAAAAGCGGGGCGGTATATTCCCCATTTACGGGAAGAGTAGCCCCGGCAGCGATGCGCCGCCGGGGAACAAACCGATTAGATATCGATATTCGCCGCTTTCAGGGCGTTCTCTTCGATAAACGCACGACGCGGTTCAACGGCATCGCCCATCAGCGTGGTGAAGAGCTGGTCGGCAGCGATCGCATCCTTGACGGTCACGCGCAGCATGCGGCGGCTCTCCGGATCCATGGTGGTTTCCCACAGCTGCTCCGGGTTCATCTCGCCCAGCCCTTTATAGCGCTGAATCGCCAGGCCACGACGGGACTCTTTCACCAGCCACTCCAGCGCCTGCTCGAAGCTGGCAATCGGCTGACGACGTTCGCCACGTTCGATAAAGGCATCCTCTTCGATCAGGCCGCGCAGCTTCTCACCCAGCGTACACAGACGACGATACTCACCACCGATAATGAACTCATGATCCAGCGGATAGTCGGTATCCACACCGTGAGTACGCACACGGATAATTGGCTCGAACTGTTTCAGCTCGGCGTCTTCACGCACGTCATACTTCCAGGTGCTGCCGTGCACGTCGTTTTCGTTCAGCGTAGCGATCAGCGCAGAGACCCAGCGGGTCACTTTTGCTTCGTCTGTGAGATCGGCCTCTTCCAGCGTCGGCTGGTAGACAAGCTCTTTCAGCAGCGCGCGCGGGAAACGACGCTCCATGCGGTTAATCATTTTCTGCGTGGCGTTGTACTCGGAGACCATTTTCTCCAGCGCTTCACCGGCCAGCGCAGGTGCGCCTTCGGTGGTGTGCAGGGTGGCCCCATCCAGTGCGATAGAGATCTGATACTGATCCATCGCCTCGTCATCCTTGATGTACTGCTCCTGCTTGCCCTTTTTCACCTTGTAGAGCGGCGGCTGAGCAATATACACGTGACCACGCTCAATGATCTCCGGCATCTGGCGATAGAAGAAGGTCAGCAGCAGCGTACGGATGTGCGAGCCATCGACGTCCGCATCGGTCATGATGATGATGCTGTGATAGCGCAGCTTGTCCGGGTTGTACTCGTCACGGCCAATGCCGCAGCCCAGGGCAGTGATCAGCGTCGCCACTTCCTGAGAGGCCAGCATCTTGTCGAAACGGGCCTTCTCGACGTTGAGGATCTTACCCTTCAGCGGCAGGATAGCCTGATTCTTACGGTTACGGCCCTGCTTCGCCGAGCCCCCCGCCGAGTCCCCTTCCACCAGGTAGAGTTCAGAGTGGGCCGGGTCGCGTTCCTGACAGTCCGCCAGCTTGCCCGGCAGGCCTGCGAGATCCAGCGCGCCTTTACGGCGGGTCATCTCACGGGCACGGCGTGCCGCTTCACGGGCGCGGGCCGCGTCAATAATTTTACCGACGACGATTTTGGCGTCGGACGGGTTTTCCAGCAGGTATTCAGACAGCAGCTCGTTCATCTGCTGTTCAACCGCCGATTTCACCTCAGAAGAGACCAGCTTGTCTTTGGTCTGAGAGGAGAATTTCGGATCCGGCACTTTTACCGACACGACGGCGATCAGGCCTTCACGGGCGTCATCACCGGTCGCGCTGACCTTGGCTTTCTTGCTGTAGCCCTCTTTGTCCATGTAGGCGTTCAGAGTACGGGTCATCGCCGCACGGAAGCCCGCAAGGTGGGTACCCCCGTCGCGCTGCGGAATGTTGTTGGTAAAGCAGTAGATGTTTTCCTGGAAACCATCGTTCCACTGGAGCGCAACTTCAACGCCGATACCGTCTTTCTCGGTGGAGAAATAGAACACGTTCGGGTGAATCGGCGTTTTGTTCTTGTTGAGGTACTCAACAAACGCCTTGATGCCGCCTTCGTAGTGGAAGTGATCTTCTTTACCGTCGCGCTTGTCTTGCAGGCGAATGGAAACGCCAGAGTTCAGGAATGACAGCTCGCGCAGGCGCTTGGCCAGGATCTCATACTCAAATTCGGTGACGTTGGTGAAGGTCTCCAGGCTAGGCCAGAAACGCACCACCGTACCGGTGACGTCAGTATCGCCGGTCACTGCCAGCGGGGCCTGCGGCACACCGTGCACGTAGGTCTGCTGGTGCACTTTGCCTTCGCGGCGGATCAGCAGCTCAAGCTTTTGCGACAGGGCGTTAACCACGGAGACGCCCACGCCGTGCAGGCCGCCGGACACTTTATAGGAGTTATCATCGAATTTACCGCCTGCGTGCAGCACGGTCATGATAACTTCAGCGGCGGAGACGCCCTCTTCCGGGTGAATACCGGTAGGGATCCCACGGCCATCATCCGAGACCGACACGGAGTTATCGGCGTGGATCGTCACGACGATATCTTTACAGTGACCCGCGAGCGCCTCGTCGATAGCGTTATCTACCACCTCAAATACCATATGGTGCAGGCCGGTACCGTCATCCGTGTCGCCGATATACATACCCGGGCGCTTACGCACCGCATCCAGCCCTTTCAGGACTTTGATACTGGAGGAGTCATAAGAATTCGACATCAACGTTTCTCGCTCAATTTGTCTTGGATTAGTCTGCTATTTTACCCTTTTCCACGGTGAACATCTTCGAATTTTTGTCCGACATGTCCATTACGTGTTCAGCGCTAATGGCGCTGACAAAGACCTGTGACTGGGTGGCTTTTAAGCGGCTGGCCAGCAGCGCGCGCCGTGTGTCATCAAGCTCTGAGGCAAAATCATCTATGAGGTACAAACAGCGCCGCCCGCTCTCGCGGGTCAGGAACTCCCCCTGCGCCAGCCGCAGGGCGCACATCAGCAGCTTAAGCTGCCCACGGGAGAGGGTATCCTCCACCGGCGCGCCGTCGGCACGAATGCGAAAATCCGCCTTGTGTGGGCCGTGGGCGGTATAGGTTAGCGCCCTGTCGCGCTCAAAGCTGCGCGCCAGCACCTCGCCGTAGTCGGCTTCTTTCTCCCAGCCGCGCTGGAAGGAGAAGCTCAGGGAGAACTCCGGCAGAAACTGCTTACAGGTGTCCGCCATGTCCTGGGCGATAGCGGTGCTGTACTCGGCTCGCCAGCGGCTGATCTGCTCCGCCAGCGGGATCAGCTCCTTGTCCCACGCACGAAGCTGGGCATATTGCGTCACCTGGCGTAGAGCGGCGTTGCGCTGCTTCAGGAGCCGCTTCAGGTTGCTCCAGGCAGTAAAGAACCCGGCTTCGTTATGGAAGCATCCCCAGTCGAGGAAGGCTCTTCTGTATTTGGGGCCGCCGTTGAGTAAAGTAAACCCCTCAGGCGTAATCAGCTGCATTGGCATCAGCAGCGCCAGCTCGGCCACCTTGTGGCCGTCGGTGCCGTCAATGCGAACGGTGCTGTCCCCGTGCTTATCTTTGGTCAGGCCGATGGAGGTTTCGCGCTCTTCGCCCTGTAAACGGCCGTGCAGGATAAATGCCTCCTGCTCGTGGCGAATGACGCGACCAATCTGCAAACTGCGAAACGCCCGGCCGTGGCCGAGCGTATAGATCGCTTCCAGCACGCTGGTCTTGCCGCTGCCGTTAGCGCCAACCAGGAAGTTAAAGCCAGGGGAGAGAGCAAGATCCGCGCTTTCGATATTGCGAAAGTCGCGGATCAACAGGCGGGAGAGCGACATTACAGTCTCATTGGCATAACGACATAAGCCGCACTTTGGCTGGCCGCATCTTCAATCTGCACGCTCGACACGGAGTCCGTCAGTAGAATACGCACGTTTTCGCATTTCAGGGCGTTGAGTACGTCCAGCACGTAGCTAACGTTGAAGCCGATCTCCATCTCTGTCCCGGCGTAGGTGACATCGAGGATCTCTTCGGCCTCTTCCTGCTCCGGGTTGTTCGCGGTGATCTTGAGCTGGTTTTCGCTGACGTAGAGACGCACGCCGCGGAACTTCTCGTTAGAGAGAATAGCGGCACGAGCGAAGGCCTGCTTGAGGATATCGCAGCCGGCGTCAAGGTGCTTATCCGGGTTCTTCGGCAGCACGCGACGGTAGTCCGGGAAGCGACCATCCACCAGCTTGGAGGTAAAGATAAAGTCGCCCACGTGCGCACGGATGTTATTGCTGCCGATCTGCACGCGCAGCGGTGTTTCGCCGCCGTCGAGCATACGCATCAGCTCAATCACGCCTTTACGCGGCACGATCACCGAATGGTTCGGCAGCGACTGCCCAACCGGCATAGAACAGACCGCCAGACGGTGGCCGTCGGTCGCCACGGTGCGCAGCTCTTCGCCTTCGGTTTCAAACAGCATGCCGTTCAGGTAGTAGCGCACGTCCTGATGGGCCATCGAGAACTGAGTCGCCTCGATCAGACGCTTCATGGTCGCCTGCGGCAGGGTGAACTCTACTTCGCTCTGCCAGTCGTCGAGGTTCGGGAAATCCGCTGCTGGCAAGGTCGACAGCGAGAAACGGCTGCGCCCGGAGCGCACCAGCATCCGGTCGCCCTCCAGCTGCACGGCGATCTCTGCGCCTTCCGGCAGGCCACGGCAAATATCAAAGAATTTGCGCGCCGGGACGGTAGTAGCGCCGGGTTCGTGCGGCTGAGCCAGCACGACGCGGGCGACCATCTCCATCTCCAGATCGGTGCCGGTGAGGGACAGCGCGCCGTCAGCGACCTGCAGCAGCAGGTTGCCCAGGATCGGCAGCGTAGGACGACCACCCAGCGGGCCACTGACCTGCTGAAGCGGTTTTAATAGGTGTTCACGTTCAACGGTAAATTTCATAGCATCACGACGATAGAGTTCGGATTAAATTGGAGAAATCTTCTTTGATATCATGGCTCTCTTCACGCAGCTGCTCGATCTTACGGCAGGCGTGGAGCACGGTCGTATGGTCGCGGCCGCCAAACGCATCGCCGATCTCCGGCAGGCTGTGGTTGGTCAGCTCTTTAGCCAGCGCCATTGCCATCTGGCGCGGACGTGCTACCGAGCGAGATCGGCGCTTGGAGAGCAGATCCGCCACTTTAATTTTGTAGTACTCCGCCACCGTCTTTTGAATATTGTCGATGGTGACCAGCTTTTCCTGGAGCGCCAGCAGATCGCGCAGCGCTTCACGAACGAAATCGATGGTGATGGCACGGCCGGTGAAGTTGGCGTTGGCGATCACGCGGTTCAGCGCCCCCTCCAGCTCACGCACGTTAGAGCGCAGACGCTTGGCAATAAAGAACGCCACCTCACCCGGCAGACGAATGTCGTTTTCGTCAGCTTTTTTCATCAGGATCGCCACGCGGGTTTCGAGCTCAGGCGGCTCGATCGCCACGGTCAATCCCCAGCCAAAGCGCGACTTCAGACGATCCTCGACGCCGTTGATCTCTTTTGGATAACGATCCGAGGTGAGGATGATCTGTTGGTTGCCTTCCAGCAGGGCGTTAAAGGTGTGGAAGAACTCCTCCTGGGAGCGCTCCTTATTGGCAAAGAACTGGATGTCATCGATCAGCAGGGCGTCTACGGAGCGGTAGTAGCGTTTGAACTCCTCAATGGCGTTGTTCTGCAGGGCTTTTACCATGTCCTGAACAAAGCGCTCGGAGTGCATATAGACCACTTTGGCATTGGGCTTGCGCGCCACGATGCCGTTACCCACCGCGTGCAGCAGGTGCGTCTTACCGAGACCCGTGCCGCCGTAGAGAAACAGCGGGTTATACGCCCCGCCGGGGTTATCGGCCACCTGGCGAGCCGCCGCGCGGGCCAGCTGGTTCGATTTACCTTCAACGAAGTTATCAAACGTATGCTTAACGTTGACGTTAGAGCGGTAGGTAGGCTCTGCCGGAGCGGGAACGTTGTCCCAGCTTGAGCGCGACGCAGGGGCGACGCGAGGCATCTGCACCGCTGCGACCTGAGCAGGCGCGGCGACGCTTGCTGGCTCCTTTAGGGTATGGGCAACCGGCCGGGTACCCACTTCAAAGCGCAGCTGCGGCGTATCCGAGCCGCAGAACTCGTTCAGCAGTCCGTTGATATTATTAAGGTACTTGTCCCTGACCCAATCGAGTACAAAACGGTTTGGCGCATACAAAGCCAGCGTGTTGTCACTCAGTTCCGCCTGCAATGGGCGGATCCACATACTGAATTCTGTGGCTGGTAACTCATCCTGCAGTCGGGCAAGACACTGCTGCCAAAGCGAAAGTGACACGGCGGACTCCACTCGAACAAAAGTCGATAATAAAAGACGAAAGCTGAAATTAATGATTGTAGACACACGTCGAAAAGACCCCTGAAGGGTGACGTGCGAACCGCTATTTGCGGTTTTTTGCCCCGATCCGGATCCGTGATGCAGGATCGGGACCGCGGATCATAACGTAAACCGCCGAAGAGATCTTCTGTTTCTCACAGATTCTTCACGATTTATCCACAGGACGATCCGAATCGGCTAAGTGTAAACGATCCTGGTGCCGGTGCGGCACGATTTAGGCCGCATATTGGAAAAATTAATGAGGATCGATAAAAATTTAGCGAAACGATCTATTGAAGATCCTGGAGGATCCTTGCGCTTTGGCCCTCAGGTCGTATAATCCTCCACCCGGCGCGCGCTGCTCGATTTCTTGCGTCGGCCCCGTCTACTTTTCAGGCAAAAACTGCGGAATTTAGGCGGTATATAAGGAAAGAGAATTGACTCCGGAGTGTACAATTATTACAATCCGGCCTCTTTAATCATCAACACTGAGGCGTAAGACGTTGGCACTGCCCAGCGGACCGACGCGAAATTCAGTGAATTCATTCAAGTTTAGGTAGAAATCGCCATGAAACGCACTTTTCAACCGTCTGTACTGAAGCGCAACCGTTCTCACGGCTTCCGTGCTCGTATGGCTACTAAAAATGGTCGTCAGGTTCTGGCACGTCGTCGTGCTAAAGGCCGCTCTCGTCTGACCGTTTCCAAGTAATAAAGCTAACCCTGCGTGGTTAAGCTCGCATTTCCCAGGGAGTTACGCTTGTTAACTCCCAATCATTTCACATTCGTCTTCCAGCAGCCACAACGGGCTGGCACGCCGCAAATCACCATCCTCGGCCGCCTGAATTCGCTGGGGCATCCCCGCATCGGTCTTACCGTCGCCAAGAAAAATGTTAAGCGTGCGCATGAACGCAACCGGATCAAACGTCTGACGCGTGAAAGCTTCCGCTTACGCCAGCATGAACTGCCAGCAATGGATTTCGTGGTGGTGGCGAAGAAGGGGGTTGCTGACCTCGATAACCGTGCTCTCACGGAAGCGTTGGAAAAACTATGGCGCCGCCACTGTCGCCTGGCTCACGGCTCCTGATAGCCCTCATTCGGGTATATCAGCGCCTGATCAGTCCGCTGCTTGGGCCGCACTGTCGTTTCACACCGACCTGTTCGCAATATGGAATTGAGGCATTGCGCAGGTTCGGGGTGATAAAAGGCAGTTGGTTGACGGTGAAACGCGTATTAAAATGCCACCCTTTACACCCGGGTGGCGACGACCCCGTCCCGCCAGGACCTTTTAATACCAGAGAACACTAACGATGGATTCGCAACGCAATCTTTTTGTCATCGCTTTGTTGTTCGTGTCTTTCATGATCTGGCAAGCCTGGGAGCAGGATAAAAATCCTCAGCCTCAGACGCAGCAGACCACGCAGACTACGACCACCGCAGCGGGTAGTGCCGCAGACCAGGGCGTACCGGCCAGTGGCCAGGGGAAACTCATTACCGTTAAGACCGACGTGCTGGAGCTTGTCATCAACACCCGTGGTGGTGATGTTGAGCAGGCGCTGCTGTTGGGCTACCCGAAAGAGCTGAAGTCTACCGAGCCGTTCCAGCTGCTGGAAACCACGCCTGAGTTCATCTATCAGGCACAGAGCGGCCTGACTGGTCGTGATGGCCCGGATAACCCGGCAAACGGCGCGCGTCCGCTGTATAACGTTAACAGCGATACCTTTGTGATGGCCGAGGGCCAGAACGAACTGGCGATCCCGCTGACCTACACCGACGCCGCAGGCAACACCTTCACCAAAACCTTTACCCTGAAACGCGGTGAGTATGCGGTGAACGTGGGCTACAACGTGGCGAACAGCAGCGCGAAGCCGCTGGAGATCGCGACCTTCGGCCAGCTGAAGCAATCCATCAATCTGCCAGCCCATCGCGACACCGGCAGCAGCAACTTTGCGCTGCATACCTTCCGCGGTGCGGCCTACTCTACGCCGGACGAGAAGTACGAAAAATACAAATTCGATACGATCGCCGACAACGAGAACCTGAACGTGACCTCTAACGGCGGCTGGGTCGCCATGCTGCAGCAGTACTTTGCCACCGCATGGATCCCGCGCAGCGACGTTGCGAACAACTTCTACACCAGCAACCTGGGCAACGGCGTGGCCGCTATCGGCTACAAATCTGCACCGGTACTGGTACAGCCTGGCCAGACCGCCGCGCTGACCAGCACCCTGTGGGTCGGCCCGGAAATTCAGGACAAGATGGCTGCCGTTGGGCCGCATCTGGACCTGACCGTGGACTACGGCTGGCTGTGGTTTATCTCTCAGCCGCTGTTCAAGCTGCTGAAGTGGATCCACAGCTTCCTGGGTAACTGGGGCTTCTCAATCATCATCATCACCTTTATCGTTCGTGGCATCATGTACCCGCTGACCAAAGCGCAGTACACCTCCATGGCGAAGATGCGTATGCTGCAGCCGAAGATTGCGGCGATGCGTGAGCGTCTGGGCGATGATAAACAGCGTCAGAGCCAGGAGATGATGGCCCTGTATAAAGCTGAGAAGGTTAACCCGCTGGGCGGCTGCTTACCGCTGGTTATCCAGATGCCTATCTTCCTTGCGCTGTACTACATGCTGATGGGCTCCATTGAGCTGCGCCATGCGCCGTTCGCCCTGTGGATCCATGACCTGTCTGCACAGGACCCGTACTACATCCTGCCGATCCTGATGGGCGTAACGATGTTCTTCATCCAGAAGATGTCGCCGACCACCGTGACCGACCCGATGCAGCAGAAGATCATGACCTTTATGCCGGTCATCTTTACGGTCTTCTTCCTGTGGTTCCCGTCTGGTCTGGTGCTGTACTATATCGTCAGCAACCTGGTGACCATTCTGCAGCAGCAGCTGATCTACCGCGGTCTGGAGAAGCGTGGCCTGCATAGCCGCGAGAAGAAAAGCTCCTAATCGTAAGCTGTAGGCCGGGTTAGCACAGCGCCACCCGGCAAAGGAAAGTACAGAGAGGGCGGTCAGATGACCGCCCTTTTTATTGGTAACAATAGAGACATATCATGAGCCATAACGACACTATCGTCGCCCAGGCAACCCCACCGGGACGCGGTGGTGTGGGCATTCTGCGTATCTCTGGTCACAAGGCCCGCGAAGTCGCACAGGCCGTGCTGGGCAAACTGCCGAAACCGCGCTACGCCGACTACCTGCCGTTTAACGACGCGGACGGCACGGCGCTGGATCAGGGCATCGCCCTGTGGTTCCCCGGCCCGAACTCCTTTACCGGCGAAGATGTGCTGGAGCTGCAGGGGCACGGCGGGCCGGTGATCCTCGACCTGCTGTTAAAGCACATCCTGACCCTGCCCGGTCTGCGCATCGCCCGCCCCGGCGAGTTTTCCGAGCGCGCGTTTCTTAACGACAAGCTGGACCTGGCCCAGGCCGAAGCGATTGCCGATCTGATCGACGCCAGCTCGGAACAGGCTGCACGCTCGGCGCTGAACTCGCTTCAGGGGGCCTTCTCCGCCCGCGTTAACCATCTGGTGGAAGCACTTACTCACCTGCGTATCTACGTAGAGGCTGCGATTGATTTTCCTGATGAGGAGATCGACTTCCTCTCCGACGGTAAAATCGAAGCGCAGCTTAATGGCGTGATGGCCGATCTCGATGCCGTACGGGCGGAAGCGCGCCAGGGTAGCCTGCTGCGTGAAGGGATGAAGGTGGTCATCGCCGGTCGCCCGAACGCCGGGAAATCGAGCCTGCTGAACGCTCTGGCCGGACGAGAGGCGGCTATCGTGACCGATATTGCCGGCACCACCCGTGACGTGCTGCGCGAGCATATTCATATCGACGGCATGCCGCTGCATATCATCGATACCGCCGGGCTGCGCGATGCCAGCGACGAGGTCGAGCGCATCGGGATTGAGCGCGCCTGGCAGGAGATCGAGCAGGCCGACCGGGTGCTGTTTATGGTCGATGGTACCACCACCGACGCTGTCGATCCGGCAGATATCTGGCCGGACTTTATCGCCCGCCTGCCCGCGAAGCTACCGATTACCGTGGTACGCAATAAAGCCGATCTGACCGGCGAGACGCTGGGCATCAGCGAGGTGAATGGTCACTCACTTGTTCGCCTCTCGGCCTACACCGGCGAAGGCATTGACGTACTGCGTAACCATCTCAAGCAGAGCATGGGCTTCGATACGCAAATGGAGGGTGGCTTCCTGGCCCGCCGTCGCCATCTGCAGGCGCTGGAGCTGGCTGCAGAGCACCTACAGCAGGGCAAAGCCCAGCTGCTCGGCGCGTGGGCAGGCGAGCTGTTAGCGGAAGAGCTACGCCTGGCTCAGCAGAGCCTGAGCGAGATCACCGGCGAGTTTACCTCCGACGACCTGCTGGGACGGATCTTCTCAAGCTTCTGTATTGGGAAGTAAGCCTGAAACGCCGGGCGGCGCTGCGCTTGCCCGGCCTACCAAATCTGTCAGACCGTAGGCTCGTGCAAGCGTAGCGCCGCCGGGCAACAAAAGGACGGGATAAATAGATTAGTAGTTATAGATAACCGAGACTAATAGTGCCTTAGGGCTGTCCAGCGTGCTTACGGTCACAATCTCTTGAGGATCTGCGCTTCGCCAGCACACTGCCTCAATATCACAGCTCTCCTGCTTTTGATAGCCCATCGTATTCAGATAAGTTTCGATCTGCTTCGAATCGTCAGTACCGAAGTATCTGACAGCATACACGTGTGATGCCGAACCGGTGATATTGGCAAAGTCGAAGTCATAACGGGGCGAACTCCATTACGATATAAGGCCAGACATAGATCATTGCTACGACAGCAGTCATAATGACACTACCAAGCACTTTATATGATTTACGCATGATGAGAAAACTTAAACCCATAAGCCCTATCATAACATTGCGATAAAGTTGCCCTCCACCTTTCTTCATTATCGCCCTATTCGTCACCTAGTTTGAAAATGATCCTCCCTGTCCCCATCTTAGTATCTGAATCCTGTGAAAACATTTTTATCGATATATCATCATCGTTAGACAAGCGTGGAAATCCTGGCCTTAGCGTGATTCTAATTACACATGATGAATATTCACCTGACTTATTCTTCTGTCCTGCAACGCCAAAGCCACCCTCTAGAACTGCCTTTATCATCCACATAGATGATTCATTATCGTAAAGGATATCAACACGATCGCCTATCTCGATTCCTGTTGTGTCCATTGCACCCCGACTAATTCTGAATCCTAGTTCAACAGAGCCAGCAGTGCGTCTGCGCTGGGTAACAGTAACGTAGTTACTTTGTACCACACGGCCGCTTTTTGCAGCCATTGTAGATAAAGACACGAAAGCCATAAGAACCTCTTAAGATATTCATTTAATCGCATTGTACGACCGATTAATTTTCAATGACAATTATTTTTATCTGTTTTTACCCTCGGACATTTATTTTATTTTTACCTACACCAATAAATTTAAAACCCACCCTCCTAAACCTTTCGTTCAAAAATATAAGTGAACACTTACCAATTTGTATTTTGTATAATTGCTCCTCCCTCATTACTAACATTGTAAAAATGAAAACCAGCCTGAAAGGAGTACCGCTAGAGGTAGCTTAAGTCGTAACAAAGGTTCTGATGCGCGTTTCCCCCGTATCTTCACTTCTTTCTCGTCAAGAATAGAAACACAGCTTCTTGCGGCTACAGAGTGGAGCTCAACGCGCGCCTCAATATCCAGCTGCAATGGATGACGATCCTCTCCTCCCCCCTCCTATTTCTCACATGAATTGTAAAAGTCCCGCAGAGTGCTTTTTACCCCCTTTTATCCGTGTTAAAACCTGCACACAATACGACATACTGCTTCTACCGTTGCGAGCGGGCTTAACCATTATCATGGAGTGAAAAATGGCGACACATTTTGCAAGAGGGATCCTTACCGATGGGCAGCTGGTTTCCGTCCGCCTGCCCTCGTCC
>Ga0308161_1003953_pt1 | contig 13950 bp, 13 predicted proteins | sample PhyFR2_FD_201034 | JGI IMG/M metagenome (GOLD analysis project Ga0308161, IMG submission 201034) | Phyllosphere microbial communities from UC Gill Tract Community Farm, Albany, California, United States - DLSLF.R2 | ecosystem: Host-associated > Plants > Phyllosphere > Unclassified | place: USA...
GGTCCCGCGTGCTCGCGGCCGTCGGTGGCACCGGCGGGGGCATGTTCACGAGCCCCACGGTCGCGCTCGGCCTGCGTGGCGGCAAGGCCGACGGGCGGCGGGCGGACGGCGGGGGCGTCGACGGGATCGACGACGACGCGACCGGCGTCGACCAGGCCGCCGGTGGTGGCTCGTCGCTCGCGGCCACCATGCTCGACCCGGACCGCCCCACGCTCCGCCCGGGGCGCATCTGGGTGAACCTCGCGCTGACCGTCGTGGTCATGGTCGCCCTCGTCACCGGGCTGCTGCCGCTGGCGTACGTGTTCATGGTCGGCACGGCGATCGCCCTGCTCGTGAACTTCCCGCAGCTCAAGCAGCAGACCGCGCAGATCGTGGCGCACGCGCCGAGCATCGTCGGCGTCGTGTCGATGGTGTTCGCCGCCGGGGTGCTCATCGGCGTGCTCGACGGCACCGGGATGGTCGCGGCGATGGCGGACTGGCTGGTCGCGGTCATCCCCGACTCGATGGGGCCGTACCTCGCGGGCATCACCGGGGTGCTGAGCATGCCGCTCACGTTCTTCATGAGCAACGACGCGTTCTACTTCGGGATCCTGCCGGTGCTGTCCGAGAGCGCCGCCGCGTTCGGGATCACGCCCGCCGAGATGGCGCGGGCCTCGGTGGTGGGGCAGCCCGTGCACATGCAGAGCCCGCTCGTTCCGGCGATCCTGCTGCTCGTGTCGCTCGCGAACGTCAACCTCGGCGACCACCACCGGAAGGTGCTGTGGCGCGCGGCGGTGGTGTCGGTCGCGATGCTCGTCGTGGCGGTGGTCGTGCGGGTCGTCCCGTTCGGCTGAGCCCGCCGCCGGCACGACGACGCCCCGCACACGCTGGTGTGCGGGGCGTCGTCGTGACCGGGTCAGGCCAGGTCGAGCGTGCGGCCGAACGTCCGGGTCACGGGCGGTCCGGCGAGCACGGCGCCGAGGGCCTCCGGAGCGCCCTCCGGGGTCGCGCGCCACGCGACGTAGGCGTCGTGGTCGGCCGCGGTCGTCCAGCGCTCGAGCACGACCGCACGGGTCGGGTCGGCGTCGTCGACCAGGACCTCGAGCGACTCGTTGCCGGCGAAGCCCGCCGTCTGGGCGAGGGTCTCGCGGACCGCGGCGTCGATCGCGTCCTGGCCGACGTCGTCGCGGAACCGGACCTCGAGGAAGACCGTCTGGGTCACGGGTGCACCTTTCGTCAGTGGCGGCCGCGCATCGGCCACCCGTCGAGCCAACCGCGGCCTCCCTCGTGGTGTTCCGAGGTGGCCGGACAGAACCCTTCCGCTGCAAGGTTTTCGGTGCTACGGTCACTCCACCTAGTAGCACTAGGTATTCGAGAGGCCCCAGGCCCCCGATGGCTCGAGGAGGAGTCATGTCGACACCGACGTCGAAGGAAGAACCGCAGACCGGTCTCGCCGGTACCGCGAACCCGCCGGTCACCGCAGCCGCCGGGGCGACGAGCTCCGACCCCGCAGCGGCATCGCGAGCGTTCTCGGTCGAGGGCCTCACGCAGTCCGTCAGCACGGTCCGCGTCGGCCCGAGGTACCTCTGGGCGCTCAGCCTCGCCCAGTTCGGCCTGTTCGCCGCGCTGCTCACCCCGGTCTTCGTGAGCATGTCGATCAAGGCGACGGTGCTCAACCCGGACAGCCCCGAGACGATCGTCGGCTCGGTCCTGCCGTTCGGTGCCCTCGGCGCCCTGCTCGCGAACCCGCTCGCCGGCGCACTCTCCGACCGCACCCGCACCCGCTGGGGTCGTCGCCGGCCCTGGATGGTCATCGGCGTCGTCGTCTTCGTCGCCGCGCTCGCGTGGCTGGCGTTCTCGCCGGACGTGCTGCAGCTCACCCTCGCGTGGGTCCTCGCCCAGGTCTCCGCCAACGCGGTCCTCGCCACCCTGACCGCGAGCTTCGCCGACAACGTGCCCGAGTTCCAGCGCGGCAAGGCGTCGAGCGTCATCGCCCTCGCGCAGAACATCGCGATCCTGGCCGGGCTCTACCTCGCCGTGTACCTGGTCGGCAACCTGCCGGTGCTCTTCATCGCACCGGGCGTCCTGGCCGTCGTCGTGATCCTCGTCTACTGCGTCGTGGCCCGCGACGAGCTCCCGACGACCACCAAGCCCTTCAGCTGGCTGACCCTCATCGCGTCGTTCTGGACGAACCCGATCAAGCACCCGGACTTCGGGCTCGCCTGGTGGGGCCGCTTCCTGATCACCTTCGGCACGTTCATGTTCACGACCTACCGCCTGCTCTACATCAAGGACCAGATCGGCATCGAGGACGTGGCCCAGGCCACCGCGACGGTCGCGTTCGGCGTCCTGCTCTACACGGTCGCCCTGCTCGTCAGCGCCGCGGTCTCCGGATGGGTGTCCGACCGCATCCGCCGCCGCAAGGTCTTCGTCTGGGGATCGACCGCCCTCACCGCGGTCGGCCTCGTGATCCTGGCGCACGTCGACTCGGTCGGCGGGTTCTACTTCGCCGAGGTCGTGCTCGGCTTCGCCTTCGGCATCTACGCCGCGATCGACACCGCGCTCGTGGTCGACGTGCTGCCGGACCCGGAGCGCCCCGGCAAGGACCTCGGCGTGATCAACATCGCGAACGCGCTGCCGCAGTCGCTCGCCCCGGCCGTCGGCCTGTTCCTGCTCGGCACCGGCGGCGGGCAGAACTACACGCTCATGCTCTGGGGTGCGGGCGTCGCGGTGCTCCTCGGGGCACTCGTGATCCTGCCCATCAAGAAGGTCCGGTGACCGCGCGCCGCTCGGCGTGAGCGGCGGACGGACGGGAGGCACGGTGCGGGACGGCACCGTGCCTCCCGTCCGTCGTGCGGTGCGGGCCGGAGGCGGGTGGCGGGCCGTGTACGGCGCCTCCGGTCCGGCGCACGGTGCGGCCGGGAGGCGCGTGGCGGGCCGGGCACGGCGCCTCCCGTCCGTCAGGAGGTGCGGGACGGACGCAGGACGCTCGCGTAGACGTCGACCAGCTCGTCGACGCGCTGCTCGACGCGGCCGCGCGCCGCGACGAGCGCGCGGCTCGCGGCCGTGAGCGCCGCCGGGTCGTCGTGCAGGTGCCGGATCGTCGCGACGATCCCCGCGGCGTCCGGCGTCGGCGTCGTGAAGCCGCCGCCGTCGGGCACGACCTCGGCGAGGTCGGGGTCGCAGTGCACGACCGGCAGGCCGGTCGCGACGGCCTCGAGCATCACCATCGGCTGGTTGTCGAAGCCGGACGAGCTCGACACGAGCACGTGCGCCCGCCGCATCATCTCGAGGACCCGCGGGTGCGGCGTCGAGCCGTGCAGCGTCACCGGTCCACCCGCCGCCGCCCGGGCCACCGCCGCGCGCGAGACCCCGTCGCCGAGCACGTCGACGACGGTCCCCGGCGGGAACGAGCGCGCTGCCGCGACGAGGACCTCCGGGCGCTTCTCCGGCGACAGCCGGCCCACCCAGAGCACGCGGAGGGGCTCGTCGGGCTGCCTGGTCCGCTCGCGGGCGGGACCGAGGGCGTCGAGCACCGCGGGCTCGATGCCGTTCGTCAGGACCGACACCGGCGTGCGCACGCCCCGGTCGACGAGCTTGTCGGCGAAGTGCCGCGAGGGGACGAGCACGTGGTCGCTCGCCCGGGACTGCGCGAGCATGACCCGCCACATCCGCCGGGCGGTCCGCGTGCGGGTGTACGGGGTGTCCGCGCCGACCCGGATGCCCCGGTGGTCGACCTGGGCGGCGTGCAACCGGGCGAGGAGCACGGTCGTGAGCGCGGGCAGCGGGAGCACGTTCCGGGTGTAGACGTCGATCCGGCCGTGCATGGTGTGGACGACGGGGAGCCCGAGGTCCTGCGCGGCGCGGATCCCGCCGAGCGCGGCGAACATCTCCGAGTGGGTGTGCACGACCTCGACGCCCCGGGCGGCGAAGGCGCGACGGAGCACGGCCCGGACGCGCCGGGGGGACCAGGCGAAGGGGTAGCCGTCGGGGCGGAAGGCGCGGGCGACGGGGAGGCCGACGACGGCGGGACCCGGCGCGGTGGCGGGGTCGTGCGCGGCCGCGGGGCTGCCGTCGGCGGCTGTGTCGTGCCCGGCCGCGGAGTCGTGCCCGGCTGGGTCGTGCGCGGCGAGGTCGTGCCGGGCGGGGTCGTGCCAGGGGCCCGCCGGGTCGTCCGGGCAGAACACCGTCACCTCGTGGCCCGCGGTGGTGAGTGCCTCGGCCAGGGAGCGCACGGCGGTCTGCACCCCGCCGAGCGTCGGCAGGTAGTAGTCGGTGACGAGGGCGATCCGCACGCCCCGAGCCTAGGGGGAGCCCGGTCCGCCACCCGGGCGCGGACGGGGGTACGCCTAGGATCGGTCGACATGGGGGAGCGGGCACTGGTGACCGGTGCGAGCGGGTTCGTCGGCGGGCACGTCGTGCGGACGCTGCGCGAGCACGGGTACCGGGTGACCGCGTCCGGGCGTCGTGCCGAGGCGCTGCCCGCCGGTGCCGTGCACGTCGGGGACCTCGACGACCTCGCGCACGCCGACGTCCCCGCCGACGTCGTGGTGCACTGCGCCGCACTGTCCTCGCCGTGGGGCCGGTGGGCGGAGTTCGAGCACGCGAACGTCACCGGGACGCGGAAGGTCCTCGAGTACGCGCGGCGCGTGGGCGCCCGGCGGCTCGTGCACGTCTCCTCGCCCGGGATCTACGCCGCACCCCGCGACCGGCTCGACATCCGCGAGGACCAGGTCGACCCGAGCCGGCCGATGAACCACTACATCCGCTCGAAGACCCAGGCCGAGTCGCTCCTGCGTGCCGCGGCGGCGGACCCGCGGAACCCCGAGGTCGTCGTGCTCCGGCCGCGCGGGGTCGTCGGGGCGGGCGACACCGGCCTGGTGCCGCGGCTGCTCCGGGTGCACGCGCGCGTCGGCGTGCCGGTGCTCGACGGCGGGCGGGGCCTCGTCGACCTCACGGCGGTCGAGAACGTCGCACACGCGGTCCGGCTCGCGGCCGAGGTGCCCGGTGCCGCCGGGCTCGCCTTCAACGTGACGAACGACGACCCGAGGCCGTTCGTCGAGCTGCTCGACCAGCTGCTCACCGGACTCGGGCTCCCGCTGCGGCACCGACACCTGCCCGCGCGCCTGGTGTACGGCGTCGCCGGGGTGCTCGAGGCCGTGTGCGCGGTGCTGCCCGGCCACCCCGAGCCGCCCGTCACGCGGTACACCGTCTCGACGATCACCCACTCGCAGACGCTCGACGTCTCCCGTGCCCGGCGGGTGCTCGGGTACGAGCCGCTGGTGTCCCTCGACGACGCGCTCGCGAGCTACGCGTCGGTGCAGCGTGGTTGAGCACGACGCGGCGCCGGCCGGCGGAGTCGGCGCGGGCGACGGGGGCGGCGCGGGCGGGATCGGCACGCTGCACGCCTTCGCCTGTGGGCACACGACGCACGACGTCCACCAGCTGCTCCGCGGTGCCCCGCGGGAGCGCCGGGTGTTCCCCGCCGGCGTGTTCCTGTGGAGCGGCGGCGGGCGACGGGTCCTGTTCGACACCGGGTACGCGCCGCTGCCCTGGGCGACCGGCGTCGCGGGTCGGCTGTACCGTCGCCTGCTGCCCCCGGTGGTCCCGCCCGGGGCGACCCTGGCCGACGTCGTCGACACCGCGGCCGTGACCCACGTCGTGCTGTCCCACCTGCACCCCGACCACGTCGGCGGGCTCGCGGCCGTCCCGCACGCCCGGGTCCTGGTGAGCGAGGGCGTCCGGCGACGGATCGCGCACCCGCGCCTGCGGGACGGGGTGCTGCGCGGCCTGCTGCCGGCGGACCTGACCGACCGTCTCGAGGTCGTACCGGACGCCGCGTTCCGCCCCGGACGCGCCGGCCTCGCGGTCGCGGACCCGTTCGGCGACGGCGTGTACCGGCTCGTCCGCCTGCCCGGCCACGCCGACGGCCAGCTCGGCGCCCTCGTCGCCGACCGGGTGCTGCTCGCCGGCGACGCCGCGTGGTCGCGCGACCTGCTCGGGCGGGAGGGGGCACTCCGCGCCCTGCCCCGCGCGGTCGCGCACGACGCCGACGCCCAGCGCGACACCGCCCGGCGACTGCTCGACCTGGAGCGCGCGGGCACCAGACTGCTGTTCAGCCACGACGAGCACCCGGCGGGGGTCGACCTGCTCGTCGCGCACGACCGAGGGGGACCATGAAGCACTGCAGGATCACCGGGTGGGGCACGTCCCTGCCGGAGCGCGCCGTCACGTTCGGCAGCGGGGCACGGACCGTGACGCGGTACCGGATCGCCGACGACGTGTCGCACCTCGACATGCTCGCCGAGGCCGCATCCCGGGCGATCGTGTCGGCCGGCATCGACGCCGACGACCTCGACCTCGTCATCGCGGCCTGTGCCGCCGGGGTGCAGCCGATCCCGTGCACGGCCGCACTCGTCATGGAGCGCGTCGCGCCGGGTGCCCGTGCCGCAGCGCTCGACGTCGGGTCGACGTGCACGAGCTTCATCACGGCGCTCGACGTGGCCTCCCGCTACCTGGAGGACGGCGACCACGAGCGCGTGCTCGTCGTGTCCGGTGACGTCGGTTCCCGGTTCCTCGACCCGGCGCAGCGCGAGTCGGCCGAGCTGTTCTCGGACGCCGGGGCCGCGGTCGTGCTCACCCGGGGCGACGGCGGGCAGGGCGTCCTGTCCGCGCTGCAGCAGACCTGGCCCGCGCACGCGCACGACACCGAGCTGCGTGGCGGCCTGTCCCGCTTCCCGGCGCAGGCGTACGCCGCCGGGGACCCGGCCGACTACCTGTTCGACATGGACGGGCGGCGTGCCCTGATGGGGATGCTCGGCGTGCTGCCGGGGTTCTTCGAGCGGTTCTTCGCACGGAGCGGGCTGACCCTCGACGACGTCGACCTCGTCGTGCCGCACCAGGCCAGCGGGGCGCTCGGCATCGCGATGCGCCGGATCGGCATCCCGCCGGGTAAGTACGTCGACGCGGTCGCCGAGTACGGGAACATGGTGTCGTCGTCGGTGCCGTACACGCTGGCCCGGTGCCTGGACGACGGGCGGCTCGGGCCGGGCGACACCGTCCTGCTCTGCGGGACCGCGGCGGGCCTCACCGCGAACGCGCTGGCACTGCGGCTCTGACGCGCCGGCACTGCGGCTCCGACCTGCGCCGGCGCCGCGGTCGTGAGCGATGACGCACGCGCATCGCGGTGCTGCCCGCACGCACGACGACGCCCCCGCCGCGATCGCGACGGGGGCGTCCGATGACCCCTGATCCCCAGGTCACCGCTCGAGGTCGGGGCCGTCCAGCACCGGACGGCCCCGACGAGGTCAGCGCGCGGTGCGACCGGCGCGGGGCAGGAGGAGGCCGAGCACGATCATCGCGACGGCGAGCACGGCGTGCAGCACGTTGTCGGCGCTGTTCAGCGGCACGAAGTTCGCGCCGCCCATCATGCCGGCGGTGAAGAGGCCGTAGACGAAGAGCACGAGGTAGACGATCCCGCCGACGAGCAGGTAGAGCCGCGCGCCCGTCGCAGTGCGGGCCGCGAGGAGCCCGACGACGCCGAACAGCAGGTGCACGATGTTGTGGAGCACCGACACCTGGAACAGGCCCAGGAGGAGTGCCATCGAGCCGTGGCCCGCCATCGACATCGAGCCCATGTCCATCGTGAGGCCCGGGATGAAGCCGGCGATGCCGACGATGAGGAAGACGACTCCGAAGACGAGGGCGCCCTTCTGCGTCAGCGTCGAGCCGTAGCCGGTGGTGCGCGTTGCTGCGTTGCTGGTCATGGTCGGTCCTTCCGAGTGCGGTGACGTGGTCCCGGCGCTGCGCTCAGGCAGCGCCGTCGTCGTGCAGGTTGTTCGGAGCACTCCCCGGGTCGGTTTGGGGTGGATCTCCAGCGGTCCTCCATGTGCGTCCTGGCGTCCTGGTCCGTCGCGGTGACGACGGATCACGGCACCGTGTCCTCCCGGGGGATGACGCCGGGGGTCCACCCTCCGGGGGACGCGCCGACCGGGGGCACGGCAATAGCGTCGAGACCGTGATCGAGATCGAGCATCTTTCCAAGCGGTACGGCTCCAAGCTCGCCGTCGACGACGTCTCGTTCGTCGTGCGGCCGGGCAGCGTGACCGGCTTCCTCGGGCCGAACGGCGCGGGCAAGTCGACCACCATGCGCATGATCATGGGACTCGACCGGCCCACGTCGGGGCGGGCGACGGTGAACGGGCAGCCGTACACGTCGTTCCGCGACCCGCTCCGGCAGGTCGGGGCCCTGCTCGAGGCGAAGGCGGTGCACTCCGGGCGGAGCGCCTACAACCACCTGCTCGGGCTCGCGGCGACGCACGGCATCCCGAAGGCCCGCGTGCACGAGGTGATCGAGCTCACCGGCCTCGAGTCGGTCGCCAAGAAGCGCGTCGGCGGGTTCTCGCTCGGCATGGGGCAGCGCCTCGGCATCGCGGCGGCGCTCATCGGCGACCCGAAGACCCTCATCCTCGACGAGCCCGTCAACGGCCTCGACCCGGACGGTGTCGTGTGGGTGCGACAGCTCGCCCGCCGACTCGCCGCCGACGGCCGGACGGTGTTCCTGTCCAGCCACCTCATGAGCGAGATGGCGCAGACCGCCGACCGCGTCGTCGTGCTCGGCCGCGGGCGGGTCCTCGCCGACGCCCCGATCGACGAGTTCGTCTCCGGTGGCTCCGGGGGCGGTGGCAAGCGGACGCTCGTCCGGACGCCGCACCCCGACCAGCTGTTCACCGCGCTCGGCTCGGCGGCCTCGTCGATCACCCCGCGCGAGGACGGCGCGTTCGAGGTCGTCGGCCCCGATGCGCAGCAGATCGGCACCCTCGCCGCGCAGACCGGCGCGGTGCTCCACGAACTCACCCCGATGGGTGCGAGCCTCGAGGAGGCGTACATGGCCCTCACCAAGGACGACGTCGAGTACCGGGCGGAGGCCACCCGATGACCGCCACCGCGCTCGACTCCCGCGCCCGCATCGGCCTCGGGTTCCCCCGACTGGTCCGCAGCGAATGGATCAAGTTCCGCAGCGTCCGCTCCACGCTCTGGTGCTTCGCGATCCTGGTCGTGCTCACCGTCGGGATGGCCGCCCTGCTCGGCGCGCTCGTCGACCCCGAGCCCGGGAAGGTCCTCCAGGACGCGGCGAACCGGCAGGTCGTGAACATCGCCACGCTCAGCGTCGGCTTCACCGTGCTCGTCGTCGCGGTGCTCGGCGTCCTCATCATCACCGGCGAGTACACGACCGGGCAGATCCGGTCGACGTTCACGGCGGACCCCGGTCGTCTCGGTGCCCTGGGCGCCAAGGCCGTGGTGCTCGCCGTCGCCACCTTCCTGGTCAGCGCGGTGTCGACGTGGATCGGCGTCGCGATCGCGGTACCGCTCCAGGCAGCGAAGGGCGTCGAGGCCGACCTCGCCGACCCGTCGGTGTTCCTGCCGATCCTCGGGGCCTCGGTCGACGTCACGATGATCGCGCTGCTGGCGTTCGCCGTCGGGCTGCTCGTCCGCTCGAGCGCCGGTGGCATCGCGATCACGCTCGGGCTCCTGCTCGTGGTCCCGATCATCCTGCAGCTCATGGGCAACCTGCTCGGCGCACAGTGGCTGCTCGACACCGCGGCGTTCCTGCCCGACGCGGCCGGCATGCGGCTCTACACCTACTCGGTGCCGCAGGTCGACGACGCGTCCGGGACGATCGTGCTGAGCGGTTGGGCCGCCTTCGGCGTCCTCGCCGCGTGGGTCGCGGCGGTCGCCGCGTTCGCGGTCACGGCCGCGAAGACGCGCGACGTCTAGGACGGACGCGACCCGCGGCCCGGTGCGGTGACCGCAGGACGCAACGGGAGGCGCGGTGCCAGCTGGTACCGCGCCTCCCGTTGCGTCCGTGCCCGCTCCGGGACGCGACGGATGCGACGGCCAACGCGACGCGCGCGTCAGCCGCGGTGGCCGAAGAGCGCCTGCAGGAGCCGCTGCACCGGGCCCGTCCGCTGCTGCGGCACGACCTGCACGCTGCGCGTGGGCATCCGGAACGCCAGGTCGTGCAGCATGTTCCGCTTCGACCCGTCCCAGTTCGCGAACAGGTACGAGCCGCCGATGAAGGACATGCTCCGCACCGGGGTGCGCTTCCACGAGTCGGCAGCGACGTAGTACCCGGCGTGCCCGGCGTGGATGTGGTCGATGACGGTGTCGACGTCGACGACGCCGGTCGTGGTCACGACGGCGGTGATGCCCGTACGGTCACGGGCGACGTACTCGATGAGGTGTTCGGTCACGGCATGCTCTTGGTCGGTCGGTCTGCTCGACCCGGCGCCACTGGGTGGGTGACGGCGGGGATGTCACGGGACCGCCGTTGCTCCCGACCAGGATGGTACGCCCCGGTGTGCCCGTGGTGTCCTGCTCAGCCGGGCAGCGCGGCCCGTGGACCGGAACGTCCGCCGCACCCGAGGAGCAGTGTGGGGACATGCGTCACTCCAGCCTCACCAGCACCACTCGTCCGGCCCGGACCGTCGGCGGGGTCCTGCTCGCGGCGGCGGCCGTGGCCACGCTCGCCGGGTGCTCCGGCGGGCCCGCGGCGACGCCGACCGCCACGACGACCCGGACCGTCACCGCGAGCCCCGCGCCGAGCACACCCGCCGCCGCACCGGCCGCGACGTCGAGCGCGACGCCGTCCTGCGGACCGTCCGACGGAGCCACGGCCGCCGCCCGGGCGATCGCCGAGCTGCCCCTGCCAGCCGGCCTCGAGTCGGCGCGGTGGGACCCCGCGACCGCCGACACCGCGCAGTACGACGGCTGCGCGGCGCTGTCCGCGGTGACGGTCACGGTCGCCGACGCCACCGGGAGCTCGCCCGTCGCGATCCTGCTGTTCCACGACGGCACGTACCTCGGCACCGCCACGAAGCTGCAGTACCCGTTCGACCCGACCGTGACCCGCACCTCCGACGCGGCCCTGCGCGTCGAGTACCGGTACGCCGGCCCGCAGGACAGCAACGCCGACCCGACCGGCCGGGCCACCGCGACCTACACGTGGGACGACGCCGCCGGCCGCGTCCGGATGACGGGCGAGGTGCCGCCGACGCCGTAGCACCTGGTCCACGTCTCAGGCGGCCGCTCCCCGGCGGGCGGCGCAGCGGTGGGATGCTGGTCCGCATGCCCCTGTCCCGCCCGGCCGTCGCCGCCGCCCTGCCCGGGATCGCCCTCGCGCTCGTGATGGGGATCGTCGCGAGCCTGATCGGGCGTGCCGTGCCCGTCGTGGGCGGTCCGGTGCCCGCGGTCGTGCTCGGCGCCCTGGTCGGGTGGTTCGTCCGCCGTCGTGCCCACGAGGACGGGCGCGACGGTGCGACAGCCCGTGCCGCGGGCGACCTGGGCGTCCTGCAGCCCGGCGTGAAGTTCGCCTCGAGCCGCGTCCTGCAGGCCGCCGTCGTGCTGCTCGGCGCGCAGCTGTCGATCGGCGAGGTCCTGCGCATCGGCGGCGAGACCCTGCCCGTGATGCTGACGACGCTCGTGGTCTGCCTGGTCGCCGCGTGGGGGATCGGCCGGCTGCTCCGGGTGTCGGGCGCGCTCCGCACGCTGATCGGCGTCGGCACCGGGATCTGCGGGGCCTCGGCGATCGCGGCCGTCACCCCCGTGATCGGTGCGGCGAGCGCCGAGGTCGCCTACGCGATGTCGACGATCTTCCTCTGCAACATCGCCGCGGTGTTCGTCTTCCCGGTCGTCGGCCACGCGCTCGGGCTCTCCCAGCACGCGTTCGGCGTCTTCGCGGGGACCGCCGTGAACGACACCTCGTCGGTCGTCGCCACCGCAACGGTGTACGGACGCCAGGCGACCGACACCGCGGTCGTCGTCAAGCTGGTGCGGACGCTCGTGATCATCCCGATCGTCGTCGGGCTCGCCGGACTGGAGGCCCGCCGCACCGCCCGCACGCAGCCCACGCCCGACACGGGGGAGCGTCGCGCCGGGGGCGTCCGCGTGCTCCGGCTGGTGCCGTGGTTCCTGGTCGGCTTCCTCGTGGTCGTGCTGCTGCGGACCGTCGGGGTCCTGCCGGCCGACGCGGCGCCGGGGTTCGCCGCCGTGGCGACGTTCCTGGTGACGGTGGCGCTCGCCGCGATCGGGCTCTCGACGGACTTCGGCGCGCTGCGACGGGCCGGGTTCCGCCCGATGCTGCTCGGGATCGTGCTCTGGGTCCTCGTCGCGGGCACGAGCCTGGGCGTGCAGGCCGCACTCGGTCAGCTCTGACCCGGGCGCGCCGCGGGCGCCGCCCCGCCCCCGCGCGCCCGGCGCCCCGCTCCCGCGGATGGAGCAGGAATCGTCGGGTGGCGGGTCCCGACTCGACGTCGTCTGCTCCATCGAGGGCGGCGGGACGCGACCACACGGCGGACGGGAGGCGCGGTGCCCACCCGCACCGTGCCTCCCGTCCGTCCCGTGGCGGCGTCAGCCGCGCAGCGCCTCCGCGAGCTTCACGCGACCCCCGGTGCGGAGCAGCGCGTTCTCGTAGATGCGCGCGCCGACGAGCACGACCACGACCACCGACACGGCGACGATCAGCAGCGACAGGATCGGCTCCCACCACTGGGCGGTCCCGAGGAAGATCCGCATCGGCATCCCGATCGGCGCGCTGAACGGGACGTACGACATGATCCCGACGATCGTGGGGTTGTCCGCCGCCGAGACGATGAGGATGTACGGGATCATCACGAGCATCATCACCGGCATCGTGACGCTGCCGACGTCCTCCTGGCGCGAGACGAGCACGGCGGACGCGGCGAACATCGCGGCGATGAGCACGAAGCCGATCGCGAAGAAGACGACGAACCACAGCACGCTCGGGCCGAGCATCGAGAACATGTTGTCCTGCCCGGTCACCGCCAGCGTGATCGCCGCCGCGACGGCCACCGCGACGATCTGCGCGAACGCCATCAGGCTGTTGCCCAGCACCTTGCCCGCGAGCAGCGCCCGTGCGGGGATCGCGGCCATCAGGATCTCGACGACGCGGGTCGACTTCTCCTCGACGACGCTCTGCGCGATCGACGACCCGAAGGTCACCGCCGAGGCGAAGAACACCACGCCGAACATGATGCCGATGAGCGAGACCAGGCCGGCGGGCAACGCACCCGGGTCGAGGAGGTCGACGTGCGGGGTGGTGCTCAGTGCGCTCACGACGTCGGTCGGCACGTCGTCGAGGCCGACCACGGAGTAGCCGAGGGCGTCGTCGGACGGCACGACCGCCGCGTCGACGTCACCGGCGCGGACGAGCCGTTCGGCCTGCGCGACGCTCGACGTCTGCGTGACGTCGAGGCCCCGGGTGGACGACAGGGTGACGCCGTCGACGACCGCGACCGGCGTGGTGTCGTCCGCGGTGGCCTTGCCGACGATGCCGGCGACGACGATGGACGCGACGACCGCGAGGAGCAGGATCGCGGCGGAGACGATGAACGCCTTGCTGCGGAGGCGCGCCTGGATCTCACGCGCGGTGACGAGCTGCACCGCGTTCAGGAAGGCGTTGCGGGACGGAGCGTCCTGGCGGGTCGCGTTCACCGCACGACCTCCCGGAAGACCTCGCTGAGCCGCGGGACCCGGGGTGCGAACGACCCGACGGTGCCGTGCTGGACGGCCCGCTGCAGGACGGCCTGGGCGGTGGCGTCGTCGGCCTCGAACACGGCGTAGCCGCCGTCGAACTCGCGGACGACCACCCCGGGCTCGGCACGGAGCCAGGCGAGGTCGCCCTCGACCAGGAGCTCCCACGCGGCGGGACCCGCCGAGCGACGGAGCTCCTCCTGCGGGCCGGCCGCGCGGATCTGCCCGGCGGCGATGACGACGACGTCGTCGCAGAGGCGCTCGACCACGTCGAGCTGGTGGCTGGAGAACAGGACGGGGACACCCGTCGCCGCCGTCTCGCGGAGGACCCCGAGCACGGTGTCGACGGCCATCGGGTCGAGACCGGAGAACGGCTCGTCGAGCACGAGGACCTCGGGCTGGTGGGCGAGCGCCGCGGCG
>Ga0308161_1003954_pt1 | contig 13949 bp, 19 predicted proteins | sample PhyFR2_FD_201034 | JGI IMG/M metagenome (GOLD analysis project Ga0308161, IMG submission 201034) | Phyllosphere microbial communities from UC Gill Tract Community Farm, Albany, California, United States - DLSLF.R2 | ecosystem: Host-associated > Plants > Phyllosphere > Unclassified | place: USA...
AGCAACCCGCCGCAAGCTATGCTCGCACAGGCTAAAAAAGAGCTAAGCGATCAGATCACACACTTCAAGCCTCTTGCTGATCTTCGTGATCGGCTCTCAAGCCGTATGAGTGAGCCTGAGTTGCTTACGTATCTCGAGGTGGCTAAGGACGCGGTCGCTGGAGACCGTTGGCGGGCGATGATGGACAGAGCTCCGAAGCAGGAGTATCTTCGAGTTCTAGAACGCCAGCGCCTAGAGGATGAGCTTCTTGTGGAGGTGCTGCTTAACGACGACGAGAAAGTCTCCGAATCAAGTCACTGCCGCAAGCTTGAAACACCGCTGAGCAGGAAACCGTTAGACTCTTGTGGGAGCGCCGTCGTTACGCCGGGCTACACCGTACTCAAAAGCGGTGAGCAGCTGTACTGCAGCAAGTAATGGTTGCTACGTCGCGTTGTTCGTCGTCGCCTGCTCGAGGCTTAGACAGCTGTTTAGCATCCTAGCGTGAGCGTTTCGATGTGATACGATGGTCGAGTGAAGCATCCGTTTGAGTCGCCGTCGCGCCGGCTAGTACGCGGCGTGCAGCGCAGCCTGATACAGGTGCTTAGCATCCACGACATAGAGAAACTCTCGAACGCCGGTGTCACCGCTCGTTACTCTCTAGCGAACGCTTACACGAGCTTCAACATGAGCTTTCCGTTCGTAAAGCTCGAAGTGGACCAGCTCATACGTGCGCGTGAGCCCATGGATCGTGCGCTTGAGAAGATGATTCTTGCGAGCGGAAAGCTCGTCGGCGCCGACGTTAGATCTGACATCGTTACGGATGACGAAAAACGCCGTGCCGTTGAGAAGCTTCAGACTGAAGCTGCAGCGTTTCGAGCTGTGCTTGCTCAACTTTCACCGATTCACTCTACGGTTCATCAGGTCACGACTCTTGTAGCGATTCCTCCGGCGGAGTATCGTCGGATGTCGCCTGCCGCTCGAAAGCGGCGCGATGTGTTCAACGACCGGCTCGTTGCAGCTCGCGAGGAGGTCTTCGAAGAGCTCACTAGCATCAGTCTTGAGTACTTTGTGAAGGCGGTTTCTGAGACCGTCGCGGACACGAAGTACCGGAGCTACGTCTCGAGCCATCAGCTTAAAGAGATCGATCAGGAGCTAAGTACGCTCCTGGATGAAATCGTCGTCAGCGGTCTCGTTCTCTTCGTGACGAGCTAAAGCTAGCCCACGTACACATATGTGTGTATCCTGATGTATCTTATTAGGAATGCATATTTGTTATGTAGTACATCAACTTCATCGTTGCCGGCTTCTTACACCTGTGATAGGATCGGCCTGACTGTCGACCGATGAAAGGCCTCCGATGCTTACCGAGCTCGCGTCTCCGCTCGAGACGAAGTTTCTCGACCTCGCGGAGCACGTGAGCACGGTGATCGAACCGGCTTTGGAAGATGACCAAAGCTGGTACAACGGCCTTCTCCTGCTCGTGGGAGCAGCGCGCGCTACCGATTTCGAGGAGGCCGAGGCGCACTTCACCCTCGTCCACGACGAGGTGCTCGAGCAGTGCGACTTCGGATCAGTGGTGACTCATCGAGAGCGACTCGCTCAGAACATCGACGTGATGATGAGCGCTCTGACCTACGCCGCGAACCAGAGGCCTGGAGCCGTAAGCACCGAGGTCCTCGACGCGGTGCGAAGTAATCTACACTACGCTCAGAGCGACGCTGACGAACTGAAGTCGATGATGCTCGAGGTTGACCAGATCGGAGTCTTGCTACAGCGTCACTTCGTGATGCTTGCTCCGTGGAGCGTGCGTAACTTCTCGGCTCGAGCTCGGTTACAAGAACACGTCTACCGCGCCCCGCTCCTCGCGCTCGCTCAGGCACGTGACTCCGTACTCAAGTCTCACACTGAGGCGAACCTAGATAGCTATCTTGAGCTCGTCCCAGATGTGGTGAACGCGCTTTTCCTCGAAGAGATCATCAATGGGGCTAAGGCTGTCGCGTTCTGCGAAGCTCTCGAAACCGCCGCAGCTGAACTTCAGGTCGCCGTCCTCATGGAATCGGCGGACGTACTGTGAGGTTGAAAGAACCTTCTCCTGAGACGGCTCAGAAGCTTCGGACGCCTCTGGAGAGATTAGCCTTCACGCTTCAGGAAGCGCACAGACAGGCCACGAGCTCAGTCTTCGGCGCGAACTTCCAGGATCGCTGGGATCGCTGCTTTAGCGTGAGAGATGACGTGGCTCAGAGTTATACGGATCAGATCGAGGCAACGTACTACCAGCGGCAGGTGCTCGACCACATCGGTTCAGCCGTCTCCGGCTTGATTCACAGCAGTAAAAAGCTGCAGAACTATCGACCGGCGTTCGAAGAGTGTGTAGCTAGTCTCAAGGTGACCGTTAAGTTCATGAGTGACTGCGAGCCGGCTGCTGTCCTGGCTCCTGAGCGAGCTCGACTCGAGGAGGAGATACGTGAGGCTGAGACAGCGTTCGTTGAGTTTGAAGCCTCCGCAGCGAAGCTTGAACCGATTCATCTCTTACTTCAGCGTCACTTTGAGTTTCTGCGTTACTCGATCCAACCGACGAGACCGCGAGAAGCGATCTATCTGGCTGCTGACACCGACGAACGATGGGCCATTAACCAGAGCCACGAGAGGGCGATGGAGGCGCATCTTAGATCTCTTCTCGCGTTGGTCGAGGTACGTGATGAGTGCTTCGCTCTAATATCCGCGGCTTCGATCCATCGTTACCTTGACCAGGCAGATCGACTCTACGCACAGCGTCACCCGACCAGTAAGGATAGCACTCGTAGGCTACCTGACGACGAGCTTCGACTAGATCAGCTGCGCGATGAGCTCGAGGTGACGGCGGTCATGCTTGAACTAGAGAGCGAGTCAGCATCGTGACTCAGGTGCTTCCCGTAAGCTTACTGCGTAAACTAGCCATGGAGCTTCAGCCAGCTATAGAGGGGTGCTGGAGAGCAACTAGACTCTCTGAGTCAATCCCGGCGGTCTTCTTCGTTGGCAGTGACTATCTTGAGCTAAGCAAGAGCATACACGATGAGATCCTCTCAGTAACGCTCGGCACCGGCAGTGGGCCTCTGCGACGGATCACACCTCGCTACCGCGAGTCCCTAGAGCTCTTGAACAAGGCTGGGGTCGCGGTTCGTGAAATAACGGTCTACGCTAGAAAGTATCTGCCGTCGACCGCAACCGACCGACTCACCGATCTTTCGCCGCACTTCGACGAGCATATGGAACTTCTCCACCGGCTTTTCGGTCAGCTGAACGAAGTGCACCTTCTTCTGCAGGAGCACTTCTCTCTGAGCCTCGAGGTCTACGAAACGAACGTCAGCGACTCAAAGGAACTCAGCGGAGCAAGGCTTCGTGAGGAGCGTCTGCGCAAGCGGAACAAACGCTTCGCTCTACTTCGCAAGAGCCTTGATGAGTACTTCCTGAACCCGACGCAGGCGGGGCTAGACGCCTACATCGAGGAGGCTGAAGCCATCGGCTCTCGGCATGGCGGCTTTCTTGCTCTGGAGCAGAGTGATCCTGAGCTAGCCGAGCAATGTAGAGCCGCTTTCGCCTCGGTGGTCGCAGCCTCACTCATGGAGTTCACGGTTAAGGATAGTGCGGTGTAGTCAGCGTTGAACGACGGATAGACAGAGTCCTGCAAGGCCTATGCCACGCTCTACGACCTCGACTGGCTCGCGATCTTAGATCAGTTCTAGCAGACCTCCGTTTCGATTGCAAGCTTTCGTTTTCTGTGGTACGTTTGCTTCAACGCAAACACTGCTAATCGCTTCACTCAGGAGGAAACCATGGCTACGCAGGAGCTCATCTACGACTCCACTGTCAAGAGCAAGCCTCAGGCTGAGCTCGAGGCGCTGCTCATCGGCAAGAAGATCGTCTCGACCGATCTCTACGAGGGGACCATCGCTCTCAGCGACGGAACCTACCTCAAGGTCGTCCCGAACTTCGACGGCGGGCCTTCCGGCGGCGACTTCTTCCTGCAGTCCCTCGGCTCAGTCGAGAACGCCATCACCGCTGTCGAGCTTCGCGACCACTACGATGTGAGCGCAGACGAGAACCCGGATGTCTACGAGATCTTCGTCTACACCGAGGGTGTCCCGAACGAGCAGCGTCTCGTCGAGGTCACCGGTGACGCCGGCAACTGCTACTACGGTGCCGGCTTCAAGCTCCTCGTCACCGCGTAACCCACCGCGCTCTAGGCCGCCTCGTGCGGTCTAGAAGCATGAGCACATTTTGTGTTGCGTCCCGAGCTCATCGGTGTACTATGAACTCATCACCGCAACCGCGGTACATCTTCCCCGAAAGGCGAACATCGTGGCTATCCCCGCTGACTACCGCAACTCCACCGTCGCAGAGCTCGAGGGCTACCGGAAGATGTACCAGGACGACCTGGTGGTCGCTGAGGCTGAGCTCGCCGTTGCGTCTGAGCAGTACAACTCCGGTCAAGTGAACTCGAAGCCTGCTCTCGCCCTCGTCAAGAAGAAGGTTCGCGAGAAGCTCGCGCTCGTCCAGGAGATCGCGGACTTCGACTCCATCATCGCTGACCGCAAGAAGGCAGCGTGAAGCGTCACTCGTTTCCCGAGGTGCAGCCGCCGCCGGTTCGCCGTGCGAAGGTCTTACTGAAAGCGACGGCGGAGCTTCATCGCTCACTTTCTCGCTCCACATTCAGCACCTCGATTGGCGGGCCGTCTGAGGACCTTGTTGTCTCGCTCGCTCGCCTCGAGATGAGCCTTGACGACCTCCTCGAGATGCCCCAGCTCAAGCGGTTTGTGCGGAATGACGAGCTAGCGGCCGATCTTCGGCGCGTTGTGCTAGCCGTCGTCGCTGCGGAGGCCTGCTTCACCGATCCGAAACAGCTTTGTCAGGCGAAAGAACTCGCTCAAGATTGCAGCGAACTACAGCTTGATCTTAGCAAGCTCAAGAACGTTCATCTACTCTTGCAGAAACACTTCCTCCACACCGCGGTGCTTCGAACCGGCAGGGCACTCACCTTCGGCCGAGACACGCCTCAGGCTGAGCGTAGGGCTGTAGAACAGCGTGTTCTGGAGGATGATCTTGAACGGGGTCAGTACTTCGCCCCGCTTGTGAGCCTTCGAGACGCGCTCTTCAAAGAGGTCACCGCAGACGCCATGAGCGCGTATCTCACGCACGTAGAGAAGCTCACTCAGGAGCAGCGATTCCTGAACTACGAGGCTAGGTTTAACGCGCCGTTTGCGTCTGGGTCTGGTCGAGCCGAGCGTGATGCGTTGGTGCCGGAGCTCGAGGTGGCCGGACTTATGGGAGAGCTAGGATGACCACGAGCCTGGACTTCGCCTCGGTGATCTTTCACGATCTCAATGCTGTGCAGCACGGCATGCGGCAAGCGCACTCAATCCTCACACGAATCAATCTGCCGAGAGATCGAGGCATTGCTGAGACCGACCCCGATCTAGCAAACGCCATTGCTTCGGAGCTATCGTCGTTCTCGGCTTTCTTAAACTACGCAAGCTTCACCCACACACTCCCTCAGATTAGTGTGCTCAAGAGCCAAGTGCGCCCACTCAAAGCCACTGTTGTTCGCCTCACTAGTGGCCTGGAAGAAGGTGTCGCTATCGAGACCTCGCGGTGGAGTCAAGAAAGCGCTTCCAAGTGGCTTACGACGGCGCTAGAAGCCTACGCACGCTTTGAGGAGCGCGTAGCGAAAGCGGACGAGAACACCGCCCTCATGCATCAGCACTACTGTCTGATTTATGCCGCCGCGTACAAGGTGGCCGCCGGCTCGCTTGAAGACTTGAAGGCGCAGCGTGATACCTACGTGTTAGAGCCGTCGAAGGCTAATCTTGCAGCGTACCTTACTACAGCCGATCCGATCGAGGATCTCGTTGCGAAGCTAAAGATCCACGCGGAGCACATGGAGCTTTCGCTCACGGCGGAGGGCGTCACTGCATTCCGTGAGGAGCTCTTGGAGAAGCTTCAGGTGGCGGAGCTCATCGGCCTTGCAAGCTGACAAGCTACAGGGCGTAGCCGTCGGTGAGTGACCGATAGACAGTACTTAAAGACAAGCACGATTCATCGTGTGCGATCAGTACCTAACCGCTCTAAGCGTAAGCTAACGCGCCGAAGGCCCACCTTTCGGTGAGCCTTCGATCTTTTCGGTTGTGACTTTCAGTAGTAGGTGTGGATCAGAAGACCTGTTCGAGCTCTTCCTGGGGCTGAAGTACGATGGACATCGGCTCAGCCTGCGTGGACCTCACGTGGTAGGAGAAGCGACGCTGGTCGTAGTGAACGATGACGGATGACCCGGTCGGGATCATGAGCTCCACCGGGGCTTCGCTTTCGTTCTTGTAGAGTGCTTCTGAGAGCACCGGGATCTTCGCCATGACCGTCATCCTTTCTAAGTTGTTGTGTAACGGACATGAGTAACGTTACACTACTCTCGCTCCTTGCACAATACGAAAATCGTCGGCGACGAGTGCGATCTACTTCACCTTGTGTTAGTGTGGTCTTGTGCCCAAGTTTATTGAACGCGGATCACAGCCGGACTGGGCTGTGGTGACGCCTCAGGAGGAGCTCCTTCGTGAGCATCTGAACCGCTGGGTCAAGCGAGCCAACGCGCTCTTCGAGGCGTCGCAGCAACAGCATCCTGACGCGGAGCTCGCAGCACATCCACTGCTCGAGCGCGATCTCCACGCTATCTACAACTACATCGATTGGCTCGACACCGAGGAAGAGTTCTCCACGACTCTTGGGCAGCTTGTCCGAACCTTTGGTGAGCTCGAGAAGCTGACTGAGAAGCTTCAGTATCGCGTAGAGTTCGAGTACTCCGCGATCGGTGTTACTCCGAAGCCGGCCGAGGAGTACGCCCTGAAGATGATGCCCGAGTCGCTGACCCAGGTCAAGCGTTCTGTAGCGTTGCTCACGCCAAGCCACGTAGCAATGCAAGGGCATCTCGAAATGCTCATCGTTTACGGTTCGTTCTTTCCAGCTCGGGAGAGCCGTGCTGCGTTCGCACCTCTTCGTGAAGCTCATGCTCAGTACTTCCGTCGGTCCGAGCTTACTGCGCTTGAGTCGTACCGAGATCACGCTAAAGCTCTTGTCGAGAGCAAGCTCTACAGACGCTACAATCAACGGGCCATGGGTAATCCTGCGAGCGCAAGTCGCATCGAGCCGACCTTAGATTACTTCTGGGATCAGCTTGAGGTACAGACACTTCTCGCGGTGATCGAGGCTTAATGTCCGCCGTTACGAAACGAAAGCTCAAGAACGAGGTAAAGTCGCCGATCGAGGAGCAGCTTTACGATTCCTTAGCAGCCCTTTTAGTCGCGCACGATCGTTTAAAGATCTGCAGGAACTTGCTTCACTCACTACTACTAGAAAAAGCGTGCAAGGTCCTAGACGGGGTTAAATACGAGCCGCAGGGAAGCCTCACGTATCTCAGCCGCAAGCAGGATGAGCTTAACTTCATTCATTATGTGGCTGAGCAGGACTCGGCCGGTGCTGCTAGCGACGAAGAGGCACAGCTTGTTATCCATCGGGAAAGTGAACGGTTTGCCGATGCGTTAACAGCCCTTACGGGGGTCACAAAGACTCATTTGCTCTTACAGCTTCACTTCGAGCTTTTAGCCCTTTACGCAGAGTGCTACGAAGAATCCCGAATCTTGCCGCTTAGCCGGTTACGTGATGCGTTCTTTGATGCTCCGACAGTAACGTCGTTAGAGCGCTATCTGATCCAGGCAGAGCGACTAGAGGAAAGAGGCGTAGCCGTATCAGAGTTTCGGGTTCTTTTTAGTGTGAGCTTGGGCACAAAGAGCGGAGCAGTTACAAGCGCGAGATCAGCGATTGAGTCACGACGAGATCTGCTTGACGAACTGTGGGCTCATTCTGTTCTAGGGCTCTTGCCACAGGAGGGCCGAATCAAAAGTCGCAGTCTCGCACTAGCAGCCAAGCGGCCACATCCTGGAGCTCATCTTCAGCCATTCAACGGCGTCGTCCCTCGGCGCGGAGCTTAGCCGACAGTTGTGGTTGCGCATACGATGTGTTAGGATCAACACATGTTTACCGTTGAGCTCCACTACAAGCACATCGACGCCGTCTACCGCTACACCACCGGGCGCATCTTCCACGCCATGAAGACCGTTCAGTGGCTCATCAGCATCGGTGCTCCGGCGGATGAGATCAAGATCGTCGGTGAGCGCTGAGATGAAGAAGCTTCTCCTCGCCTCCAGCGTGCTCCTGCTCGCGGTCTCCACGCTCACGCTCGCCGGCTGTTCTGACGGGGTCCCTCCGGGCTTTGATGACGTGCCGTACTCGGACGACTCCGGCGAAGCCACTGACGAGTACACGGAGCCGCCGGCTGGAGTCGACAGCGACGATCTGAAGATCTTCACCATCGAGCTTCCCGACCACATGGTGGTGGACTGTGTCGCATCGACCTACGGCGGGAGCGATCCGAAGCCGAACTGTGACTGGAGCTTCGTTCGTCGCGGTGCGCCGTCGAAGGACAACGGTTCCATGAAGAGCTTCACCGTGAAGGGCAAGAACCGTTCGGTGGTTTGTGTGACCAGCGAGTACGGCGGGAGCGACATCGGCGCCTCCTGTAACTGGGCAGGGGCGATGAAGCGATGATGCGCGCAGTGTTGGATCAAAGGATCAGCGACCGCGAAGACCCTCTTGGGGTGATCCGACTGACGCTTGCTGTTTCGAAGTATGCGGACCAGGCCCATCAGATCGTCTTCAATCGTGAGGGCTTCGACAGTTTGAGCCACTCGCGGGCTCGAGCGAAGCTGCGGAGGCTGTTCCAGAACGTTGAGGCGTGTTCAGTGTCGCTTCTGAGCCTCGGCCAGATCGCCGACTCTACTGATTTCGTCAGCGAGCTTCGAAGCAGGTCGACGCGAGTTGACTCTCTCAACGAAGCGCTAACTGAGCTCTTCGTAGAGTTCTACGGCGACCTCGTCGGCCACGCAAAGGCTGTAGAGTTCATCCAGTACCAGCGTCCTGATGTTGACGCTTCGCTTGAGGTGATCCGTAAGGTGGACGAAAAGCTTCTCGCCATGACGGCTATGGAGCGTAAGGCTCAGTGGTTCTCCGGATACTTTCTCGTGAGTAATACTGTGGCGGGCGCCGGTACGCATCTCACCGATGTACTAGAGGAGCTGCAGGACGCACGAACTGCTTATCGAGACGAGAAGTCTACATCGAACCTGCAGCGCTGCATCGAGGCGTTTACTCCGGAGACGGTCTTCGCTAAGATCGAGGCTAGCGGGGAGCGTCTTTCGGAGAGTGTCTATCAGGCTAAAGAGCTTGACGATTGGCGCGCCAGCCTCGCAGAGCTCTCATCCTTCCAAGGCTAGCATACGAGCATGAGCAGCCTTTACGATGAAGCTGGCGTGCAAGACCTCGTGCAGGCGTTGCTCGAACAGCGGCGAGCGATGCGCCGACTGAAAGACACTAGAGGTCTGTTGGAGGCGGCACAGCCGGCGAGCGATACGTTCAACGAGCACGCCAGAGTCATCCGGTCGAAGCTCTCCCTAGCGTGGGATGAGGGGCCGCTCAACGAACTCCTGCTCCAAGCTTTCCAGCAACGCCAGATCGTGAGAAAGAGCTATATCGCCGTAGCCGACAGCTACGCAGACTTTCTCGCCGCCTACTACGGATCGTTCGAGAACGCGCCGAAAGGCTTGAGACTCATCCGGTGGCGTCAGACAGCCTTGACGACGCTCGATAACCTCGACCGTATTGATCGGCATTACATCGCCATGATTTCGATGGAGCTCAACCTCGATGAGCTTCTCATGTATCATCCCTCAGTAGCGGAGAGCGAAAGAGTTATCGCAGCACGTGAGGCGCGTTCGAGGTACTTCAAGAAGCCTAGCGAGAGCCGGCTTGAGCGCTGCGTGGAGCTCTACAACCCAAGTCGTCTATTCGAGCTCTCGGAGTCAGAGACAGAAAACAGTCGGCTTGAGCTCGATCCTGACTACCGGGCCCTATGCAACGACTACGATGAGTTTGCTGTCGCTGCTATGCTTGCTGTAGTCACGGCTTAACACGACCATGTAACCTCTGCTTTGTTGGTGTATGATTTGTGTTGACCTAGGAGAATCCTCGTGCACACCAACGAAAGCCTGACACTCGACAGGGTGCTGAAAGAGGTCGTTGTAGCCGCTAAAGGGTTCGTGGATACTTGCGTCCGTGACGGCTATCGTGAGTCTCATCAGCGCGATGTCATGGCCAGACTCACCGCAGCTGCGGAAAACTCCAAAGGAACAACCGTCAGCCCGGAGCTTGATCGATACGTGGATGACTTTAGCCCGGAGGAGACGCTCATCGCTCTTCGTGCGGGAGGCTGTCGCTGGAGCGAAGAGATCCTAGAAGAATCGTTCGCAATGCGGAGCTGGAGAACTTATCACAGTCTGCTCTCGTCATTCACTGAGCTTTCGTTCGAGCTCAAGACCGATGAGGTTACTATTCCTGAGCAGGCGCTCGACGGTCTTCGTAGGATCAGTTCGAAGTTCCATAATCGAACTCTGGCTATTCTTGACTCGCTCGACGAGGAGCTCCGCAGGGACCAGCATCTTGTGCTTCGCCGCAGCACAGGTGCGTTTGTCGATCCGTTTAACCGTTTGGTACTCGTCAATAAGGGCGCGAGAACTCAGAGTGAAGTGATCTCTCAGGCCATCCGCAACATCGACGCAGGGATTGAGTCTCTTCCTGTAGCGCTCAAACAGCTTCGCGACTTCGACGTTTACACTAGTGAAGAGCTGCGCCAGGAGTCAGCTGAACGCTTCGAGGTCGCGCTCTTAGCTTCCGTCGAACGTGATCGTGCTGTGCTCAAGCGCACCACCAAGAAGTATCTCTTGCTTGCAGATCACGCCGAGCTTGTGATCGACGCCTACGACCTTGTCGGGTCTGGCTACTCAGGGCTTGAAGCCGAGATTCAGACGGACGCGCTTATGGCCGATGCGCTTCGAGCGAGAAGAGCTTACTTCCTGCAGCCGACCCCCGAGCGCTTTGAGTTCGCTGTTGACTCCCTTTCACCTGAGCTTCTAGCGCCGCGCGCTGCGCAGCTCGAACTTGGCACGGAGCGCTCTAGCTTTGGGCTGAACATGTTGAAAGAGACAGAAGCCGCTCACGCCAGACTCGTTTCGATTGCTCTTCTTGGGGAGGCAGCGTTATGAAGTACTCGATTCCTACAGAGGATCTTTACTCAGAGCAAATGCGTCTAGCCTTCGAGCTCAGGCAAGCTGCTGAGGATGCGTTTCCCACGTTCCCAGAGAACATCACGCTAATCTACGGCGAACCAGACAAGGTGCTCGACTACAGCATGCTGAAGGACAAGTCGCCGAGGGCGTACCAGCTCCTTGACCGGTTCCTCCCCAAGCTTAACTACGAGCTTCTCCCACCGACGACTACTGTCTCTGGCGTTCTTGAGGGTCTGGTCAACCTCAACACGGATGCGGTGGAGCTATGCGTCCAAAAGCTTCACGAAGCCGTAAGGCTCGGCTTTCACGATCTGTTTGGGGATGACGCTGCCACCATCGGATGGGTTCGCGCCCAGAGGTTCCGCGATCTGTGGACTGCGCTCAAGTCCAGCGTAGCTACGGTGACTGCAAACCATCTTTTGGTTCAGGAGCACCTCGAGCTCTTCGTATTGCTCTACGAACCTTATCTTCCGGACGCAACGGCTCGAGAGCGCTTTCTCTTCTACAGCGACGCCCGAGGCGAGGTTCACGAGAGCTTCAAGTCCCTCCTCGCACACCACAGCTCGTACTTCGCCACCGGAGCAGCCGAAAGTCTTACGGCTTACTACGAGGAGTCAGAACGACTTCGTGACGCCGGCGAGGTTGTTTCACAGGAGAATCGCTATATGCTCCCGGCGAAGGAGAAAGAGAAGCGTGAGCGCTTCTCGGCGCTTGAAGAAAGACTGGCCGTCCAGTCACTAGCACCGGAGGTCTTCTCTTGAGTCAGCGTATCCTCCACGTCAACCTGCAGCTTGAGTCGCCGCCGCTGCGTCGGCTACGCAATCTAGAGAAGTCGATCAGCGATCTTGCCGGGAGGGTGAACCTTACTGAGTTCCCTATGGTACGTCGTGACAGTCCGGGACCTAAAGTGTCAAGTCATCGAGAATTCAACTACTTAAAGCTTCTCGATCGGATTAACGCCGAGCTGCCTCCTGAGAAGCGCTTCGATGAGCTTATGCGTCTCGCCCCTGAGCTGGTAGAGCTCATGCGCGGCTGGTTCTCCGAAGTCAAGTACATGAGCAACGCTAAGGGTACGTTCGAGCTACTACGTCACGAGTTCAAGCTGGTGGCGACAAAGCTTCGCTGCTTTGAAGCGAGCCTGACGGACATCACCCCGTTACACCGAGCTGTTTACGCGCACTTCCTAGCTGCGATCCGCGTCGGACCCGATAGAGCGGTTTCAGATAAGTACGCTGCGCAGCACCCTGATGTCGAAACTGTTTATCCGGACGAGTTCTACATGCCGCTCACGGACGCTCGCGATCAGTGCTTCCGCCGAGGAGCGCTTCAGGACTTCGAGAACTACCTCGGCGTCTTCGAGGAGCGCTTTAGCACCGATCTAGCCGTGTTCGCGCTCGCTTCTGGAACCGGTGGCTACCGAGCAAGAACACAGGACTCTCGCACTGCTGCCCTCAGGCGGCTTACCGATGAGCTCGAGGCCAGCGTCCTTCTGGAGGCCGCCGGGCTCCCTACAGCGTAGAAAGCTGTAGCCGGCTTTCTCACAGTTGAGAATAGCTCCCACGACAGGTTGTATGTCCGATTGACTTACCCGCGCTATCGGCTGTTTAGAGCGTAAGAAGAACGATGACAGAGCGTAGCTCGTGTGATAGCGTTGGTTTAATCATTGGTCGAGGCTAAAAGGAGCCGCGCACATGTCACAGTTCGTAGATGTTGAGGTTACCCCTCTCTCGACAGCTGTTTCGGTGGCCTACGGCTTCCTTGAGCAGCTGAGCTCTTACTACGACTACGACGCCATTGTCTGCGGTCACGTCTCTCCGGAGCGTCGAACGCGAAAGGTCGAGCTGCAGGAATCAGCTCGAAGCTCCGTAAAGCGAGCCAACATCGCGGTAGGCCCGGTCTTCCGCGTGAACGATACGGCTCGCAACGTGACTGAGGAGCTTTTTCTGAATCGTGAAGAGATCGTGACTTCGCTTCGTGAGGCAAACGAGGCGGTTCGCGCGTTTCTGACTCTCACCGGCGAGCTGGAGGAGGCTGAAGAGGATCTCGAGATCTCTGCTCGAAACACTGATGATGCAGAACGGATCTTCAACTCGCTTACCCCGGCCGCGCTCCTCGTGCAGCAGCACATTCAGAAGCTCAAGCAGTCATCCTCAGGGCGTGTGCGCCACAGCTTTAGCATGGCTGGCGATGCTCAGTTTGTCTACGCGGATGCACAGGCTGTCTACGAAGCCATGAAGGAGCGTCGAGATGGCTGCTTCATCACCGGCGGGGAGGCGGTGTTCGCTTACGTGGATCAGGCACGGCTGCTCTACACCGTGGAACCATATCGAGCACTCGTAGCCTACTCCGACGGCTTCACAAGCGACGAGGAACAGCGTCGGATCGGTAAGCTCGCTGAGCTCAGTACTCTTCTCGATCAGATCGAGGCTAGTGCGCTCGTGGGCGGAGCTGTCGATGACTGATGCCTTGCCTAACAGAATGAACCACTGGATCCTCGACCCGAAGCCTGCCCAGTTGTGGAGTAAAGCTTTAGCGTACTTTATGGACGCTCACTACAATCTTCGATCATCTATAGACGCCTCGCCGAATGTGGGAGAACGAGCTTTCCACAATAAAAGAGCTGCTGAGCTACTGCGTGGACTCGAGACAGCTAATCAGCTAGTCAATAAACACGCTCGTTACCGGAGATTTTCTGACTCGCTCGAATCTCGCGATGAGATCTACGAGCTCCTCCGCCGAGGGATCGATGCAATGCGATACGTGGTTGAG
>Ga0308161_1003957_pt1 | contig 13942 bp, 12 predicted proteins | sample PhyFR2_FD_201034 | JGI IMG/M metagenome (GOLD analysis project Ga0308161, IMG submission 201034) | Phyllosphere microbial communities from UC Gill Tract Community Farm, Albany, California, United States - DLSLF.R2 | ecosystem: Host-associated > Plants > Phyllosphere > Unclassified | place: USA...
CGGCGCCGCCGAACGGAACGAGACGCCCCGTGGATCACTGGGTGACCAGGTCGTTCAGCAGTCCCAGCGCCTTGTCCCACGCGCCCTTCGTGTCGACCTCACCGAGGTCGAGGCTCTTCAGAGCGGGTCCGAAGACGTTCTCCTGGATGACCGAGTCCTCGGCGCCCTTGAACTGCGCGACCACGCCCTTGGCGCGCTCGGCGAGGATCGCACCGGTCGGAGCGTCGTTGAAGAACGGGTTCGGCGTCGCCTCGGCGGCGAGCGTCTCCTGCGCCTTCAGCGTCGAGGGGAAGTTGCCCGCGGCCGCGGACTGCTTCACCTGCTGCTCGGGCTGCGTCAGCCAGTCGGCGAGCTCGGCCGCGGCCTCCTGGTGCGTCGAGCTCTCCGGGATCGACAGGAACGCGCCACCCCAGTTGGCGGCTCCTCCGGGGAACACGTCGGCGAAGTCCCAGCCGGTCTCGGCGTCGCCGCCACCGGCCTCGACGGAGCCCTTGACGTTGCCCAGCATCCATCCGGGGCAGACGAACACCGCGAAGGTGCCGTCGACGAACGACTTTCCGCCGTTCCAGTCCCAGGCCTTCTGCGCGGCGGACTGGCCGCCCTCGGTCGCTGCGCCGAGCAGCGCGAAGCGCTCCTCGAGCTCGTCGTTGCCCTCGACGTTCAGCTTTCCGTCAGCGGTGTAGTACCCCTCGTCGAGCTGGTTGACCATGGCGTTCCAGACGAATCCGGAGTGGTCGTACCAGGCCTTGCCGGTCTTGGCCGTGTAGTCGGCGCCGACCTGGAAGAAGTTCTCCCAGTCGCCGTTGAGCAGTTCGGCGACGCCCTCGCGGTCGCTGGGGAGTCCGGCCGCCTCGAGAGCGGGGCCGTTGAAGCAGATGCCGCTCGGACCGATGTCGGTGCCGTAGCCGATGACGCGACCGTCGGCATCCGTACCCTGCGCGTACTTCCAGTCGACCCAGTCGGACTTGCGGTCTTCGATGCCGAAGTCGCGCAGGTCGACGAAGGTGTCGGAGACGTCCATGATGGCTCCGAGCCAGCCCTCTTCGATCGCGACGATGTCGCTGAGTCCGGAGCCGGCGGCGATCTTGGTGAAGGCGTCGGTGCGGGCGTTGCCGCCGGTGTCGATGTTGTTCGCCTCGATCGTGACGTTCGGGTGCGCCTTCTCGTACTCGTCGTAGAGGTCCTCGTAGCCGAAGGTGCCGAAGGTCGTGACGGTCAGGGTGACGTCCGCGTCGCTCGCTGCGCCGTCGCCTCCGTCGGCGGGGGCGCAGCCGGCGAGGGCGAGGGCGGCGACGGATGCTGCGGCAGCCGCCGTCAGGATCCGGGTGCGGGCACGTGTGTTCACAGTTCACTCCTTTGTGGTGGGTCGTGCGGGGGGGTGCAGGTGGTGCGACGGTGCGAGCGCTCACGATCTGTGGGAGCGCTCCCACGCTTGATGAGCGACTCTATGGGAGCGCTCCCACGAAAGTCAACCCCTCTCGTCGCGTACCCTTGTCCAGTGCCCGACACCGAACTCTCCCCCGCTCTCGTCCGCGCCGCATCGCTGATCCGGAGCATCCCGGACTACCCGGAGGCGGGCATCATCTTCCGCGACATCACCCCGTTGCTCGCCGATGCCGAGGCGCTGCAGGCGACGACCGAGGCGATCATCGCCCCGTTCGCCGGGCAGTTCGACGTCGTGGCCGGCATCGAGGCGCGCGGGTTCATCCTCGCCGGGGCCGCGGCGATCGCGGCGGGCGTGGGACTCATCCCGATCCGCAAGGCGGGCAAGCTGCCCCGCCCCGCGGCATCCGTCGACTACGCCCTCGAGTACGGCACCGCGACGATCGAGATGCATGACGATCTGCCCGCCGGATCCCGCGTGCTGCTCATCGACGATGTCCTCGCCACGGGAGGCACCCTCGCCGCCGGCCGCCAGCTCGTCGAGCGCCTGGGCAGCCACGTCATCGGCATCTCGGTGTTGTTCGAGATCGACGGACTGGGCGGTCGCGACGCCATCGGCGACCTGCACACCGTCTTCCACGCCTGACGACGCACCCCAGGGAATCCGGCGAGTCGCGAGCCGGTAGACTGGTCGCGCCCGTCCGCCCGCGACTTCCGGAGCCGTTCATGCCCACCATCGTCGTCGACGTCATGCCCAAGCCCGAACTGCTCGACCCGCAGGGGAAGGCCGTCTCCGGCGCCTTCGCCCGCCTGGGCGTCACGGGGTTCTCCGATGTCCGCATCGGCAAGCGCTTCGAGCTCACCGTCGAGGGCGAGGTCACCGACGAGGTTCTCGCCGAGGCCCGCCGCATCGCCGACGAGGTGCTGTCCAACTCCGTGATCGAAGACGTGGTCGGCATCGAGGTCGCTGAGTGAGCGTCCGTATCGGGGTCGTCACCTTCCCGGGGTCGCTCGACGATCGCGACGCGCAGCGCGCGGTCCGCATCGCGGGCGCCGAGCCCGTCGCCCTGTGGCACGGCTCCCACGACCTCGAGGGCGTGGATGCACTCGTCCTCCCCGGTGGCTTCAGCTACGGCGATTACCTGCGCGCCGGAGCGATCGCTGCCCTGTCGCCGATCATGTCCGAGGTCAAGGACGCCGCCGCCAAGGGGATGCCCGTGCTCGGCATCTGCAACGGCTTCCAGATGCTCGTCGAGGCGCACCTGCTGCCCGGCGGCCTGATCCGCAACGATCACCAGCACTTCGTGCGTCGCGACCAGAAGCTCACGGTCGAGAACTCCGACACGGCCTGGACCAACCGGTTCCGTACCGGCCAGGAGATCGTCATCCCGCTCAAGAACGCCGACGGCGGATACATCGCCGACGACGAGACGCTCGATCGCATCGAGGGCGAGGGGCTCGTGGCCTTCCGCTACGCGGGCGTCAACCCGAACGGCTCGCTGCGCGACATCGCCGGACTCACCAACGAGGCGGGCAACGTCGTCGGACTCATGCCGCACCCCGAGCACGCGACCGAGGCGGGATTCGGACCCGACACCTCGGTGGCCATGCGCTCCGGCATCGACGGAGTCGACTTCTTCGCGAGCGCGATCGCCGCCGTCGCCCGCGTCGCCGCCTGAGCGTCGCCCGCGGCCACGGCCGCGCGCGTGGCCCGCGGTCTCGCACTCAGCGGATGCCGAGCTCCTCGGCGACCACGAGGGCGGCACCGCCGAGCAGCACGATGTCGTCACCGCGCACGGCCACGCGGACCTCGAAGTCGTCGGTGACGATCGCCAGCGCGTCATGCTCGATCGCGGATCTCGTCGCCTCGAGGAACACATCGCCGACGAGATCCGGCGGACCCGACAGCACGACCTGATCCAGGCCGAGCGCAGCCACGATCGGTGTGAGCACCCGGCCGAGGGCGCGACCCGCATCGGCGAGGATGACATCGGCGTGCTCCCCGGCATCCGCGAGCCGCCGTCGCATGTACGGGGTCGCGGCGACGACCTCGAGGCATCCGCGCCTCCCGCAGCGGCACACCTCGCCTCCCTCATCGACGAGCACGTGCCCGATCTCTCCCGCGGTGAAGCGATCACCGGTCACCAGCACTCCCCCGACGATCACCCCGCTTCCGATGCCCTGGCCGATGCGCACGAGCGCGAGATTGTCGACGCCGGGGAGCCCGTAGGTGCGCGCCGCCAGGGCGGCGGCGTTCGCGTCGTTCGCGACGTGCACCGGCACCGGCACCACGGCCGACACGGCTGCGCCCACGTCGAGGTCGTGCCAATCGAAGGCGACGGCCTCCCGCACGACCCCGGCGGCGTTCACGACTCCGGGCGATCCGACACCGACCCCCAGCACGCGCACGGTCGACCGCTTCACGAGGGCGGATGCCAGGGCGCACACCCTCTCGAGCAGCGCGTGACCCCGGGCACCCTCGGTGGGCACGCTCATGCTGTGCACGACATCGCCGGCGAGGTTCATGATCGCGCCCGTCAGCTCGGCATACGCCGACAGGTCGAGGGTGACGACGTGGTACGAGTCCGGGTTCAGTGCGATGAGCGTGCTCGGCTTCCCGACGCGTCCCTCCGGGCTGGGCCCGCTTTCGCGCACGACCCCCTCGGCGGCCAGATCATCGACGATGCGCGACACGCTCACGCGGGTCAGGTCGGTCGCCCGCGCGAGATCGGCGCGGCTCATCGGGTCGCTGCGGAACAGTGTGCGAAGGATGAGAGAGCGATTGGCCTGCCGCGTGTGCTCGGGCAGCGCCTTCTCGGTGCCGGCCCTCACGAGATGCCCAGCTCGGCCGACAGCACTGCGACGAGCGGTCCCTGCAGGGCGAGCAGGGCACCGTCGGCGGCGATGTCGACGCCGATCGAGCTCGTCGTCGACGGGAGCGTGCGTTCAGCGAGGTGGACACGGGTCCGCCGAGCGAATTCCTCCTCATAGACGTCCTCCGGCCCCACGATCACCACGTGCGTGGCGCCGAGGAGCGAGATGATGGGTGCCACGGCGGCGGCGAGAGCATCCGCCGCGTCGTCGATCACGGTCGAGCGCTCCTCGCCCGCGTCGAGTCGGCGCCTCAGCGCCGGCACCGCGACGATCGCATCGAGGCAGCCGGTGCGCCCGCAGATGCACGTGGTCTCGCGGCGCGGATCCACGACGACGTGACCGATCTCCCCAGCCGTGAAGTCCATCCCGTCGATGAGGTTCTCCCCCACGATGAGCCCTGCGCCTGCTCCGCGCTGGATCGTGACGATGAGGATGCTGCGCCCGTCGTTCTCATGGAAGGTGTGCACCGCCAGCGCCATGCCGTTCGCGTCGTTGACGACGTGCACGGGAAGTGCGAACCGCTCGCTGATCGCTCCTCGCAGATCCGCGTCGAACAGCCCGAGGTGCGGCGCGAAGCGCACGACGCCCTCGCGGTCGACGACCCCGGGACTGCCGACGCCGATGCCGAGCACGGGCGCTGGAGCGAGCGCGATCAGCTCCTCCGCGAGGGTCATCGCCTCGGCGATGGCGTCGTCGCCCCGCTCGGTGACGATGTCCACGCGCTTCTGATGCACCACACGGCCCCGCAGGTTCATGACCGCGCCACGGAACGAGAGAGTGTCGGACAGGTCCAGACTGATGATCGAGCGCGAGTCGTCGTCGATCGCCACCAGCGTCGCGGGCTTGCCGACGCGCACGTCCGTCGAGTGCCCGAGCTCGGCGAGGACGCCCTGTTCGATGAGGTCGCCGACGATCGCCGAGACGGTGACCTTGTTCAGCCCCGACCCCCGCGCGATATCGGCCCGGCTGCGCGGCCCGTCGTGAAACAGGGTCTGCAGCAGCATGGCGCGATTGCGCAGACGGTTGTGCTCGGGGAGCGCCTTGGTCGTGATGCGGAGATCGGCCACAGCCCATTGTCTCCCGACGCGCCGATCCGTCCAGTCCGAGCCGCCCTCCGATATCATCGCCCGACCGTGCGGCGACGCCACGACAGTGCCGACCCGGCGAGCACCGCGATGCCGGCGATCGCGACCACGAGGACCGGGACCTCCGCCCCGCTCTCCGCCAGCACGGGACCGGAGGGGTCCGACGATGCGGCTCCTCCCACCACGGACGGCCCGGCAGACGGCACAGCGGACGGCACACGGGGAGGTGTCGTCGCATCGACGTCGGCGACGAGGCGGAACGGGTTGTACCCGCTGAGGGCCAGCAGATACCAGGCGGTCGCGCCGGTGTGCAGGCTGGAGTAGTACAGGTCGCCGAATCCGGTGTCGAGGCCGTCCGAGGATGCCGCCACGATCCCTCGGCCATCGCCATCGTCCGCCTGACTCTGGGCGAGCGCGACCGACGCGAGGATCGATCGGATGTAGCCCGCGTCCTCCGACGACCCATGCAGGCGCAGGGCGAGCGCGAGCTGACCCGCCCCCTCGAACCAGACCTTCGACACGTCCGCATCGCTGAATGCGGGGCCCTCGTACGGGCCGTCTGTCGCGTGGAGGTTGTCGACGGTCCACGCGAGCGCCGTGCTGTACCGCTCGTCGAGGGTCGCGAGATAGCTCCATGCCTGCGGATCTTCGGGGATGGGGGTCTCATTGATCGACACGCCGTCGGGGTGCGTGCCTGTCCAGAGGTGACCGTCGTCGGCCTGCATCGCCGCGACGAACCCCGCGGCGAGCGCTGCGCGATCGTCCCACGCCGCATCGCCGGTGAGCACCGCGAGCTGCGTGAAGAACGCGGTCACGTCGATGTTGTGCTCGGTCGATTTGAACGTGAGCGCGTTGCCGACGGCATCCTGACCGCCGATATACCCGAACGGCGCGTTCTCGGTGTCGACGGTGTTCCTCTGGATCCACTCGGCCAGCTTCAGGGCGCCGTCGAGGTAGCGCTGCTCGCCGGTGACGTCGAAGAGGCGCGCGAGCGCCATGCCCACCCACGCCTGGTTCCCGGTGTTCGACGCGCCGGATCCGATCTCGACCGCACCCTCGCGCAGGCTGGCCGGCTGGTAGGAGGCGCGGGTGCGCCCGTCGGAGAAGACCGGGTCGTTCGCCTGCGCGAACAGCATCGCGTCTCCTATCGACTGCGCCCGTCGCACGTCATCGGGGAGACCACGAGCCGTGTACGCCATCACGACCAGCGCGTCGTCGTAGAGGAACGATGACGTGTAGTCCCACTCCGGCGTCGTGAAGAAGCCTCCCTGGTAGCTCCGCGGCAGACACATCCCGTCAGCCGCGCAGTACTCGTCGACGCGGTCATCGAGGAACGCGTAGGCGAGAGCAGCCGATCCCGCGAAGTCGACGGCGCCGTCCGGATCGACATACCCCTCCTCGATCGGCGCCGCCGAAGAGGGGGCGACACCGATGGAGAGGGCGACGACAACGGCCAGTGCCGTGCTCGCGACGCGCAGGATCGAACGGGTTCGTGTGCCGTGGTCGGTGGTGCGCACGGATCAGCCCTTCACGGCGCCGGCGGACATGCCGGTCACCAGGTTGCGTTGGATGATCATGAAGAACACCACGACCGGGAGCGAGAAGAGCGTGGCCGCCGCCATCTGCCCGCCATAGTCGGTGCCCATGTCGCCCCCGACCGAGACGGTGAAGGAGTTCAGCCACACCGGCAGGGTGTAGCTCGCCTGATCCTTCATGAAGGTGAACGCGACGATGTAGTCGTTCCAGGCGGCGATGAAGGCGAAGACGCTGCTGGACACGATGCCGGGCATCACGAGCGGGAACAGGACGCGCGTGAGCACCTGCCAGGTGGATGCCCCGTCGATGCGTGCTGCTTCGTCGATCTCGATCGGGATGGCGAGGAAGAACCCGCGCATGACCCAGATCGAGAACGGCAGCACGCTCGCCACGTAGGCGAAGATCAGGCCCCAGTATGTGCCGAGCAGCCCCATCGAGTTGAAGATGAGGAACTGCGGGATCAGCAGAGCAGTGCCCGGGAGCATCTGGACGATGAGGATGAGCACGAGGATGGGGCGTCGGCCGCGGAAGCGGAACCTCGACAGCGCCGCGGCGGCGAAGATGCCCAGCACGATCGCGAACACCACGGCTCCGGCGACCACGATGACGGAGTTCTGCAGGTAGACGAGGAACTGCCCCCGGCCGATCGCGGTGAAGAAGTTCTCGAGGGTCGGGGCCTCGGGGAAGAAGTGCGGCGTGGTGCTGAGCATCTCCGCTCGCGGCTTGAACGCGGTGTTCACCATCCAGTAGACGGGGAACGCCCACACGATGCAGAACACGACGGCGATCGTGCTGCTGATCCAGGGCCGCCGACGCAGGCGGCGAGTGCGAGTGGTCATCAGAGGTCCTCTCCCGAGCGCACGAGGTGCCGGATGTACACGGCGCTGAGCGCCGCGAGGATGATCGTCGAGGCCACGGCGATCGCCGAGCCCGCGCCGATCTGCAGGTTGCCGGAGAATGCGGTCGTGTAGGTGAAGACGCCGAGGGTGGAGGTCGCTCCGTCGGGGCCGCCCTCGGAGATGAGCCAGATCTGGTTGAAGACGTTGAAGTCCCAGATGATCGACAGCATCGTGACGAGCAGGATGGTGGGCGCGATCGAGGGCAGCACCACCACGCGGTAGACGTTCCACTCCGAGGCGCCGTCGAGGCGCGCGGCCTCCTTCAGCTCCACAGCGACCTGGGTCTCGGCGGCGTAGAGCGTGAGCGCGATGAACGGCACCGCACCCCACACGACGAGCAGCCAGATGCAGACCCAGGCGAGGACGGGGTCTGAGGCCCAGTCCCTGCTGGTCATGTCACCGAAGACATGCAGCTGCGTCAGCATCCAGTTGATGACGCCGTACTGCGGCTGGAACAGCCACGACCACACGATCGACGAGGCGACGTTCGGCATCGCCCACGCGAGGATCAGCACGACCGTCGTGACGTGCCGGAGGGACGAAGGCAGCCGTGTCATGAGGTGCGACATGCCCGCGCCGATGGCGACGCTGCCGACGACGAGCGCCGCGGTGAACAGGATGGTGCGGATGAGGGACAACCAGAAGTCCTCGTCGGCCAGCACGGCCGCGTACTGGTCGAACCCGACCACGTCGAACGCGCCGGTGAACAGCGTGCGCTGGTTGTAGTTCGTGAAGGAGGTGAAGACGAGGAACCCGATGGGGAGCAGCGTCACGAAAACGATCATGAGCCCGGCGGGAGTCAGCAGCCAGACCGGTGCGGACGATCGGGTGAGACCACCGGAGCGGCGCGCGGGAGCGGGCCGCTCTCTGCGTCCGGAGGGAGCGGGAGCCTCCGGACGGGACTCGAGGGAGGTGGTGACCAAGGAGTCGCCTTTCGTCGGAACGGGACGCCGCCGCGGCGGCGTCGAACAGGGTAGACGGGAGGATGCCGCGTGCTCGGGTGAGCACGCGGCATCCGTCCTGCTATTCGATGTTGAGCGTCTTGTCGGCGTCGGCGTCGAAGTCCTTCGCCGCGTCCTCGACGCTCTTCGACCCGGAGGCGATCACGGCGAACAGGCTGTTGATGGCCTTGTTGCTCTCGATCGTCGTCCAGTTCGCGTTGGCCGGGGTCGCCTTCGAGCGCAGCGCGGCGGTGAAGAAGCTCGACCGCAGCTCGTCGACCGACTCCTGAGCGAACTCGATGCCCTCGACGCTGTTCGGGATCCACCCGTCGACGCCGTAGACGTAGTCCTGCTGGATGTCGGGACTGGTCGCGATCTTCACCCAGTTCAGAGCGAGGTCGGAGTTCTTCGACTTCACGGGCACGGCCCAGTCCGATCCGCCGAGCATGACCGGCTGCGCCTCGCCGGAGATGCCAGGGAGCGGGAAGGTGCCGAGGTCGGCCTCGAGGTCGGGATTGATCTTGAGGATGGCGCCGGTGTTCGTGTTGAGGATCGCCGCGGTCTTGCCGTCGGCGAAGAGCTGGCTCTGGTTCGGCTCGAATGTGTCGAGCGTGGCGGATGCCGCCGTGGAGTATTCGTTCTGGAACGCCTGGAACGCCTTCAGCCCCTCGATGCCCTCGTCGGAGGAGAAGCCGGACTTCCACTCGCCGTCGTCATTCGTGGCGATGTCGCCGCCGGCGTCCCACACGAACTGCATGCCCGCGTAGAAGTACTGGCCGGGGAGATAGAAGGCCGAGAAGTCGGGGGTCTGAGCGTTGGCGGCCTTCACCTTGTCGAGCGAGGCCGTGAGCTCGTCGAAGGTCGTCGGCGCCGCGGTGACCCCGGCCTCTGCCCACATCTTCTTGTTGTAGATGACTGCTCGAGCACCCGCGAAGCCGGGCACGCCGAAGAGATCGCCGTCGATCGTGGCCGGGTCGACGAGTCCGTCGAGCCACGTCTGACCCTGTGCGAGGTCTTCCTTGTACGGGGTGAGGTCAAGCAGGCCGCCGGTGGCGGCATAGCTGGCGATCTGCGTGTTGCCGACGTCGACGACGTCCGGCGGGGTATCGGTCGCCAGGGCGGTGGTGAGTTTCGTGGTGATGCCGTCCCACGTCTGCGACTGGATCGTGACCTCGGCCCCGGTCTGCGCGGTGAACTCCTCGTTGATCGCCGCGAGCGTCTCCTCGGTGTAGTCGTTCTGCATGACCCAGACGGTGAGCGTCTGGCCCTTGCCGTCGACGTCGGGGACCTTGCCGTCTCCGGGTGCGCCGGCGTTCCCCCCGGCGCCGGCGGAACCCGAGCATGCGCTGAGCGCGAGAACCGTCGCGATGCCCATTGCGCCGACGGCGGCCATTTTCCTGATTGCCACGTGAATCTCCTTGGTAGGTGGGATGCCGCATTCGGATACATCGATGTGTCGAGCGGTGAGAGTTAGTACATAGCTGTTGCATATCCTTTGTCAATCATTATGTTGGTATTGATCGAACCGTGATGTTTCCGCGAGATGACCGACATGTATCGTGAGTGAACACCGCCAGAGGCACGCCAATTAGGTCACTTTATTTACTAACTATTAGGGCATGTAACCAACTAATTCGTGCCATCGAGAGAATCATCAGGGAGTCGCCGAGAAATGCCCACCCTTCTACCCCGCCCGACAATTCGAGAAACTCTCCCCGGAGAGTTCGAGCTCACCGCCGACAGCACGCTGTCGGCCCATCCCGACCTGCTCCAGCCGGCGCAGCGACTGCAGGAGAGACTCCGGGCCGCGACCGGCTTCCTGCTGCCCCTGACCGCAGGCGCGACAGAATCCGACGCGCCCGCGCAGATCCGTCTCGACCTGGACCCGTCGCTCGCCGCAGAGGCCTTCACGTTCGAGACGACGCCGCACTCCGTTCGCATCACCGCAGCGACCGATCGTGGTGCCCACTGGGCGACCCAGGCACTGCTGCAGCTGTTTCCCGCCGCCGTCTATCGCCGCTCCCCCGCCGTCGGCATCCGCTGGACCGCCCCGGCTACGCGCGTCGCCGACGCCCCGCGTTTCCCGTGGCGAGGGGCGATGCTCGACGTGGTCCGCCACTTCGCACCGACCCGCGACGTGCTGCGATTCATCGATCTGCTCGCCATGCATCGCCTGAACACGCTGCACCTGCACCTCACCGACGATCAGGGGTGGCGCGTGGAGATCGCCCGCTACCCCCGCCTCACCGAGGTCGGCGGCTGGCGCCCGGAGACGCAGCTCGGCGCCGCTCACGGATCCGACACCGACGGGCGGCCGCACGGTGGCTTCTACACGCAGGATGACATCCGCGAGATCGTCGCCTACGCGGCCGCGCGCGGCATCACGGTCGTGCCGGAGATCGAGCTGCCGGGACACGCGCAGGCCGCCGTCGCCGCATACCCCGAACTCGGCGTCGGCGACAGCGCCCCGACCACACCGTGGACGCTCTGGGGCATCAACCCGGTGATCTTCAACGCCGAGGAGTCGACGATCGGGTTCCTGTGCGACGTGCTCGACGAGGTCGTCGACCTGTTCCCCTCGGAGTACATCTGCATCGGCGGAGACGAGTGCCCGAAGATCCAGTGGGAGGAGGACGAGCGCACCCAGGAGCGGATGCGGGAGCTCGGCCTGCACGACGAGGAGGAGCTGCAGAGCTGGTTCATCAGCCGCATCGGTCAGCACCTGGCGTCGCGCGGGCGCAAGCTGCTCGGCTGGGACGAGATCCTCGAGGGTGGCCTGGCCGACGGTGCGACCGTGCTGTCCTGGCGTGGCCGGGTCGGCGCGCTGGCCGCAGCCCGATCGGGGAACGACGTGGTCGCATGCCCCGAAGACACGGTGTATCTCGATTACCGCGAGTCCGATCTGCCGTCGGAGCCGATCCCCACCGGCACGGTCACGACGGTCGAGAAGGCCTACTCGTTCGATCCGGTCCCCGAGGAGCTCGACACCGCGCAGGCGAAGCACGTACTGGGCGGACAGGCGAATCTCTGGACCGAGCACATCGACTCGATGCGCGGACTCGACTACCGCGCCTTCCCGCGCCTGGCCGCCGTGGCCGAGGCCCTGTGGACCACGGGCGACCGAGACTACGAGGAGTTCGCTCCGCGCCTCTCCGAGCATCTCGAGCGTCTGGATGCCGCAGGCGTCGAATATCGGCCCGCCGACGGTCCACGACCGTGGCAGGAGCGCCCGGGCGTGAGTGGCCGCACGCGCTCCCCTGAGGACGCCGCGGCCCACCTCGCGCGCATCACTGCGAACATCGGCTGACGCCCTCGCTCCGGCGGTCCGCCTCTCCGTTCACCATCTCGTCCGCTCCGCGTGTCTCGCGGGGCGGACGAGGCGCGCGGCGGTCGCTCCGTGTGCAGGCTCGCATCCCCGAAACCCGAGTCGAGGCCGTCGGTGGAATCGCACGCGGCCGGCGATTGCCGGACGGGGTCACTTCCGCATCCGCGCCCCAGACGGGGCCACTTCCGCACCCCCACGGGCCCATCCGGTGCGATTTCGACCCCGTACCGCGCGCTGCGGCGACCCGACCCCCGCGGATCAGTCGGCAGGGAGCGTGAAAGGGTTGTCGCCGGCGGCGGCGAGCAGGTACCAGGCGGTCGCTCCGGTGTGCAGGCTCGCGTAATAGAGATCCCCGAAGCCCGAGTCGAGGCCGTCGGTGGATGTCGCGACGATGCCCTTGCCGTCGCCGTTCGCGGCGTCGCGCTGACCGAGGCGGATGCTGTCGAGCAGCGCCTCCGCTCGCCCGGCGTCGCCGTCTGCGCCGCGCAGCTTCAGGGCGAGCGCCAGATGCCCGCTGCCCTCGAACCACACCTTCGACACGTCGCTGTCGCTGATCGAGGGCCCCTGATATGGGCCGTCGGTGGCGACGAGGTTCGCGAGAGCCCAGTCGACCGCCGTGTCGTAGCGGGCATCACCGGTCGCGAGCGAGGTCCACGTCTGCGAGTCGAGTGGCACAGGCCGCGTGTTCACGGTGCTCCCGTCGAGCAGCGTTCCCGTGTCGACGTGACCGTCGGCGCTCTGCATGGCCGCCACGAAGTCGGCCGCGACCGCCGCACGGTCCGCCCAGACCTGGTCTCCCGAGAGCTCCGCGAGCTGAGTGAAGAATCCCGCGATGTCGCTGTTGTGCTCGGTGGACTTCCACTCGAGCGAGGTGCCGTCCTCGAGTTGACCGCCGGTGTACCCGTACGGTGCGCGCACCATGTCGGCGGTGTTCGTCTGGATCCACTGCGCCGTGCGCAGCGCCCCGTCGAGGTACTTCTGCTCGCCGGTCGCGTGGAACAGTCGGGTCAGAGCCATGCCCACCCACGCCTGGTTGCCGGTGAAGGAGCCGGGACCGGTGATCTCGACCCGCCCCTGCCGGATGCCGTGGGGCTCGTACGAAGCCCTGGTGCGACCGTCGCCGATGGGGTCGTTCTGCTGCACGAACAGCAGCGTGTCGCCGATCGCCTGTGCGCGGCGGATGTCGTCGGGCAGGCCGCGGGCGGTGTACGCGATCACCACGAGGGCGTCGTCGTAGACGAACGAGGGGGTGAAGTCCCAGGTCGGCAGGTCGGTGAAGAATCCGCCCTCGTAGCTCCGCGGAAGACAGTGGCCCTCACCGTCGCAGAACTGGTCGACGCGCGCGTCGAGGAACTCGTAGGCGAGGGAGACCGAGAGCGTGGGGTCGGGGGTTCCCGGGTCGGTCGCCGGATCCGCCTCGGCGGAGGCGCCGATGGCCGCGGACACCGCACCGGCCAGCACGACGGCCGCGGCGAGAACCGTCGAGACCGTGCGTCTCGTCGGTCGGCGCAACGACCCGCGCATCGTGGCTCCCTCGGTCGGAACAGCGGTCGCTCGGATGCCAGCCGCAGGCGACCAGGAGGTCACACTGAAAATGCTCGCATATCAGCGAGACGCACGGAAGTGGACGAAAGGCCAGTTTCTCGTTTCACCGGCGTGTCGCGTCACTTTTCCGAGCCATGTCGTCGCGACCTCCTCCGGCACGGTCCGCGTGCAGGATCGGGGCACGGATGCAGGGGTAAAAACCGTCACTCATCTCTGCATCCGCGCCCGGGTCCTGCAGACGGCTCCGGGCACGGATGCCGAGCGCCCAGACCCCTTCCCGACATCCGTGCCGAATCGATTCGATCTCAGTCCTGGTGCACCTGTAAGCGTTTGCACTACTCTGAGGTCATGGAA
>Ga0308161_1003958_pt1 | contig 13942 bp, 12 predicted proteins | sample PhyFR2_FD_201034 | JGI IMG/M metagenome (GOLD analysis project Ga0308161, IMG submission 201034) | Phyllosphere microbial communities from UC Gill Tract Community Farm, Albany, California, United States - DLSLF.R2 | ecosystem: Host-associated > Plants > Phyllosphere > Unclassified | place: USA...
CCTTCGACCGGAATCCCGTCCTATGCGCGACAAGTGTTTGCCGAATTAATTTCTGACGGCTACGTTCCCGTCATTGCACATCCGGAAAAAAACAAAGCGATCATTCAAAATCCAACGTTACTGTTTGATTTGATTTCAAATGGGGCGATCAGCCAGGTGACCTGTGCAAGTCTGATTGGGAAGTACGGCAAAGATGTCCAACGGTTTGCCGTTGCCTTACTCGAAAACGGACTGGCCCATCTCGTGGCGTCTGACGCCCACCATACTGAAAAACGCCCGTTCTATTGGGAACAATGCCGAAAACATTTGGAGCATGAATTAGAAGACTGGTTGTACGAAGAAATTTATGAGAACAATGAAGCAGTTCTTCTAAATCAACTCGTGACGATTAATCCTCCAAATCCAGTCGAAAAGAATTGGAAGGGGCAGTGGGTATAAAGGGTTTAATGTGAAGAAAATGTAAAGAGAGTGAATTCTGACTCTCTTTTTTCTATGTTAACGCTTACAATATCAACAATTGGAAAACTTTATGGAATAAACAGCAATGGATGTGTTATCTTAATTTACATAAAGAATGCCAAATTGATTATATTATGGGAATCTGAAATTAGAACTGGGAGTTGATTTCATGAATCGTGTAAAAAAGGCGGTTATTCCAGCTGCTGGACTTGGCACACGTTTTTTACCGGCAACCAAAGCGATGCCGAAGGAAATGTTGCCGATCGTCGATAAGCCGACGATTCAATATATCATTGAAGAAGCGATTGAATCGGGGATTGAAGATATTTTAATTATTACCGGTAAAGGGAAACGCGCGATTGAGGATCATTTTGATTCCGTGCCGGAACTGGAAGCGAACTTGATTGCGAAAAATAAATCGGAGTTGCTCCATCTCGTCGAAGCGACAACAAACATTAATATCCATTTCATTCGTCAATCAAAGCCAAAAGGTCTTGGAGACGCAATTTTGCAAGCGAAAGCGTTTATTGGAAACGAACCGTTTGTTGTCATGCTGGGTGACGATATTGTTCAAGCAGAGGTACCATGTACACGCCAATTAATCGAGCAGTATGAGATTACGAACAGTTCAATTATCGGTGTACAACCGGTTGCGGATAAAGATACACATCGTTATGGGATTGTCGATCCAAGCACAAGCATCTCAGAGCACTTACATAAGGTAAAATCGTTTGTTGAAAAACCAGCACCAGGAACGGCACCATCAAATTTAGCAATTTTAGGTCGTTATCTGTTAACGCCTGAAATTTTTAAATACTTAGAAACACAAGAAGTCGGATCGGGCGGCGAGATTCAATTGACCGATGCGATTACGCGACTCAATGAAATGCAACGCGTCTTTGCCTATGAATTTAAAGGTAAGCGATATGATGTTGGCGAGAAATTAGGTTTTATTCAAACAACACTTGAATTTGCACTGAAGCGGGATGATCTAGGGGACGATGTGGCCAAGATGATGGAAGAATTACTGGCAGAACGAGCAAAAGCATCTTCACTTGTCTAAGTACTTTTCACCAATCATAAACAGAAAGGAGACTGCTTTTTGAAATTCTACTATTATTATCGAACCCTGACGTTAGCTTGTATTGATGCCGTAGCTTTAGGAATCGCGATGGGGTTTACTTATTTTTTCTTATATCCTAAAGAATTGTTTGAACTCATTGATAGTCAGTTGTTATTGCAATCAGCTGCTGTCTTTGCTTTGTTGTTCGTCACATTGGCTTTCTTAATGAAGCTGTACCGTGTCAACTGGAAGTATGCAAGTATTCAGGAGGCACTGACTTTATCGTTGTCACTTGGTGCAAGTTCGATTGGCTTAATGGTCTATCAGAATTTGGTGTTTGGACAAGTGCTCGAACGGATCACAATTCTTAGTTTTTGTATTTCTTTATTATTGCTCGGTGCGATTCGTGTCGCGTTGCGCTTACTTGGAATTGGTCAACATTGGCGCAAATATGCATTACCTCGCCGGATGGTCAAGTCACGTAAACGCACGCTTGTAATTGGAGCTGGTCGAGCCGGACGTTCGTTAGTCCGACAATTGTACGCGTCACCGTTTCATGAGTTAAAGCCTGTTGCTTTTTTGGACGATGATCCTAAAAATATGCATTTCATGATTCAAGGGATTGAAGTTGTTGGAACAACAAAAAATTTAAAATCTGTCATTGAAAAACACCAGATTGAAGCGATTGTCCTTGCAATTCCATCATTAACACAACAACGACGGATTGAACTAATCACGGAAGCGAAAACGCTTTGTAAAAACGTCCAAACGTTGCCAATGATTGAGGAGTTGATTACAGGTAAGGTTTCTGTCAGTGCGATTCGTGATGTTTCCATTGAGGATTTGCTGGGTCGTGAGCCGGTCGAACTCGATATTTCAGGAATTAAATCAGAAATTGAAGGACGAACAGTTCTTGTGACCGGAGCGGGTGGATCGATTGGATCAGAAATTTGCCGACAAGTCATTCAATTTAATCCAACAACGATTTTACTACTTGGTCATGGAGAAAACAGTATTTACCTGATTGAACGAGAACTACGTGGACTTCAGTTTCCGATTAACTTAGTCCCCATCATTGCCGACGTTCAAGATCGAACGCGACTGGAAGAAGTGTTTGCGACACATAAGCCACAGGTTGTTTTCCACGCAGCGGCGCATAAGCATGTCCCATTAATGGAAGCAAATCCGTACGAATCGGTCAAAAACAATGTATACGGAACAAAAAATGTTGCCGAAGTAGCTGACTTATTCCGAGCAGAGCGCTTTGTCATGATTTCAACCGATAAGGCCGTGAATCCAACGAACGTCATGGGCTCAACAAAACGGATTGCAGAAATGGTTGTCCAAGAACTGGGGCGTCGTAGTAAAACGAAATTTGCTGTCGTTCGTTTCGGGAATGTACTGGGTAGTCGTGGTTCAGTTATTCCACTGTTTAAATCACAAATTTTAGCAGGTGGACCGGTGACGGTCACTCATCCAGAGATGACACGCTTCTTCATGACGATTCCGGAAGCAAGCCGTTTAGTCATTCAAGCCGGTATCTTGGCGGATGGTGGAGAAGTGTTTGTCCTTGATATGGGTGAACCGGTCAAAATTGTGGATCTTGCAAAAAATATGATTGAACTGAGTGGGTTTACAGAAGACGAAATGCCGATTGTGTTCTCAGGGATTCGTCCAGGTGAGAAGATGTATGAAGAACTTCTGAAAGACGGCGAAGTGGACCCGGAAGCAATCTATCCAAAAATCTTCGTTGGTCGCACGCGACAAAAAGAACCAGTCATGAATATTTTAAATTTAGTTGATCGACATAAGAATGCACCACTGCAATTAAGAAATGTTTTACTCGATATTGCAAATGATGTGGTTGTACGCGAAGAAAATTTAGTTTGATAAACCGTATATAAAAAGGAGGAATGAAATTTGAATTACTTAAAAATCAAACGTCCCCTGGGGTTTTCGATTGCCCTTGTTGCTTGTTTCGTTTTAATTCCTGTTTTTATCCTGATCATGGCTGCAATTAAGATCGAATCACGAGGTCCAGTTTTTTTTAAGCAAAAACGAGTTGGTCTGAATAAAAATCATTTTAATATTTTAAAATTCCGAACGATGTATATTGAAACACCAAATGATACTCCAACTCATTTGTTGGCAGATCCAGATGTATACATTACACGTGTTGGTAAGTTTTTGCGTAAAACAAGTCTCGATGAATTACCACAACTCTTTAACATTTTGAAAGGTGAGATGGCATTTGTCGGACCACGTCCGGCTTTATGGAATCAATACGATTTAATCGATGAACGTGATAAGTATCAAGCCAATGATACATTACCCGGTTTGACAGGTTGGGCACAAATCAATGGTCGTGATGAACTACCGATTGAAATCAAAGCCAAGCTTGATGGAGAGTATATTCAACGAATGGGAATCCTGATGGATACACGTTGTTTCGTCGCAACAATCTTTAGTGTTTTGAAAAGTGACGGAGTAGTTGAAGGTGGTACAGGAAAGATCACTGTAAAAGAAGTTGCAAGTACGAAGGAGTAAAATGTGATGAAAAAAGTGCTTGTTACAGGTGAGAATGGCTATATAGGGAACAAATTCAAGGAATGGATTCAGTCAGGTAACAAAGAAATTGAGCTAAATTATATTTCTGTAAGAGGAGAAGATTGGCGCAAAATTGATTTTAGTACTTACGATACTGTTTTACATCTTGCAGGTATAGCGCATGTTTCTCGCAATCCAAAACTTAAACAGTTATATTATGACATCAATAGAGATTTGACGATTGAATTAGCCGAAAAATCCAAGAAAGAAAATGTCGGGCAGTTTATTTTTATGAGCAGCATTATCGTTTATGGATTAGATAATAAAATTGGTGATTATAGTAGCATCAACGAAAATACAGTCCCGACTCCAGCAGACTTTTATGGAGATAGTAAGTTACAAGCAGACCTAAAAATCCAATCAATGAACAGTAAAGATTTTAGAACTGCAGTAGTTCGAACACCTGTTGTATATGGACCTGGATGTAAAGGTAACTTTAAAAAGTTAATAAAACTATCGAAAATTACACCTATTTTCATTGATTTAGATAATAAAAGAAGCATGATTTATATTGATAATTTAAGCCGTTTAATTGAACAAATAGTTATCAATAATAGCTCAGGTTTATTTTATCCTCAAAATGCAGACTATGTAAGTACAAAACAAATCATTGAGGCTGCTGCAAAATCTACAGGACGAAAAATCTATTTTACTTCATCGTTTAACTTTTTAATAAAGTTAGCTAGTAAAAGAATAAGTATTGTTAATAAAATATTTGGTAATAAAATATACGATAAAAACCTTTCAAGATCTATTGAATATCAAATTTGCGATTTTGAGACATCGATACAAAAAAGTATTGTTAATAGCTAGGTGAGGATGAATAACTATGAAGAAAAAAAAAGTTATGCTACTTGGGAATCATGCATTTGTTATTTATAATTTCCGAAAAGAGTTGATCAAAAAGTTATTAGAAGAAGGCTACGACGTATATTTATCCATGCCATATGACGATGATAAAGTACCGAAAATGATTAGTTGGGGTTGTAAGTTTATAGAGACAAATGTAGATAGAAGAGGAACAAACCCGATAAAAGATTTGAACTTAGTTAAACACTATTTAAAAATAATGAAAAAACACTCTCCAGATATAGTGTTAACTTATACTATAAAGCCTAATCTATATGGTGGAATTGCGTGTTCAATTTTAAATATACCTTACTTAACTAATATTACTGGATTAGGAAGTGGGTTTAAAGAAAAAAATACATTAAAAAAAATATTGGTTTTCTTATATAAAATCGGATTAAAAAATTCAAGAAAAATTTTCTTTCAAAATACACATGATCAAGAAGTATTGACATCAAATGGAATAATTAAAAGTAAACATGAAGTGATTCCTGGATCAGGTGTAAACTTAGAGGAATATAAATATAGACTCTTCCCGCGTACTGAACAGATTTGTTTCATGTTCATTGGTAGAATTATGAAAGATAAAGGTATTAATGAATACTTAGAGGTTGCCAAAAATACAAAAGAAAAGTATGGCGAAAGAGTGAATTTTGATTTAATTGGTTTTGTAGAAGAAACTGAAATTGAGTTAAAAGAAGAAATTAATGAACTTGTACAGAAAGGCTTAATAAACTATTTAGGGTATCAATCTGACGTTCAACCTTATTTAGAAAATGTTCATTGTCTGATTCAACCTTCACATGGAGGAGAGGGCATTTCAAATGTTTTACTCGAAGCAGCGGCAATGGGTAGAGTATTAATTGCATCTAACATTCCAGGGTGTAAAGAAACAATAGATGAGGATAAAAACGGCTATCTATTTGAAGCTAAAAACTCAAAAGACTTATCGAATAAGATAGAACAGATATTGTTAGCAGAGAGTGATGAATTAAGTGTTATGAGCAGGTATTCAAGAAGAAAAGTAGAGATGGAATTTGATAGAAGGATTGTTGTTAATAAATACATGACTGAAATCTTTGAATGGACAGGTGGTTAATAGTGCAAAAAAAAATAAGTGTGTATGTGAAAAATAAAAATTTTACTCCATCTAGTTATTATAGAGTAATACAGTATATGGAATGTTTGCCCGACGAAAAAATTTTAATTCGTGAAGCAATTCCTGATGAGTTATATCAAAATTATATCAATCGAAATTCAAAGAAAATATTCACAAAAATTCCAATTAATTTGTTTTACTATTTTTATATTACTGTGAGAATTATTTATTTTTTAATTAAAGATGTTATAGATAATCCAGAAAATATAGTTATTTCTAAAGCGCTAGTACCAAGGTATTCTATCAAACCGATAATGTATTTATTGGACAACTTAACAAAAAAAGTGAACTTAATTTGGGATTATGATGACAATATACTCGAAAATAGACAAATATCAAAAAAAGAATTTTATATGCTTGAAAAAAATAGTGATCATATAATAGTTACTAGCGATACTCTTAAACAACTCGTAGATGAAGAATTCAGAAAAAAAGTTCTTATATTGCCTACAACAGATGGAACTTTAAAAATAAAAAATATTGATAAAATTATTGAAAATAGAAAATCTATTTTTGAGAGTAAGATAGTCATAGTGTGGTTGGCTACATCAGGAAATTTAGTACATCTTAAAGAGATTTTATTAGAAATAGATCGCTTTGCTCTCATAACAAAAAAGACAAATAAAAAACGTGTTATTTTAAAAGTAATATGTGATAAGCCACTTTTAGAAAAAACTGAAAATGTAGAAATTGAGAATATAAAATGGTCAAGAAGCATTGTGGAAGAGGAATTTGAAAAATCTCATCTTGGAATTATGCCTTTAATAGAGAACGAGTTCACTAAAGGTAAGGGAGGCTTTAAATTAATTCAGTATCAACTTGCCGGTCTTCCTATAATAGCATCGGATGTAGGATACAATAAAAGTATTTATAATGGTGAAGTAGGAGTGTTGGTGAAAAATAAAGAAGATTGGACAGATGCATTAATTAAAACTACTTGTTCTAAAAAAGTTTGGGAAAAATATAGTTATAACTCGATAGAAAATGCACAACTAAATTTTTCTCCAGAAACAAACTTAAAAATATGGAAAGAGATACTTAAATAAAAATAGCAAGGATGTTAATATGGGGATTTTTACAATAATTTTTATTTATTTAATTATAATTTTTATAAACAAGAAAATTTTTGCAACAACTTTAAATCCATTTTTTATATTCACAACTATGTTGTCAATATTGCTTTTATTTTTTTATGGTTCAAATTTTTTAGATAATAAATTATCATTCAAAACAAGCTTAATTTTATTTATTTCTGTATTTTCTTTTGTAATTGGATCAATTCTTGCATTGACGAAAATTTCTACTAAGAACAAAGAAAAACATTTTGAAAATTACAAAATGGATAAATCAATAATAATAATATTTTTTTCTTTAAGTGTTCTTGGTTTTTTCTATTATCTAATTCAAATTAATCAGCAGATTGGGTTATTAAATGTTTTAAAAGATCCTAACATTTTAAATGTGAAAATTTCTACAAATAGTATTCAACTAAACACGCTAATGATGTATTTTTTAAAATTAAGTATCCCTAATTCTATATTTTTACTTATATATATCCTAAATAATAAAAAAGTGAATTTTTTATATTATTTCATGTATATATTTTCATTTGTTCAAAATGTTTCTGTAAGAAGAAGCACACTATACTTAATGTTAGTACTAAATATAATACTTGCGCTATACTATTTTTCTTATAAATTTAAAGATAGACAAAGCAAAAACAGAAAAAAAGTTGTTTTTAGTATAAGTACGATATTCATTCTTTCTATGTATTTTTTTGATTATATGCAAAATAAATTAAATAAAGAGTTTATGCTTGAAGGAAAAAAAATATTTGGTCTGGAGATATCTTCATCATTAGCAACTATTGTTTCATATTTTGCAGGTAACCTCTCCTCGTTAGATGTCTATATTAAAAATCAATATGCAGAGGACATACCATTTTTAGGAGTTAGTTTAAGGTTTTATAATTTTCTAGACAGCATTAACCTTTATTCTTACGAAGATAGTTTTTTATCGCTTCCGTTTGTTTCTATTCCATTTTTATATAATACAACTATGACTCAATTTTACATATATATAGAATCTGGATACTCAGGAATTTTCATATTCTACATTATGATTGGATTTATATCTACTAAATCTTACATTAATTATATGAAAAGTGGATCGTATTTTAATCTAATAGCTTTGACCATCGTATCAACAATTCTAATATTCAGTATTAGAGAATATTCACTAATATTTGTTGACTATTATATTTTAATTTTTTCAGGAATCATACTGTTCTTGAAGAATAAAATTTCCCTAAGAAAAGAGACATTTAAATGAAAATTTTATATATTTCTTATCATTTTCCTCCTTCAAATACTAGTTCTACATCAGTCATGAATTACCAAATTGTAAAACAATTAAGTAGTGAGAACAAACTAGAAGTTGTTGCTATGAAACATAAGAAATTTCAAGGGAATAGTCAATTACTTGATAACTTAAATGAGAGTGTTAATATTAATTTCACAAATCCTGGGTTTCTTCACAGGAAATTTTACCAAGATTCTTCTTCGAATATAAAAAAAAGTCGCCAGTCTACGTTGAGGAAAATGTTTAAAAAAATCAGTAAATTAAAAGAGATTATTTTGATACCTGATCCCGTAATTGATTGGTTTTTTGTTGCTTATAAAAAAAGCAAAACAATCATTAATAGTTCAGATATTGATTTAATAATTTCTTCAGCAACGCCTTATACTTCTCATATTGTTAGTTTTTTTATAAGTAAATTTTCAAAAAAACCGTTAATTTTATTTTATGGAGATCCTTGGGTTTATGAACAGAGTAGAAAAAGAGGTAAGATAAGGTTTATTTTTGAAAAATTTATTGAACAAAAAATTATTAATAGAAGCGAACATATATTTTTTGTAACTGATACAACAAGAGAATTGTATATAAAAAAATATAGAGTAAATAAAGAAAAAACTAGTTGTGTTACATTAGGTTATGATAGCAAAGACTTTAAAGATTACCAGATTATTAGGAATAACAAGAGGATAAAGCTTTTATATGGTGGTTCATTAAATCCTGTTCATAGAAATCCAGAACCATTTTTAAAAGCATTGTCTTCTTTGAGTAATAAGTTTAAGAATGGAATCACCTTTGATTTGTACACTGATGAATATGAAAAATATAAGGAAATAGTAAAAGATAAAAATCTAGAAGATATCGTTATGGTTAGGGAAATTGTACCCTATAAAGAATTTTTAAAAGAAGCAACAGCTGCTGATTTATTAATTTTATTTGGCAACTCAAGTAATCTTCAAATACCAGGAAAAGTTTTTGATTACATAGGTAGTAGAACTAGAATTCTTCTTATCAGTAATAATGAAGATTATTTAAATGATCCTACACATAAAATGTTATCAAACTTTAAAAATAACTTTAGCGTTATAAATTCTGAAGAAAAAATAAAAGAAATCCTTGAATATTATATTAATACTCATAAACATAACGATAACTCCAAAAATGATGAAAGTGAAGTTATTAAGTATCAATGGGACAACACTTTAAAACCATTAGTAAAGTATATAAGGTCATTTAAAGAATAGAGGTATGAAACAATTTTGTCTAAAAAAAAATTGTTAAATAGCGTTTTCTTTTCAATAGGTGCTAATTTTTCAACATTATTAGTTTCGTTAATACTATTAATTATGCTACCTAAATTAGTAGGGGTTCAAGGGTTCGGGTATTGGCAACTATATTTATTATTTACAACTTACACTGCATTGTTACATTTTGGATGGGTTGATGGTGTATATCTTAAATATGGCGGTAAAGAATATAAAAATCTTGACAAAAGACTACTGAGCAATCAATTTTTTACTCTGACTGCAATGTTATTTATCGTAGCCTCTGTAGCTTCTTTGTTGATTTTTGGGAGTAATTTAAATTTCGATAAAAAAATAATTTTTATTTCTGTTTTTTTTAGCTCGTTATTTGTTATTCCAAGAGGTTTTTTACTTATGATTTTACAAGCTACTAATAGGATCAAGGATTATTCCAAACTTACAATGTATTCATCGATAATTTTTATATTGATGCTAATAAATCTTTTTTTATTCCAAGTAAATGAGTTTTATATATTTGTTTTTACAGATATATTTGTCAAATTTTTATCTCTTTTAATCACAATGTATGTATGTAAAGAACTATTTTTAAATATTAATTTTAACTACTTAGAGTATAAAAAACTTAAAGACGAAGTACTTGAGAACATTAAGAGTGGAATAAATATAGCGATTGCTTATGTAGCGGGAGTTTTAGTGATAGGTATTGTAAGGCAAGGAGTAGAGATTCAAGCAGGAATTATTGAATTTTCTAATTTATCCTTAGCGTTAAACTTCGTAAATGTAATATTAGTTTTTATAAATGCATTAGCAGTTGTCTTTTTTCCGATAATAAAAAAATCTAATAGTATACAACAAAAGAATTATTATCTTACTTTTAATAAAATAATTTCTAATTTCTTCTATGTTTTATTTCTACTCTATTATCCTTTATTATTACTCATAGAGTATCTATTTCCAGATTTCGGAAAAATTTCAACTATTTTTTATTTAATTTTCCCAATTATTCTTTTAGAAGGAAAGAACAGTATTCTTAACATTGTATATTTGAAATCGCTCCGTAAGGAAAAAATCTTTTTGATCATAAACGTAATTTTAGTAGTATTAAGTGCTATTTTGACCTATATAATAATTTTAAAAATGAATTTCTATAGTTATGCACCATTGATTATTGTATGCATTTTGCTATTAAAATATATATTGTTAACTGTTGTGATTGCTAAAGAAATCTCGGTTAAAATTTCACGTTCTTTATTTAAAGACACACTTCTTATAATAATTTTTATTTTAATTAATAATCAACTAAGCTTTAGCCATTCTTTTTTAGTCATATTTCTCATTTTATTTCTCAATTTAATTTTATCAATACTTATTAAAAATAAACACGCTTGAACTAAGGGGATGTTTTTATGAAAGGTATAATTTTAGCTGGTGGAAGTGGGACAAGGTTGTATCCACTTACTAAATCGATTTCTAAACAATTACTACCGGTTTATGATAAACCGATGATTTATTATCCGATGTCGACTTTAATGTTAGCTGGAATTAAAGAAATATTGATCATTTCCACTCCAGAGGACACACCACGCTTTGAACAACTGCTTGGTAATGGAAAAGAACTTGGACTCTCATTGTCATATAAAGTTCAGGAATCCCCTGACGGTCTCGCTCAAGCATTTCTAATAGGAGAAGAGTTCATCGGAGGGGATTCTGTTGCTCTTGTGCTCGGCGATAACATCTATTACGGTCACGGGTTCACAGACTTACTTCAAAAAGCAGCTTCTTTAAAAGAAGGATCAACTGTTTTTGGTTATCATGTTCACGATCCAGAACGTTTTGGCGTTGTTGAATTTGACGATAATCAAAACGTGATGTCAATCGAAGAAAAACCTGAAGTCGCTAAGAGTAACTACGCTATTACTGGACTTTATTTTTATGATAATCGAGTCGTTGAGTTTGCTAAATCGTTAAAACCTTCTCCAAGAGGAGAACTTGAAATTACAGATCTAAACAAATGCTACCTTGAAGACAATTCCTTGCGTGTCGAGTTACTCGGTCGTGGATTTGCATGGCTCGATACAGGAACACATGAATCGTTGCTTGAAGCATCGACGTTTATCGAAACGATTGAAAGACGTCAGAAACTAAAAATCGCTTGTCTTGAAGAAATCTCATATCGGATGGGGTACATTTCTAAAGGACAGTTGATTGAATTGGCACAATCATTACAAAAAAACGCTTATGGTCAGTATCTACTTCATGTTGCGAAAACAGTGAAAGATACTTCTGAAAAGAAAGCAGGTCTTACTTTATGAAAGCAATAAAAAGTAAATTAGAAGGCGTTCTTTTACTAGAACCTAATGTTTTTGGAGATCATCGTGGTTTTTTCATGGAGAGCTACAATCGCCAAGTTTTTCACGATTTGGGTATTACACATGAGTTCATTCAAGATAATCATTCACTTTCTAAAGAAGCCGGTGTGCTACGCGGTATGCATTATCAGTTGGAACCAAAGGCACAAACAAAACTCGTTCGAGTGGGATCAGGGGCAATCTATGACGTAGTGGTTGATATGCGGATTGGTTCACCAACCTATGGAGAATGGGAAGGATTCATTTTAAGTGAACATAATAAACGTCAATTGCTTGTTCCAAAAGGCTTTGCGCATGGCTTTTGTACATTGACTGAGGATGTCAATGTTCTTTATAAAGTAGATGAATTATATTCGGCTGAACATGATCGTGGCATTCAGTGGAATGACCCTGGATTAGATATTAAGTGGCCAGTGACGAACCCGATTCTATCAGAAAAAGATACAAAACATCCAATGTTGAAAGATACAGAAAATAATTTTAAATGGAGTGAATGATTATGAATTTAATCGTTACTGGTGGTGCTGGGTTTATTGGAAGTAACTTTGTCCGTCATATGCTCAATACATATCCTGACTATACAATCATCAATCTTGATTTGCTAACCTACGCAGGAAACAAAGAGAGTTTGGCTGATTTAATCGATAATCCTAAACATGTTTTTGTGGAAGGAAACATCACAGATCGTGATTTGTTGGATCAACTGATTACAGACTATAAAGTAGACGGCATCATTAACTTTGCTGCTGAGTCGCACGTGGATCGTAGTATCTTGAATCCAGAAGTCTTCGTCGAAACAAATATTCAAGGAACATTGGCATTGTTAGATGCTGCTCGTAAGCACAAGTTGAATAAGTATGTTCAAGTCTCAACAGATGAAGTGTACGGTTCGCTTGGAGCTGAAGGATACTTCACGGAAGATACACCGCTTGCACCAAATAGTCCATATTCAGCTTCTAAAGCCGGTGCAGATATGTTAGTCCGTTCATATTTTGAAACATACGGTATGGATGTCAATATTACGCGCTGTTCAAATAATTATGGACCGTATCATTTCCCGGAAAAATTAATTCCTTTAATGATTACAAATGCAATGGATCAAAAGAATCTCCCGATTTATGGAGATGGTGAAAATGTTCGTGACTGGCTTCATGTAACCGATCATTGTGCGGCAATTGATTTAGTTTTCCATAAAGGTAAATCTGGTGAAGTTTACAATGTAGGCGGACATAACGAAAGAACGAACAATCAAATCGTTGATTTAATTGTTGACCGCTTAGAGGTTTCGAAAGACTTGGTAACATATGTTGAAGATCGTTTAGGGCACGATCGCCGTTATGCAATTGATCCAATCAAGTTAGAGACAGAACTAGGATGGAAACCAAAATATACGTTTGATACAGGTATTGTTGAAACAATTGACTGGTACTTAGCAAACGAAGCTTGGTGGCGTCCACTTAAAGAAAAAGCAGAACTTGTGAAATGAAAAAAACTATCTTGATTACAGGTGCCAACGGACAATTAGGTACGGATTTAGTTCATTTAGTCGACTCCTCATCATATGAAGTTGTAGCTTTTACGAAGCAGGGTTTAGACATTACGGATTATCCAGTTGTTGAAGAAACAATTCAACGAATTCAACCAGACTGGATTCTGCACGCAGCTGCTTATACCAATGTTGAAGCAGCCGAAGATGAAGGGAAAGAAATGAATTGGCTTGTTAATGCGACAGGTACAGAAAATGTAGCGAAAGTAGCCAAGCAAGCTGGAGCAAAAATGATTTACATCAGCACAGACTATGTATTCGATGGCACGA
>Ga0308161_1003959_pt1 | contig 13941 bp, 10 predicted proteins | sample PhyFR2_FD_201034 | JGI IMG/M metagenome (GOLD analysis project Ga0308161, IMG submission 201034) | Phyllosphere microbial communities from UC Gill Tract Community Farm, Albany, California, United States - DLSLF.R2 | ecosystem: Host-associated > Plants > Phyllosphere > Unclassified | place: USA...
CCGCGGTTATGCACAGACGCTCGAAGAGGTCACCAACGGTGCCCTGTTCAGCTCCGACAACAGCGAAATGGTGCTGGTCAAGGACATCGAGCTGTATTCGTTGTGCGAACACCATCTGCTGCCGTTCATCGGCAAGGCGCATGTCGCCTATATCCCGAGCGGCAAAGTGCTGGGCCTGTCGAAGGTCGCGCGGATCGTCGATATGTACGCGCGCCGCCTGCAGATTCAGGAAAACCTCAGCCGCCAGATCGCCGATGCGGTGCAGCAAGTCACCGGCGCGCTGGGCGTGGCCGTGGTGATCGAAGCCAAGCACATGTGCATGATGATGCGCGGCGTCGAAAAGCAGAATTCGTCGATGATCACTTCGGTGATGCTCGGTGAATTCCGTGAAAACGCGGCAACGCGTAGCGAATTCCTCAGCCTCATTAAGTAATTCGCAACAGAAAAGAACCGGCGTTGATCGCCGGTTTTTTTTCGCCTGTGAAAAATCGGGTAAGCTGCGCGCCTTTCTTCATTTGCACCGTGAGGCTTTCAACGTGTTCGTCAAAGCGCTTCGTGTCGGCCTCGGCCAACTGGTTATCTTCATCGACTTCATTACCCGCCCGGGCAAGAAAAAGCGCCCCGCTGCTGCTCAGGCGCAAGTCGACGCTGCCGCGAAAGATCTGACGCTGTATCAGTTTCACGCCTGCCCCTTCTGCGTGAAAACCCGCCGCGCCCTGCATCGTCTGAATGTGCCGGTGGCACTGAAAGACGCGAAGAACAACGAGCAGGATCGCCAGACTCTGCTGGAACAGGGTGGCCGAATCAAAGTGCCTTGCCTGCGTATCGAAGAGAATGGGCAAACCATTTGGATGTATGAATCCAAGGTGATTATCGATTATCTGGATAAGCGGTTTGCGGCGGTCTGATGTTAATGGGTTGGAGCGTTAGCCGCCTTCGCGAGCAGGCTCGCTCCCACCCTTGAAACGCATCCCGCCCTGTGGGAGCGAGCCTGCTCGCGATGAGGCCCACACTGACAACGCCGGCCCTTGAGCCGGCGTTTTTGCTAGGCCGCCCTTTCCATCTGCGCCCGCCGCACCACCGCCGCCAACCGCTTCAACCCCTCATCCAGCCGCGCCGGATCAATGTGGCTGAAGTTCAAGCGCAAATGCCCATGATGCTTGTCCGGCTCAGGAAAGAACGGCTCACCGGGCATGAATGCCACATCATTGGCCAACGCCTCATTGAGCAATGCCCGGGTGTCCAGCGGTTGCTTCAACGTCAGCCAGAAAAACAGCCCGCCCTGGGGCATGTTCCACTCAGCCAGATCGGTAAAATGCAGTTCCAGCGCCAACTGAAACGCGTCGCGCCGCTGCCGATAGAAATCCCGCAACTCGCTCAAATGCTGTTGATACTTCTGCGAGCCGATCCATTGCAGCGCCTGCCACTGGCCGATGCGATTGGTGTGCAGGTCCGCCGATTGCTTGAGTTTGAGCAGGTGCGGGAACAGATCCGGACTGGCGATCAAGTAACCGACACGCAAACCCGGGAGCAAGGTTTTCGAGACGGTGCCGGTGTAGATCCAGCTGGCTTTTCTCAGACGCGCGGCAATCGGCTTCGCGCTGCCACCATCGAAAGTCAGTTCGCGGTATGGCTCATCTTCAATCAGCGTGACGCCAAATTCATCGAGCAATGCCGCGACCGCTGCGCGCTTGGCCTCGCTGTAGCGCACGGCGGAAGGATTCTGGAAAGTCGGGATCAGGTAGATAAACGCCGGGCGGTGTTGTTCCAGACGTTTGCGCAGTTGCGCCAGGTTAGGTCCGTCGGCTTCCTGCGCCACAGTCAGGCAATCGGCGCCGAACAGCTGGAAGATTTGCAGCGCGGCCAGATAAGTCGGCGCCTCCAACAGAATTTCCGTGCCCTTGTCGATGTACAGCTTGGCCGCCAGATCCAGGGTTTGCTGCGAGCCGCTGACCACCAGCACCTGACTCGCCTCGCATTCAAGGCCCAGCGCCCTCGCCTCTGCCGCCAGCGCCTCGCGCAAGGCCGGCTCGCCTTCGCTCATGCCGTACTGCCCCAGCGACAGCGGCATCTCGTCCCACTCCACCTTCGGCAACATCGTCTCAGCGGGCAAACCGCCGGCAAACGACATCACCTCTGGACGCTGGGCGGCGGCGAGGATTTCTCGGATCAAAGAACTTTTCAGGCGCGAGACACGTTCGGAAAAAGCCATGGTGGTCACCGTAGCGAGGCAGGTAAAAAATGAGTCAAACTGGTTGACTGAAACTACGACAGCTTGAGCGAGTACGTCAACATGCTTGACCTTAAAAACCCCGCAAGTCAGCAACAGGCCATGGAAGCGTTCTTCTTCGGCTATCAGTCGTTCACGGCCAAGGCGGATGAAATGCTCGAGCGCCGCGGACTCTCGCGGGTACATCAACGCATCGTGTTTTTCATCGCGCGCTATCCGAACCTGAGTGTGAAAGAGTTGCTGGCCCTGCTGGGCGTGAGCAAACAGGCGTTGAACATGCCCCTGCGTCAGTTGCAGGAAATGCATCTGGTCGACAGCGTCGCTTCACAGACGGACAAGCGTAAGCGTCTGCTTGAGCTGACGGCGGAAGGCGCGAAGTTCGAGCAGGCGTTGCGCCGTGAGCAGGTGAAATTGCTTGAGCGGGTGTTTGCCGAGGCTGGGGAAGGGGCGGTGAATGGGTGGTTGGCGGTGAATCTGGCGCTTGGGGGCAGTCAGACGCATCTCGGTTGACAGGACCGTCCTCTTCGCGAGCAGGCTCGCTCCCACATTGGAATGCTTTACAAAGGTGGGAGCGAGCCTGCTCGCGAAGCCATCCTGGATGGCCATATATGCCTATCAGCAAAAAAATCGGCGACAAAAACCAAAACAATATTTGCTTTATTTGTACACAAAAGCATAATCCACTGCGTGCGAGTTCCTGACTACACGGTCAACAAATTCGCGTATGCCTCAAAGGGCCGCTGCCACCCCTCATGGGTCCGGCCCTGGAAATAACAATAAAACTCTTGAGGAGTACTCGCTGTGGAAAGCCGCAAATCCGAAGCACCGCCGCTCGAGCTCACGCCGCCATTACGCAATGGCCTGCTGGAGCGTCTGTTCAAACTCAGCTTGCATGGCACCACGGTGAAGACCGAGCTGATTGCCGGTCTGACAACCTTCATCACCATGGCTTACATCATTTTCGTCAACCCGAACATCATGGCCGATGCCGGGATCGATCACGGTGCAGCCTTCGTCGCCACCTGCATCGCCGCCGCGCTCGGCTGCCTGTTGATGGGGCTCTACGCCAACTGGCCGGTCGGCCTGGCGCCGGGCATGGGCCTCAATGCTTTCTTCACTTACACCGTGGTCGGCACCATGGGCTACAACTGGGAAACCGCGCTCGGCGCAGTGTTCGTCTCGGGCGTGCTGTTCATGTTCCTGACCTTTTCGCGGATTCGCGAGTGGCTGCTCAACAGCATTCCGGTCAGCCTGCGGTTTGCCATGGGCGCCGGTGTCGGTCTGTTTCTGGGCCTGATCGGGCTGAAGACTGCCGGCATCGTCGTCGACAGCCCGGCAACGCTGATCAAACTTGGCTCGCTGCGCGAACCCGGCCCGTTGCTCGCCGCGATCTGCTTCCTCATGATCGCGATCCTCAGTTACCACCGCGTATTCGGCGCGATCCTGATCAGCATCATCACCGTCACCCTCGCCGGTTGGGGCCTGGGTCTCGTCCACTACGAGGGCATCATGTCCGCGCCGCCGAGCCTGGCGCCGACCTGGATGGCAATGAACGTCGCCGGCGTGTTCAACGTCAGCATGATCAGCGTAGTGTTGGCGTTCCTCTTCGTGCACATGTTCGACACCGCCGGCACGCTGATGGGCGTGGCCCAGCGCGCCAACCTTGTCGCCGCTGACGGTCGCATCGAGAACCTTTCACGAGCCATGAAGGCCGACAGCGCCTCCAGCGTATTCGGCGCCGTGGTTGGCGTGCCCCCAGTGACAAGTTACGTGGAAAGTGCCGCCGGCGTAGCAGCTGGTGGTCGGACTGGTCTTACCGCCGTCACCGTGGGTGTGTTATTTATAGCGGCCATGTTTTTCGCACCGCTGGCTGGCATGATTCCCGCTTATGCCACGGCAGGTGCCCTGATTTACGTGGCGATGCTGATGATGGGCGGCATGGCCCACATCGAATGGGACGAGGCGACCGACGCCATTCCGGCGATTGTCACGGCGATCATGATGCCGCTGACCTTCTCCGTCGCCGACGGCATCGCGCTGGGCTTTATTACCTACGTCGCGTTGAAGGCCGGCACCGGCAAGTACAAGGAAATTTCCGTCAGCCTGTGGGTGCTCTGCGCGATCTTCATCGCCAAGTTCATTTTCCTGTAAACGCTGCGCGGTTCAAGCTTCAAACCAGCCTCACCCTCACCGGTGGGGCTTTTGTACATCTCGATAACAACAAAGGAGCAAAACGATGAGTCTGGAAACCTGGCTGCTGTTCAGTGGCGCTGCACTGGTGGTGATCCTGATCCCGGGGCCACTGTCATTGCTGATGATCAGCAACAGTCTGAATTACGGTTTGCGCAGGTCGTACCCCGCGTTCCTGGGTGGCGTGATCGCCTCGATCTGCCTGCTCAGCGCTTCGGCACTGGGGCTTGGCGCTCTGTTGCTGGCCTCGGAACAGTTGTTCAGCGCGCTGAAAATCATCGGTGCGCTTTACCTTTTTTATCTCGCCTGGCAGAGCTGGCAGCAGTCGCGTCAGCCATCGACGGGCGCCGAAGTACCCGAAGCCGCACCGGTGCCGCGTTTTCGCACATTGTTCGGACGCGCTTTTGTACTGGGTGCGAGCAACCCTAAGGACATCCTGTTTTTCGCCGCGTTTCTGCCACAGTTCCTCCGCGCAGACCAACCGTTTCTGCCGCAGTTACTGATCATGATTGCGACCTGGGTAGTGCTCGATCTGTGCTGCAAACTGGCTTACGGTCTGGGTGCCAATGGTGCCGCACGTTATTTGCGCAGCGGCAAAGGCCAGAGTTGGTTCAATCGGGTGAGTGCCGGACTGTTTGGTGGTGCTGGCGCGGCGTCGTTGCTTGGCAGCCACTGACTGAAAAGCGCCACTATTGATTATCCTGCCGGAATGGATCTCGGGCAGGATCATGTTGTTCATGAATCAATTAAGTGCAACATCCAATCCCTGATATGCAATAGATAGCAACAACCCATCGATATACAGGTCTCGAAAGGCCAACGTAATATCCTTGGCCTTAACAACCATTGCCGGAACAAGGAAGTTCTAATGGCCACACTTATACGCGAAGCAACAGCACAAACCGACCCTGCAATACTTGCGGACACGCAACCTGTTTCCGATACCGTCATAATTATGGATTTGGGCTATGAATCCAACGAATACAAGCCTTCAACCATCGACCATGGCCAAACCAATGGGAAATCGAGTCAATTGCAAATGGTGGACGAAGTGTTCGGCCCTTTGGAAATTGGCGATATTTCGATTACTCGTACAGCGCTCGACGGACTAGGCGCAACAATTGACGGTCAGCCATTGAATGGCCAGAACAGCTTCTTTCGCCGCCCCAAACTTTCTTTTATCAATAGCCTGCAGTTCGACGCCAATAAAGTTGAACACTTTCTGAAAACTTCAACGGGCAGCGATAGCTACTTGTTACCCACGCTCCTGTTTGAAATGGCCAGCCAGCGCCCGCTTGGCGCCCCTCAGCTCTTGAGGGAAAACAATGCCAATGAAAAGGTAGCCGGCAATTACCGCGACAAACTGGTAAAACTTCTGAGCGCAGCACAGTCGCTCGATCTACAACATGTGCACGTCCCCAGACATCATCCCCGCTGGGCGGGTTTGACCAAAAGCTACGCGACGCTGGGCTCCAGCCTGGGCATCCAGGGTTTCGGCATTTTCATGGGGATTCGTGGCGTAATCGATGCGATCAAAGCTGATAACCGTGCTGAAGTAGCGATAAACAGCGCGGGCATTGCATCGGAGCTGGCCTCCATCGCGGCCGATGTCACGGTCAGTAAAATAGCCACGCAGATGCTCACAGCCGGACAGAATGCTTACCGGGACTTCGCCAGAACACGTTTCGCACTCAGACTGGGTCGATCAGGCGGTCTGGTCGGCGGCATGCTGACGCTGCCCTTCGACATCTTTACCGCCGTGAGATCCATGAACGCCGCTGAGAATGCCACCGGCAAAGAGGCTATGGATCATTACGTCAGCGCTGGCCTGAGCATTACCAGTGCAGCCATGACCGTCATTCTCGGCACTGCCGCGATGGCCGGTTTCTCGTTTGCCGGCCCCGTCGGGCTTGCAGCCGGCGCGATTCTCGCCATTGGCTCGCAGGTCTACGGTGCGGTACGTATCGTTGACGACATAGATGACTACATCGAATTAACCGTTGACGAGCGGTGGCGTAGCGGATGGTTTTCGTTCTGCATGATGGACGTCGACGAAAGCGTTCAAAACCGCTATATCAAGGCCAAAACACTACTTCAACACTCATTGCAGTTAAAAAAGACCGCGAGAACGCTACTCGATGGCCCCTTGAAAGAGAGCACCGAAGCCATCGTCAATGGCAAGTTTGATGTACGCCTGAAACCGACGCGGGTCTGGAAACGAAACTGGTGGACCAAACAGGATGCGTGGGAGTCGGTCAATGTCCCTGAAGTGGTAGGCACCGATGACATCATTGATGCAAGCGCAGGGGTTACAAAAGATACACCCGGCGCGGAACTGGGAGTTGCGGCAGAGGGCAAAAACATTCTGTGGTTTCTCAGCGAGGGTAACGACTCGATCAAAGGTGTAGAAAAAAAACCCAACACGTTCTATTACAAGTCAGGAAAAAAACAACTGTCGGGCGGTGAAGGCAATGACCAGTTCCTGTTTGAGAACGCAGCCGCTTTCCTCGAAAAGGACAGCCATGTTGCAGAATATTCAACGCTGAGCGGCGGCGCAGGAAATGACACACTGGTACTTGGCGGCAATTACTCCTCTCGTGATACGAACAGAACTGGCTATGACATAGATTTGCTGGCCGGAACATTGCAGATCATCACCAGCGATGTCGATGCCGAAAATAACAAGATATCCATCCTGCACAGTTTGCTGGACAGTATCGAAAATATTGAAACAGTCCATCGCGCAGCAAGCGTTGTAACCGGCACTGCGCAAAACAACGTCATCAAATCACGGGGCAGCGACATCATTGAAGCTGGCGCCGGAGACGATCAGATATTCCTCTCCCACGAAAAAGCAAAAGCGTCGGGAGGCGCCGGTGCGGATCAATATTACATTGCGCATGTGGCTGGTCGTTTTTCCATTATCGATGATGGTGAACAGACCAGTCATATCGTCATGAATTGGCGCAAGGACCTGATTGAGTCCTGGGCTATCGAGGGCAATGACCTGGTCATCCGCTCAGGCTTCGAAACTCATGACAATCCCAAAAACGTATTGACCATTCATGACGTTTACAAGAAAAACGAAGGCACAAGAAAGCTGAGCAACAAAAATCTGATTTTCATAACCAGTGATGATTGGCATTTCAGGCTTGACCTGCCTGAAACAATCCCGGATGGCCAGACCGCTGATATACCGGAAATTTTCGTCAAACGTGGCAAACCGGTAACACCGATCATTATTTATGCGCCGGAATGCTGGATCCGACATCGCAAGGAAGCGAGCTATTACGTACCGAGAACCGGCAAGGCCAACACTTTCTACGCGGTTTTACGCCCGGATGTCATAACCCGGATATATCTGGACTTCACCAGTGATGAGCTGACAAAAGCCGAGGCGCATTTTTTCTCCGACAAACCCAAGTCATACCGACTGACTGTCGGTTGCCATCTCGTCTATCACTTCGGCGCGAAGACCATCAAGCTGAATTATTACTCGGCTGCGCGTAGCGAAGACGATCACGACAATATCACCAAGATCCTGCGAACCATGGCCGTTCGACCGTTCGGCCGTTATGTGTTGATTTTCAAGGACGGTGTCGTTGCAAACGCTGGTCTTACAGCGGAAACCGACATCCCGCCAGCCTTTACTGACTTCTCGGTCTCGAGGCATTGGGTAACCCAGATGAAAGTGCCACTCACGGGTCGTTCTCGACAGTGCTTTTATGCGCTGCCTGAGAAAGCGGGTTACTCGCTTGGCACTTTGAGGAGTTGCGCAATGCCGATACCACTGGCCGTGCAAACCAGCATGGACGCCTATGAAGGAGTGGGTGCGAGTTATCTCATCCACGTACTGCCTGACATGACTATCAGACTCTCGACTCCTGGCGCGCTCGCCAATGCCAAAGAGCGGCTTCCCTACTCATCCACCTGGGAACTTGATGCAACGCAGCTCGGCGAGATCGATATAAAACTGGAAGAAAACCGGCTTTCCATCGGCACTACCACTTTTTATCTGCCTGTCTATGAAAGCGAGGATTTGATAGACCAGATCCGCGTTATTGCCACCGGTGGAGTTGTACATACGGTCGATCTGGTCTTTGACCGTGTCTATCTGGATGGTCTCGATGCACGTTTTTTCGAAGAGCCCGACGCCTCAAAAGCACTCCCGCAAGCTCTTGCCGCATTGGCCAATGACGAAGTCAAAGTCTGGAACATTATCTGCCTTAACGACCAGACCGCGCGCGTGGGCTACAACTTTGCCGCGCATGGCTGGGTATTGCGTGCCGACAAATCCCGCATCGAAAAGTCTGCTTTAAGGGTGGTGAATCGCTGCAACCACCAAACCAACATTTTCGGCCCCGTTTCTGTGATGAAAGTGCCTCCCGCGTAATTCGCCGGTCGTTCGTCAATAAACCCATTTTTCGAGCGTTGCTGTCTACGCGGCACTTGCACGCGTCTGCGCGCTCTTTTACCGAGCATTCCCCATGGCCAAGTCACCCAAAAAAGTCCCTGCAGTAAAACCACCCAATGCCCCCGATGCTGGACATTCCGGCTCACCGCCTCTCGTCAGCCGTATGGGCCTGGACATGCCTGACGCCCTGCTTCTGGGCGTCGATTCACCGGCCGTCAGTCAAGCGGCAAGCACATCTGCCGCAGCCAGCACACTGCCCACGGTTACTGTTCACGCCTTGCCGGATGCAACGGAGAACTTCAGCGCCACTCGTAACGCAATCGCCTGGCCGCAAGAGCGTTTCCACGAACTGGTACCCGTGGCGCAGAACGAAGGTTTGTTCACCGGACCGGATCAGCGCACGTACGCTCAGATCGCTAATGAAGGCCAGTTCGTCGTCGAACAGGACGGGCAAGGCAATTATCATGTGCCTCTGACCTTCGCACCCGGTGTTCCCGGCCTGCCCCTGACGCGCCTCGAGGGTCAGACGACTTGGCAGATCCGGCGGCCCGAGAGGCTATCCAACCGGCCTGCATCCGCCACCCCCAACCTGCCCTCATACATCTCGCCGGCCGACGCCATGACGCTGAGCAAGCCTGAGCTGGCAACGGAGGGCCTTCGATACAACAGACTCAGGCAGACCTTCGTAACGACGGTGGACGGCACGGTCATGGTGCGCAAAAACAAGGATGGCGAATACCAACAAGCGTTTGCCTCGACGAGCAATGCACCCGACGTTTTCTTCGAGCAAATCCCCGGCACTGTTTTCTGGCGACAAAAACCGCCAGGGGCGAAGCCATCGCAAACGCCAGCCCAATCCAGCCAGCCAGGCGAACAGACCGACCAGGCAGCACCTGGCCCGAGCAAGCGTCCCCGACTTGCCGAAGCCGCAGAGACGCTAACCGCGTCGACAGCCAAGCCGTCCTCTGACAACGACCAGACGCCGTATTTCTGGCTTCCCTGGGGGCATCTGAACAAACCTGCGCACACCGAATCGGTACAGCTTGGCTGGCTGCATTATCCAATCGTTCCGGTTGGCTCGAATACGGCGCCCACCGTGTATTTCGTATGTCATCCCGAGTTTTTCCCGAGCGGTTTCGACGCTTTCGAGAACATGCTGAAAAACGCCCCCGAGCAACAGCCGGTGGCGACGTTTCGAATCGGCAGCGATCCAGGTGAAGTCCATCCGGGCAAACGCTTTTTCGAAGAGCCTATAACAACGTCCGTCGCTCGCGCGTTCCCTGATTTTTCGCAAGCGACAACGACAGCCGTTGCCCGCAGGTTATTCGAACTCGCCGATCATTCCCCGACGATTACCGGCACCGGTCTGATCAACGTTCAGGCCGTCTTGCATCAATGGAAACAATTGCCGTTTTCCACAGCACCTGATTTTGCCGACCCGCTGAATATGCTCGCCATAGCGCCGGACATCGATCTGGGGGGCAAGCGGCTTATCCCGATGCCTTCCCAGACCGACAGCGAATTGCAACGCCTGACCTTTGATCCACAGCACTTCTCCTCCGCCTGGAATCATTACAAGACCTATCCATCAGATCTGAATCTGCGGCGATTGCTCGGCGCGTTGCTGGTCGGCTGTGGTTACGAGCTGTTTCCACTGACCTATGAACACAGAATGCCGACGCTGGTATTCAAACGAGCCGGTCACGATCAAATCTTCTTTTTGAAACTGGGGGCAATCAGTCAAGCCGGCCTGACTCACGTTCCTGGCAACGAACTGACAGAACCGAGCTTGCCCGCCAGAATCGGTCAGGACGCCTTCAAGGCACTGACCGATGCAGCGGAGCAGAACAAAGTGGTATGGCTGATAGGAGGCGTATTGAAGGTCGCGTCCACGCCAGACTCGGTGTTCATTATTCGCGAGCGTTGACCCGAGACTCGACTGTGCCGGCAGTTGCGCCTTAAAAACGCATAAAAAAAGCCCGCAGTGTGAGCGGGCGAAAGACCAAAGAAGCTATATGCGCAGTCGCTTCCCGGTGGGGGCAGCTGCTTGGGGGTCAGCTGCCCCGATACGTGGAATAGCTGTAAGGCGAAATCAGCAGGGGCACGTGATAGTGCTCCTGCTCGGCGGAAATGCCGAAACGCAGTACGACGACATCGAGAAACGCCGGCTCGGGCAGTTGTACGCCACGGGCGCGGTAGTAATCGCCGGCATGGAACTGCACCTGATAAACCCCGGTGCGATAATCGTCGCCTTGCAGCAACGGCGCATCGACCCGGCCATCACTGTTGGTTGTCGCACTGGCGACCAATTCCAGCTGCGATCCTTCAACGCGGTACAGCTCGACCTTGATCGAGCTGCCCGGGCAACCGTGTGCAGCGTCCAAAACGTGTGTTGTCAAACGTCCCATTGATTCTGCGCGCCTGGCCGCAACAAGCGGTCAGACTTCGCGCCTCCCGAAGTCAGTTGAAAAGGAGACCGCACCGTTTCAGAGCACGAAACGCTGCGGCGAGCAACTGATTAAGACACTTTTCAAAAAAATTGTACACAATAAAAACGACATTTTTCGCGTCACCCCCGCCATGCGGGTCTTTATCACCAATTCGCAGGCAAAGCGCCTGATCATTGAACCTTCTATTCATTAGCTGACTGGTCAGGCAGGTTTCTTGCAGGCCGGAACCATTAACAGCAAAAGATGACAGCCGGTGAAAAATGCGAAAATTCAGGCTTACAAAATGTAAATAAAGTTGTATACAATCAGCCCATCGCTGTGACGCCAGCCTGCCAGGCCGCCACACCAATCTGTCAACGTACAAGAAGGAAGACTGCAGTGAGCGCTGACTACCCACGCGACCTGATCGGTTACGGCAGTAACCCTCCTCACCCACACTGGCCGGGCAATGCCCGGATCGCCCTGTCCTTCGTACTCAATTACGAAGAGGGTGGCGAGCGCAATATTCTGCACGGCGACAAGGAGTCCGAAGCCTTCTTGTCTGAAATGGTCGCCGCTCAGCCGCTGCAAGGCGCGCGCAACATGAGCATGGAATCGCTTTACGAGTATGGCAGCCGCGCCGGCGTCTGGCGGATTCTGAAGCTGTTCAAGGAATTCGACATTCCGCTGACCATCTTCGCCGTGGCCATGGCCGCCCAGCGTCACCCGGACGTGATCCGTGCGATGGTCGAGGCCGGACACGAAATCTGCAGCCACGGCTACCGCTGGATCGACTACCAGTACATGGATGAAGCGCAGGAACGCGAGCACATGCTCGAAGCGATCCGCATCCTCACCGAACTGACCGGCGAACGTCCGCTGGGCTGGTACACCGGCCGCACCGGGCCGAACACCCGCCGGCTGGTCATGGAAGAAGGCGGTTTCCTCTACGACTGCGACACCTACGACGACGACCTGCCCTACTGGGAACCGAACAACCCCACCGGCAAACCGCATCTGGTGATCCCCTACACCCTCGACACCAACGACATGCGCTTCACGCAAGTGCAGGGTTTCAACAAGGGTGACGATTTCTTCGAATACCTCAAAGACGCGTTTGACGTGCTTTACGCCGAAGGTGCCGAAGCGCCGAAAATGCTTTCGATCGGTCTGCACTGCCGCCTGATCGGCCGTCCTGGTCGCCTCGCTTCACTCAAGCGCTTTATCGAATATGCCAAAAGTCATGAACAGGTGTGGTTCAGCCGTCGCGTCGACATCGCGCGTCACTGGCAAGAAACCCACCCGTACCAAGGGACTGCAAAATGAGCCGCTTTCAAACCCTGCAACCGTCGACCCTGAGCCGCGACGCTTTCGTCAAAGCCTTCGCCGACATCTACGAACATTCGCCATGGGTGGCCGAAAAGGCCTACGACCTCGGTGCGGACGCTTCGATCGACGAGATCGAAACCCTGCACCAGCGCATGAGCGATATCCTGTTGAGCGCCGATCATGCCAGCCAGCTGGCCCTGATCAACGCTCACCCGGACCTGGCCGGCAAAGCTGCCGTCCAGGGCCAACTGACCGAAGCCAGCACCAATGAACAGGCTGGCGCCGGTATTCACCAATGCACGGCCGAAGAGTTCCAGCGCTTCACCGAGCTGAACGACGCCTACAAAGCCAAGTTCAAGTTTCCCTTCATCATGGCGGTAAAAGGCAGCAACCGGCATCAGATCCTCGCGGCGTTCGAAACGCGCATCAACAATTCGGTGGAAGCCGAGTTCAAATGCGCGCTGGCGGAGATCAACAAGATTGCCCTGTTCCGTTTACTGACTCTTTAGCAAGCCTGGCCCGAGCGTGAATGAACGCGCAAACGCCCAGGGCCCTGCGAGCATCCCCAGCCAACTTATCAAAGGCAGACAAGAAGAATGAAAGCTTACGCCGTACCTTTCGAAAAATACGTCAACCTGGCCGACGCCCGTCTGGGCACCAAGATCATTTCGGTCACCGATGACTGGTTCGCAGACGCCAATCGTCTGTTCCAACCGACCCCGGCCGTATGGAAGGAGGGCGTGTTCGATGACAACGGAAAGTGGATGGACGGCTGGGAGTCGCGCCGCAAGCGCTTCGAAGGTTTCGACAGCGCGGTGATCCGTCTGGGCGTACCGGGCTCAATCAAAGGCGTGGACATCGACACTTCATTCTTCACCGGCAACTACCCGCCATCGGCCTCGCTGGAAGCGTGCTTCCTGGCCTCGGGCGAGCCGGATGAAAACACCCAGTGGACCGAAGTGCTGTCGGCCGTCGAGTTGCAGGGCAACAGCCACCACTACCACGAAATCAGCAACGACAAAGCGTTCAGCCACCTGCGCTTCAACATCTACCCGGACGGTGGTGTTGCCCGTCTGCGCGTATACGGCATTCCGTTCCGCGACTGGTCCGCTGTGGGCGACAACGAGCAAGTGGACTTGGCAGCAGCCCTTAACGGTGGCCGCGCCCTCGCCTGCTCCGACGAACACTTCGGCCGCATGAGCAACATCCTCAACCCGGGCCGCGGCATCAACATGGGCGACGGCTGGGAAACCGCGCGTCGTCGCACGCCGGGCAATGACTGGGTGATCGTCGCCCTGGGTCATCCGGGCGAGATCGAGAAGATCGTCGTCGACACCCTGCACTTCAAA
>Ga0308161_1003960_pt1 | contig 13941 bp, 13 predicted proteins | sample PhyFR2_FD_201034 | JGI IMG/M metagenome (GOLD analysis project Ga0308161, IMG submission 201034) | Phyllosphere microbial communities from UC Gill Tract Community Farm, Albany, California, United States - DLSLF.R2 | ecosystem: Host-associated > Plants > Phyllosphere > Unclassified | place: USA...
CCCTCAGCAGTCGTGATCCCCTCTCTCCAATCCCTCGCACTCGCAGTCTCACCTCCAGACGACGCAGGAAAAGTCCTAGCTTGCATGTCAGCTCTCGCAACTTTCACTTCCTCGACGGTCGGACCCTCACTTTTCGCAGCGGTATACATCTTCTCAGTTGAGCGATGGGCGGAACTCATCTTCGTTGTTGGAGCTCTATGGGTCTCTTTATCGCTTGTCCCATTATTGTTAGTTCGGGTTCGAACTTCCAGGATCACTCTGGTTGAGGATCACGACGAGTAACTCCTTTCAGCTTCTTTCCTTTTTGTTCATATTCATATCTTGTCTATATTCTGTTGGGTCTGATTATCTATATCTTCTTCCGTTTGTATCAGGATCTGTGAATCGAGTTGCTTCTTAATTCTCCCTTTTCGCGAACTCTCTCTCGTTCGTCTCAGAGGTCAGATCCGTGGTGTTCCACGTTCACGTTCCTCTATTTCACAGTTCTACGATGTATAGTAGCAGCAAGTCCTTCCGTCGAGGTCTTCTTCGATTCGACGAGAGAATGGGCGAAATTTGTCAAAGCATCTTCGTTCAGCTGTGGATTCCCAGAACATCCTCAGATCAGCGAACGACTAAGATCCGATCGAGACGTCAACTCACAGCTTCGTGGGACGTCAATGGCGAGAGAGAAGCTAAAATTTTTGGTCTTTCTTTCGCTACTTTTTTGCTGTGAGCTGTCAACTGCAGTCCGATCTGTCGCAGACCGTCTCGAGCAGAGTTGCGGAATGTCCGTAATCGCTTCGAGTGTTTCGACTATAACGAGGAGAGTCATGAGCACAAGTAGCTGAAAAGAGAGCGAAGGGGACGAACTTGATCCGGTATTTTATTGGCAGCCATTTCATCGAGTCTCTGCTCGATTCCGAGTTCGAGCAGAGAGAAGGCCTCGAGTGACATCGATGCGATCTGTATCAGCACCCAGGGTAGTGTCTTGCCGTCTTCGAGAGACGCTGTGAATAATTTGCCTTGTTCTGTAAGTCCAGGATTGATTGGTGAGCTTGCGTCTTTACCATCGAAGCTGCTCATCATCCGAGACTCACCCTTGAAGAACTCGACTGCCTCTTGTTCGGGTGCCGCAGCTTGATCGAGTTGAGCGATGAGAGCTCGTTGAGCAGCCGACGAGAACTTGTAAAGAGCGGTTTCAGATCGAGACAGCTGCGACAGCCCCGGGTATAAGTACGGGTGACAAAAGATATCGTTTTGAGAATGCTTACCGAGGAAGGAGCTTTCTCCTCTGCCGGTGAAGTGTCGGAGGGAGAGAGGAAACGAGAGTAGATCGTAGCGAACGCTGTCAACCAATCAGCCTACACTCAGATCGTCGTCAGTGACTGATCTCAGAGCTGTCGAGAATATGGTAGCTTACATCGACTCGACCGCCGAGAGCAGCTTGATCCCATATCGTCAGACTCCCTCTTCTCTGGAAGTTTGGAAGAGTCTTGTGATCTCGATTGTCGTGCAGTGAAGAGGCAGTATCGACGGGTTTCCCCAAGTCATTGACAGCTTGATCAATTTGAGGAGTATCGAGGAGGCCTCGTAGCAACCGTGTTCGGAAGACTTCGACTGTTGATAAACTCTTCTGTAGCGAGTTGTCGAGTCTTGATCGGAACTCGGCAAAGTCTTCGACCTATGGGAGATAGATCGTGAGCTGCGCAACAGGCGAGGGAGAAGGACAAGTGGTGTGCACCTTTCCATAATTTGGCATTGTGAAAGTCTGTACACACATCTGAGCCGCCTCGTTCGTTCCCATCTTGTACCATCGATCCGTCACTATCGCTTCCTCGTGTACTCCCGCTTCTTTCCCAGCTTCGATAGCGAAAGTTGCACCTCGATTCAGAATGAGATGCGAGAGAGTATCGTATTGAACGTTCTTGACTCCAAAGATACGATAGTGCGATAGTGAGAGAGACGAGGCTCCGAGGAGGCGATAGATGTTGATGAGAAGGATTCGACTTTGATACTTGTACTTGGAAGAGCGGAGGGCATAGTCGAGAAGGGCGGCAGCTCGTTCGAGGTATGATCGATCATCTGTTTTGAGCAAGTCAGCTAGTTCGACTTGTCTAGAAGATATTCAGGGGCGTACTCGACAGTTGCCAGGCTGAAACGAAGGCTTGAGCTGCGAGAAGAGCGAAATCATCTGCTGGTTGAAGTTCGGTCGGAGGGAGGTCCCTGCCTGTTTACCACGGAGCAAATCAGTCTCGACGTCTCACTGACTAGTCTGACATCGACGAACCGAGAGGTAAAGCGGAAAAGTATCGTTCGAGGTAATCTTGCGCTGTCGAAGCCTCTTCTTCGGCTGTTTGTTCTTGCGAAAGGTAGCGAAGGATCTTGAGAGCGTTGATGACCCGTCGAGCGTCATTGAGAGACTACAGAAGGAGCTAAAAGGCTCAGCAGTGATCAAGATGATGAGAGAAGAGCTCGAGAGGAAACATACGAGATGATCCTTTTTAGCTGCGACTTCTTCAACCGTCGTTCGAACCGCTTCAACCTCTTCCGGCTTGAGGATCGCAGTGTAAGGTATCAGGTCGTCGTAGCAACACATCTTGGCACCGAACTGATCGAAGTAAGCCAAGAAGAGCTCTTGAAGAGAATCGCCTGTGAGAGAAGACAATCAGTACGAATCAGAAGAAACCTCCTGATGCGTGGCCATGATCACTCACCTTCACCCCATCCTCGCTCCCTACACTCTCTACAGATCTCCAGCAATCCAAGTGCGAACCCTCGTTCAACTTTTGCTTTTGGTGAATCCTTCGAAAGGTTTCGGAATACCTCTCGACTTTGCTCAATCAGTTCCAATCCTTCCGACGAAGCAGGTACCTTCGAGACCTCTCCATCTCCGTCATAGTAAGAGGTCGAAGAGTTTGTGGCTATAGCGAAAGCGCAGCGAATGAGGTAGAGCATCGTGTGCCAATTCGTATCCCTGCAATCTGACGTTATCAGTGCTCGTCTCAAGCAACCGATTGGAAAATGCCCACCCTTTATCGAGCTGTACTTTCAGTCTATCCCAAGATCGTTTCCATTCACCTCCTTCATTACTTCCAAACCTCAACTCTGACTCTCTCCTCCACAACTCGAATCCGAGATTTCGTTCACACCATTTCTCTCCCTCTTTCGAGGCGAAGTGATCCAATAATCTCTGTGATGGTGTACGGGTCGATTCAGTAGTTGAGAGGGAAGGGAATTTTGGAATTTCTGAATGTGAAGAATCAGATTTCGAGCGGGAGAGTTGAGCGCGAAGTTCGAGTAGTCTCGAAGCGATGTGGAACTCGTCTGATGATTTGTATTCAGAGGAATCGGGTGAGGTGCTGAAGTATTCGGAGGCTTGTCGTTCAGCGAGGGAGAGTAGGGAGGAGGATTGGGGGTGTTGCAAGTCTCGGATTTGAAGGATTACGGTCATGATTGACCAGAGGATGTAATCGGGATTGGTGGGGAAGGAGCCAGTCATTCTTATACTCAGCTAGCGAGTGATTGTTCGGTCAGTATTCTGAATAAGCGGAAGTTGGAGGGAGAATTGGACAAACTTGTTGAGCCTTTTGAATCTCGTTTAGTTTAATCATCTGAATGAAAGCTTCCTGACCCAGTTCTTCGTTGTCACTGTTCTCTTTCGCCGCCTTTGTCAACAGCTCGACAGCTTCCGAGTCTGTAAGAAACGCAAGCAAGTCAGAATTAGAAAGGTACGGAAGCGATGATTCGACGCACTCTTGCCGAGACCCCTTAGAGCAAAGCTGGACGCCATGACGATCTCACTATCTCCTAGCGCTGCTCCACCATTCGCTGTCTTGATTGATTCAATCGCTTTGTTGAACTCTTGTTGCGAAGAAGCGGTAAGAGGTTTCGATGATAATGCTACGAGTTTGAGGGCCTGCAAACTGACTCGATGAGCTTCATCCTTTCTCGTGAAAGTCTGGAGAGCTTACGAGAGCAGAAGGTTCGTTCGGACGTCGTTTGAGAAGGGTTTGACAATCAAGGAGAGCTTTCTTGAAGTCCCTCCTCTCCAAAGCAGCTGTGGGATGGGTTGTGAGCTTATTCTCGAATGCCCCGATGAGAGTGTAACTCACTGCAGATAGCTCCTATTGACCTAAAATCTAGAATATTGACTTTGCCCTGTCGAGAGCTGTAGAATGAGCGAACCAGCGAGTTGAGCTCTGCCATAGTAGCGAGTATAGCTCTTGTAGCTCTGTCGAGTAGTCAAGTTGGTTCAAAGTGGGTAAAGGGAACCCAAGAGATGGAAACTCCTCTCTCTTTCTCCTTCCTCTCACTTCCCTCAAACTCGGCAAAAGATGGACAAATGGATTGATCAACATGATCCAGCACACAATACTACACTCGCATTAGCTTGTATCATCGTCCTAGTCCTCGTGTTCAAATGGAAGCTCCGTCCCCCACCACCTCAACTTCACCCTTTCTTACTAGGGAGGCAATCGATACCCTCCCTAACTCGACTACAAGATGAATCACCAATCTATACGAACCCGAACAAAGTCACGACTTCGTTCTTGAGGCCAGAGAAGAAGATTCGCAACTTGAAGAACGTATTGGAAGGAAGTTTAACTTGTTTGGAAGGGGGTCAAAGGGGTTCGTGGGTTAGAGGAGGAGAGAAAGTGACTGATCTCGTCAATCACTTACGAGCTGGAATGGTCACCAAGTTGGGCAAAGGTTCAACAGGCAAAGTAATCGTTTCGATTCAAGATCCAACAGGTTCGTTTCTTTCTCTCTCTCCTAATGATCCCTTGCTAAGCTTTCGTCGGTGTAGACGCTCTATTGGTCACTCTTGCACTCGCTACCTCGTCCTACAAACCAATCGTGATCGCTCCTGGATCAGCACTTCCCGAAGACTCCGATATTTCTGCGATCATTCAGTCTTCCTCCAATTCGATCTCGAATGTCGCTTCAAACTCGAATGCCACGATCATCGTACTAGGTGGAGAGGATGGAAACGTCGCAGATGACATCTTGGCGACTGGAAAGGCTATCGTCAACGGAAACGAAGAGGAAGAAGCATTCGTCGCTGACCCCTCGGATCTCGCTGTCACCTTCATCTCGGAAGGCACCTCCCTCGAGTTCTCTCATGTCGTATGTCACTTTCAAACGATGCTGTGGGAGTCGCGCTGATTGAATCGTTCGATAGAGTCTCACTTCGTCGCTCGTTTCGTGGCTTTCAATGTTCCCTGTTTCTCCTCTTCCAATGAAGCCCACTATCAAGGACACGATCTACTCTTTCCATCACCCTTCAACTCCCTACGGTTTCGGTCTCGCGCTCCTCGGCATCTCTACTTCAGCATCTCTCTCTTTCCCTCCTCTTTCCAACGAACCCACTCCAGAAGAAGTCGAATCACTCTTCAAGAATCGCACTTCACCTCCCGCGACTCTCATCTTCTCTCCTTCTTCAACCCTCGCAACCCCTCTCTACACCCTCATTCTCTCAAAGATGTTGGGAGACTCAGGAGTAATCATCAAACAAGCTAGAAACGGTAAACTTCGACTCTTGCGTGAAGGAAACGTCTCGAAGAAGACTATTTGGGATACGATCCTCTTCAAAGGGATTCGTCAAGAGTTGGGAGTTCATATGCTTCGAGGAGTCTTCTTCGCGGGTCCTCTCGAACAAGGGAAATTGGAAACTTTCCGTTGCGCTTTCGGTACACCTGCCGTTTCGACCCTCTCATATCCTTTCCTCCTCGCTCCCCTCTCTCATGGTCACTTCTACGATTATCAACGCCTTCCACCTCCTGGAGTTGTCAGGTTGACTGGAAAAGAGAAAGGTCACGTCGGTGCTCCATCAGCTGGGGTAGAAGTCAAGGTGCGCGGAAGTGAGAGTGATATGGAATCAGGTCGTCTACGTGGCGAGGTAAGCCATTCCACACTTCACTCCATGCTTTCTCGTGCTGATTCAAAGTTTGTGTTTTTCGTAGATTCTCATCCGTTCTCCCGTTCTCCCTCGTCCTCAAACTCTCCCTTCCTCGTTCCTCCATACCGACCAATCTCATCCAACTCTCCCTCCCGTCCCAGGCTCGAAACAAGACGAACCCGTCAGTCAATGGCTTTCAACAGGAATCAAGGGTGAAATCGCTCCTGAAGGAGTACTTTGGTTGTCCGAATGAAATCGTAATGCGATTGGCATCATATCGATAAAGATCTTACTTTCGGCTTCATCCTTTCTGCCGGCGGGTGACGGGTCGAGTTGGAGTTGGGGGGAAGGAGTGGACCTCCACAACTCGCATTCTGAGGAGTTGAAAAGTGAGAAGGACGATTTCTTTCCATCTGCTCTACGCTTTTGGGCTTTGTTTCGACGTGCTTCGACCATATATTGTCGCGACTCATCTTTCGCTCTTTTCATCTCGTTTCAGCTTCATTCTCACTGATTCCTCGTCGTCGATAAAGGAATGAGTCGGGCTATAATTTTTGTTCGTTCTCTCCATCTCGTAACCCCAACTTCTCGGTGTTAAAATTAGGGAGCGGGGCTTTTCGGGGGTATCGGGGCAGTCGGGGCAGAGATCCTTCAACCAATCGATGAAGTCGTATAAATCTATTTTCCGACCTCTCTCCAAAATAAACCTCTGCAGCAGAAGATTACGAGAATTGCTTTCTTTCTCTTCTTCTCCTTCAGCTGACGACTACAGCTTGAATCCCTCCAACAACCTACATCTCAGTACATCAAGTCCGACAGTTCAAGAAAACAACGGACCTTTCGTTTCCCTCGCTTCGACCCAACTTTCACTTCTCAATTCCTCCACTCCGAAACTCCACACTCATTACAATCGATCTCGCTCGACCCTCGCTTCCCTTCTCATTCGACATGACAGCAGAGATGGAGAAACATTCAGCGATGAAGCAAGAGTTTGAGACGACTCAACAAGGAGCTGTTCCCGTCCGTTTCGCCCGAGGGGATTCGGAGGATCCCTTTAACTGGCCTCTCAAGAAGAAGTTGAGGATGTTTATGGCTGCAGTAGTTGTCACCTACGTATCGGCTTTCAACGCGAGTGCCAACGGTTCGTCTTCAATCTCGATTGACCCTTCTCATTCGCAAACTGACCTTATCTGCGAAAATCCAGGTGCCGCTTCGCCAGGATTCCTCAAGGAACACGAAGGAGTCTCTAGTGAAGACTTCCAAGCCTCTTCGTTCACATACTTGGTTATGCTCGGAATCGGTAAGCGAAATCCCTCGCATTTTCTTACGTTTCGGAATGCTGATAGTCCTTGCTCTTCCCTTCCTCAGGACCTCTTATCCTTGCCCCAGTGTCAGAAACTTTCGGTCGTCGTCCTCAGCTTATCATCTGCGTAAGTCGACAATTTCAAGTTTCGCATTCTCGAGTTTTCAATTCTTTCGAAACCTCAGACCTCGACGTTCTCGCATGCGAGCTATCGAGCTGACTATCCTCCTCTTCCCGAATCTCGGACGTATACGCCTCGTCCTCGAGTGACAGAGCTGACGCCGACTTTTCCCGAACAGACCTTTATCATCATGCTTCTCTTCATCCCCATGGCTCTCGCACCCAACATCTACGCTCTCATCTTCTCTCGACTCGTCCAAGGGACGGCAGCTTGTATAGAGGGCCCGACTGCCGCCGGTATCGTAGCTGATCTGTGGCCCAAGGTCAACCGTGGAATCCCCATGGGTTTCTTCGTTTTGAGTAAGCTCACTATCTCTCTCTCTTCCTTCGCTTTGACCTCTCCCTTCGCTTCAAATAAAGCTGAGCATGACCTCGGTCGATAGCTGTATTCACGGCAAACGCAACTGGACCTCTCGTATCGAATTGGTTAGCATTCAAGACGAATTGGCACTACGTGTATTGGCTTCAGATGGGTACAAACGGACTCGTCTTCCTCTATGTCCTCTTCTTCTTCAAAGAGCCTCGAGGCGAGGTCATCCTTCGCAAAAGATGCAAAGCTCTCTCAAAAGAAACCGTTCGTCTTCGCTTCCTTGTCTTCGCTTCCTCGCCTTCCCTTCCTGGTCACTCTTTTCGAGATCTCACTGACACCCAGCCATGAACAGGGTCGACCTCACTACGTTGAAGGAGCGGACTCTGACGAGGAGGGATGGTTCCAAATGCTCAAAGTCTCGCTTTCTCGCCCTCTCAAGTTCCTCTTCACCGAACCCATTGTAACCGCCCTCTCACTCGCCATTGGATTCGTTTGGGGAGAGGTATTCTTAGCCATCGGAGCTGTCTCACATGTTTTCGCCGAAAACTACGGATTCAATCAAGGTACCTCGCACACTGTCCTCATCTGCGGCTTCATCGGAGCAGCCATCGGCTGTCTCACGAACCTCTTCATTCAAGACCCTATGTACAAACGAGCTGTCGTTAACGGTGGAGGTCGAGCGAAACCCGAAGTCCGTCTTTACTCGGCGGGTGTTGGGAGTATCTTATTCTCTGTGTCTCTGTTCTGCTTCGCATGGACGTAAGTCGATCAATCTCAACATTCAAGCGGAGAAAAAAGGACTAACGACGTTTTTCTGCTTCGACAGTGCTCGACCTTGGATCCATTGGTTCGTGCCTTGCATCTTTGTTACGGGAATTAATGTGGGAAGCTATGTCATGTATCTTGCTACGTATAACTACATCGCCGACGTGAGTTCAGCAGTCCATTACATCGTTTTGGCGATATTGAGTTGACTTTGAATCGTACTTTCGCAGGTTTATCAACAATTTTCCTCGAGTGGTCAAGCAGCACAGTCCCTTCTTCGCAACATCCTCGGTGCTACCTTTCCCTTCTTCGGTGTGATCATGGTGAGTCGTTTACAGCGATTTCTGAGAAGAAGTCTATAGCCGTTTTTCGAAAGTCCTCTCGCTTACTCCCCTCCCTCTGGGCAGTACGATACTCTCGGCTTCCCCGTCGCCTCGAGTCTGCTGGGCGCTATCGCAGCTGTCATGGCTGGAGTTATTTGGCTTCTCATCATCTGTGAGTCGAAACCGCATCCACTATCTCTCTTGATCGAAGGAACTGACGCCACTCTTTCCGTACAGTCGGACCTCGCCTTCGTGCCCGATCGAAGGTCGCCATGGCTCTGCTACAGCAAGAAGGAGAAGTGCTCTCGGATGGACCCGTAAACGAGGATGTTTATGTCGAAGATCAACGTTCGACTAGAGGCGAAGTATAGATCACATAGAACATAGAATTTCCTTCCACATCGTCCAATAAACCATCAGTATCAGCTTGTCATTCATAGAGTCTCGGATTGTACTAGAAATCATAAAGCTCAGTTTCCCTTATCGTTCTCGCTCTTACTCGTTCTTCGAGAGACAGCGCTTATACTAGGGCAAATCTAGGCCTACATTACGCTCTATGGGGGAAGAACAAAGATATGCTCATACAAGATTACCGACTGGTGGGAATCGTTTCACTCGCCTCGACCTCGTTTCGTTCCTCGTCTTCAAGCTTCTCCTCATCTTTCTCTCCCTCCTTCACGTCCTCCTCAGCATCATTCATATCACTATCTCGCGTCTTCGACAGACTATAGTTTCCTCCCCATCCCACCCATCCTTTCGCATTAGGTCCTCTTGCGAACAAGATCAACAGCGCTAATCCTCCGAGACCGACGTGAAGACCGTAACTTGCTCTCCAACCAAATCTCAAATACAATTTCGGACCGGCGGCGGAACCTATTGATTGCCTGGAGACAAACGAGAGACAGATGAGCTCTAACCGCTTCGAGGGGCGAAGAAAAAATTGAGCTTACCCTGCGAATACCCAAGCCATATAGACTCCGTTGATCCTACCTCGACTAAGCGTATCTATACTGTAAAGGGAGAGCGAGTGAGACTAGGAAAGCGAAAGGAAGTGAGGTAATCGACGAACGCGTAAATTCGACCTTGTTGACCGATCGTATTCGATTGATGAAAGATGTCGACACCTATGCAGGCGATGATCACGGGTGCCAGATTGAGAGCGGCGGTCCCGAGGCAGAGGACAGCGATTGAAGTTTGACACGCAGCAGCGAGAAGTACGACAACCCATGGATTTAATCGATCCGTGAGTTTGCCGACTAGAGGTACTGAGAACATTGCGGCGAGGCCCGTCAATCCAAACAATCCTATCTCGAAGCTGTACGAGGCTGATGGTCAGTTCGGAGAGCTCAGGGACGAGACGAAGACGTAGAGCTCACGGATTGTAGTTGAACGGTGGGTCGGACAGCAAGAACGTCAAGGTAGTCCACCAGCTTACCATGATTGCCGTCATGCAAGTACCGATAAGACAAGCTTGAACAAGTACGGGCTTAGTCACGAACAGAACGACCATGCTGCGCACGCGAACTCGGATTCAGCATCGGCTCGCATGAACGTTCGAGACAGAATGGATTCACCTTCGAAGGATTCCGAAATACGATAGACCCGTCGCCTTCTTCGGGAAATCAGGTAGGAAGAAGTAAAGTGTGACGAGTAAGGCGTATTGAGTCGCAGAGGCAAAGTAGTAGGTGTTGCTGTATCGATGAGAGTAGAGTCAGCTGCCTCGAGAGCTTCCAAATTCAGACGGCAAGGGCAGCGACGACGAAAAGAGGCGACTCACTTTGGATGACCTGAGAATCGAGTGATGACACCTGCAAAGACTCGCCCGACTACCATCCCTGCCAAAAGACCAGAGACTGTGATGGAGACAGCAGAATACCGTCGATGAGGAGGAGCGAGGTCTGCGGTGAGTGGATTGACGATTTGAGGAGTGACCTGCGAATTTGACAACTTCCGTGAGCTTCCTCCTCAGCATAAGATGAGACGAGAACATACAGTGAAGATTCCGACGATCAAAGCGAGAGCTTGGAAACCGTGATAGCTGCTCACAGTTGCTTGTCCGAGCGACAGTGAAGCTGTCATGAACACCAGAGCTAGGAGGAGTGGTCGACGAGGTACGAGATCCCCTAACGGTGTAAGGACGAGTAAACCGACGAGATAACCGACTTGTACGAGAGTTGCGACGAGCGTGACTTCATTATACTCGACTCTGTAGCGTTCACTGAGTTGAACGAGAATCGGTTGATGATCTAAAGAAACGAATCTCGGTGATCAGTAGACTTCGACGAGACTCACAACGACAAGAAGTGACTCACAGTAGAGGTTAGCGATAGTAAAAGTCGAAGTCGCAGCGAGGAGATAGTTGAGAGCGAGTGAGAATTTGAAGGGTTCGCCAGGTCGACTTTGACATCGTTTTGGTATTGGGAGGAATCCAAAGTCTTTTGTTCGAGGTTCTACCAATGTTTTCGTCGTCGTCGGTGGCGCAGGATTCGAAGAGATGTCGGAGGATTTCGGTAGAGCGTCCCCTTCTTGTCGGCCGTTACGACGGCTTAAAAATTTGAAGGGAGTTGATTTGGTTGATTCGTCTGCCAAGGTGGAAGCGCCTGAAGTATTGGATTGTGGTAGATTTGTTGACATGTCGCGGACAGAGGATCGTCACCGCATTCAACAGGAGAAGAAGAGGAAGAGAGATAGAAGTTACGAGGGTGGGGGATTCAGATTCAATAGCTTGCCCAGTGAATAATGTAATCCAAATTCGGCACGAATCGCAGTGATAGATCCGGCAGATCCGACGAGAGCATAAGGATGCGAAAAGAGTCAAAAAGCAACGATCCGGAGGAGAAGTCGGAAACGACGAGGTCAAACCGCTCAAACTTTCGATTTGACTCGAGCATTTCGAGAGTCAAAGGGGGTTTGCAGACAAACGATGACGGCAATACAGATATCACTACTACTACGCGCAAGATGGGGGACAACAGCGATCAGAACAAGGGCATATGCGAAAAGACAGAAAGAGAAACGAAAACCAACGAAAACTTCGAGAACCGACCAAACTTCAGCTTTTTTCACTACTGCTTGACATCCTGAAGTCCTCGATTCACTTCTCTCCCTTGGCCATCATATTTCGGCAGTCCAGCTCCCTCAGTATAAGGATCATAAGTTCGTTGTCCTCCCCCTCCATCAAAGAATGCCTCTTGCGAAACTCCATCCTGAGCATAAAGCTGTCTCTCTCCCTGTCTCAACGGCGGTGTCATGTCGCTCCCATTGAAGCTCAACGTCGACTCCATTCCCGCCCTCTCGTACCTCTGAGTCGAAGGCATCTCGAACGCTTCCTCCCTATCCCATTCATTCCTCTCCCTCTCCCTCTCCCTCCCTCCTCCTCCTAGATTCGTCCCATGTTCGATAGCGCTAGAAGAGTCGTTGCGTTTCCGTAAGGTTCGATATCGGAGGAAGACGAGAACCGTCAAAACGATGATCACGAAGAATCCGACTCCCGTGAATACTCCTACGAAACCTCCGTACGTTCCAGCAACTTTCGGACCTTTGTAAGTCGAGGAAGGTGGGATCGCGGCATAGGTAGTGTCGGTTGGATTGTGCGAAGCGTCTCCTCCAGCTACTCCTCCTCTTCGATAGATCTCCCCTGCGTACATATCTCGAGGTTTCAAGGATGCTGAAGTCGTTGAGTAGCTCGTGTTGGGACTGAGCAGTAGAGAGATGAGCGAATAAGATGATGAAATTCGAAACGGAGATTCCGGAAGGAAGAGAGGAGACGTACCGATTCTGAGAAGAGGGACGCTTTCCAGCTAGTCCTACTCTGGGTCTGACCATGGCTAGTTCGAGTTCAAGTTGAGGAAGTGAATGACGGAAGGGAGAGAAAGAGAATTCCCCTTTTTGACTTCCTACCATTCCCACTCTATCATCAAATCAGCCACTGCCTCGCTAGAAGCATTCACAGAACCTATCTAGATCGATACAGAACGCGCAAATCAACCCGAATACTTTCGATCTCTCGATTCCTCCACTCTTTCAACCTCAACCTCTCATCGCTCTTCAAACAAGACGATGAAGATTTGTGTATTCGGAGGCTCAGGGCTAGTAGGATCATCTATCGCAAAGAAGGCAGTACAACGAGGATGGAACGTCGTATCAGTCAGTCAGAGTGGGAAACCTTTTAAAACTCCTGCGGGCCATTCACCTGCTTGGGTTGACAAGGTGAGTTGCAATCGCTCTCAACTGCGTACACAGAGCTGATTGAAAGCAGCTTTCATCTCGCAGGTCGAATGGACGAAAGGAACTCCTTTCGATGCAGCTAGTTACGCCTCAGTTTTACCTTCTTGCGATGCACTCGTTTCGACTCTCGGTATCCTCCTAGAAGACAATTACAAACAGAAAGGTCAAGCTCAACCACTGAGCGTACTCAAGAGTATCGTAGGAAACTTGATGGGAGAATCAGGGAATCCTTTGAGGAAGAGAGGAGATAGAACTTATGAAAGAATGAATAGAGATTCGGGTATGTCGTCTCTAGCTCTCAACTTCAGTCTCATTCGCAATTGATGTAAGGATTGTGGCGAGGTCGTACAGCTATCGAAACTTTCAGAGCATTTCGTCAATCTCGTTCAGTTGCATCTTGTACTTCCCCTTCAACCTCTCCTTCTCCCTTCGTCTTCATTTCCGCCGAAGACATCTTTCGACCCTTCATCCCATCCGGTTACATCAGATCGAAACGTCAAGCGGAAGAAGTGATATCGGCAGAATCAGCGATTGATGCTGGAGAACGAGGAGTTAGACCAGTTTTCATCAGACCAAGTGCGTTTTTTTCAATGATACCTGATCGAGTTCATTTCCAAGCTGACGACTCGCTACTATCATTGCTACGCAGGTTTGATCTATCATCCTCACCTAGCACCTTCCTCGACCCTCCCCGCAACCCTCTTCGAAGCAACTTCTCACCTTCACTCCCTCATCCCCTCTGCTCTTCACCTCTCTCCTTCTCCCTCCCCCACTCCTAGTGATCTCCCACCAGCCTGGGCGTCACTAGCGAAATTGTTTCAAATTCCACCGATACATGCAGATGCTGTAGGAGAGTCAGTTTGTAGAGCTATCGAGAGGGAACATGTTAGAGGGCCGGTAGGCGTACAAGGGATGAGGAGATTGTTGGGGTTCGAACCGGTTGGAGTAGGGG
>Ga0308161_1003964_pt1 | contig 13935 bp, 11 predicted proteins | sample PhyFR2_FD_201034 | JGI IMG/M metagenome (GOLD analysis project Ga0308161, IMG submission 201034) | Phyllosphere microbial communities from UC Gill Tract Community Farm, Albany, California, United States - DLSLF.R2 | ecosystem: Host-associated > Plants > Phyllosphere > Unclassified | place: USA...
CGTGAGGCCGTCAAGGCGAAGCAGCAGAGCGCCCTGCCGCTGGTGGAGAAGAGCGTTACGCTACGCTATGCCGAGGCGGAAGAGCTGGCCAAGGCGGGAGGAAAGCTGCTCAGCCCGCAGGGCACGATGATGGCCGACAAACGCATGAACCGCCTGCTGCTCCGTGACAATGCGGCGTCGATACAGGCCATAGCGCGCTGGATCGCAGAGATGGATCTGCCCGTCGCCCAGGTGGAGCTGGCGGCACATATTGTAACGATTAATGAAAAAAGCCTACGCGAGCTCGGGGTAAAGTGGACGCTGGCCGAGGCGCAGGCGGCAGGGAAGATTGGCGATCTCACTACGCTCAGCAGCGATCTCTCGGTGAGCGATGCCACGACGCGCGTGGGGTTTAATATCGGACGCATCGATGGCCGCATGCTGGACGTCGAGCTGTCGGCCCTCGAGCAGGCGCAGCAGCTGGAAATCATTGCCAGCCCGCGCCTGCTGGCCTCCCATCAGCAGCCTGCCAGCATCAAGCAGGGGAGCGAAATTCCCTATCAGGTCTCCAGCGGTGAGAGCGGCGCGACCTCGGTCGAGTTCAAGGAGGCGGTGCTGGGCATGGAGGTCACGCCGACGGTACTGCAGGACGGCAGGGTGCGTCTGAAGCTGCATATCAGCCAGAATATGCCCGGTCAGGTGCTTCAGCAGGCGGATGGCGAAGTGCTGGCTATTGATAAGCAGGAGATCGAAACCCAGGTCGAAGTCGGCAGCGGCGATACGCTGGCATTGGGCGGCATCTTTCAGCAACAGAATAAATCCGGCAGCGAGAGCGTGCCTGGGCTGGGCAGCGTACCTTGGCTGGGCCGCCTTTTTCGCCACGACGGTAACGATAACGAGCGGCGCGAGCTGGTGGTTTTCATCACGCCACGCCTTATGCCGCTGCATTAAGGCATGAAGGATACGACCCAAATATGATGATTTTTGCCATGAACTGAACTCAGGTGTTTGACGTGAGAGATGAATTAGCTTACAAGGAGTACCGATTTTGAGCGTCAGCTACTCCCGTCTTACCTCAATTGGCCTCTTCGCAAGGTTGGTGATTTATTCAGTTGCCAAAACAGCGCGAGTATTGAGATAATTTTCAGTCTGATTCTCGAACTTACGCATATGAGGTTTCAGTTCATGTCCTGCTCCGCCAGGTGTCTGCGAAGTGGGTTTACCATTAACGAATAGTCTTAGTAGTACCGATAAAATGGCAGAGAAACGCAATATCTTTCTGGTTGGGCCTATGGGTGCCGGCAAAAGCACTATTGGGCGTCAGTTAGCTCAACAACTCAATATGGAATTTTACGATTCTGATCAAGAGATTGAGAAACGAACCGGAGCTGATGTGGGCTGGGTCTTCGATGTAGAAGGTGAAGAAGGTTTCCGCGATCGCGAAGAAAAGGTCATTAACGAACTGACCGAGAAGCAGGGCATTGTGCTGGCGACAGGCGGCGGCTCTGTGAAATCCCGCGAAACCCGTAATCGTCTCTCCGCCCGTGGCGTAGTGGTGTATCTGGAAACCACTATCGAAAAGCAGCTGGCTCGTACTCAACGCGATAAAAAGCGTCCCCTGTTACAGGTGGAGACGCCGCCGCGAGAAGTTCTCGAAGCGCTGGCCGACGAACGGAATCCTCTCTACGAAGAGATTGCCGACGTCACCATTCGCACAGACGATCAGAGCGCAAAAGTAGTCGCAAACCAGATTATTCATATGCTGGAAAGCAACTGATTCTGGCTTACTATAACGCCTGCAGGTTTACGCAATTAAGGTGGATGTCGCGTCATGGAGAGGATTACCGTCACTCTTGGGGAACGTAGTTACCCAATCACCATCGCGGCTGGTTTGTTTAACGATCCAGCTTCCTTCTTGCCGTTGAAGTCAGGCGACCAGGTGATGCTGGTCACTAACGAGACGCTGGCTCCGCTCTATCTTGAAAAAATCCGCCATGTTCTTGAACAGGCGGGTGTGCGGGTTGACAGCGTCGTGCTGCCAGACGGTGAGCAGTACAAAAGCCTGGCGGTACTGGATACGGTTTTCACCGCCCTGTTGCAGAAACCTCACGGGCGCGATACGACGCTGGTGGCCCTTGGCGGCGGCGTGGTAGGCGATCTTACCGGCTTTGCGGCTGCGAGCTATCAACGTGGCGTGCGCTTTATTCAGGTGCCCACCACGCTCCTTTCTCAGGTCGATTCGTCCGTTGGCGGCAAGACGGCGGTGAATCACCCTCTTGGCAAAAATATGATCGGCGCGTTCTACCAGCCCGCCTCGGTGGTCGTCGATCTCGACTGCCTGGCGACGCTTCCCGCGCGCGAACTCTCCTCTGGCCTGGCTGAAGTCATCAAGTACGGCATCATTCTTGACGCCGCGTTCTTTGGCTGGCTGGAAGAGAATCTCGATGCGCTTTTGCGCCTCGACGGTCCCACCATGGCCTACTGCATTCGCCGCTGTTGTGAACTCAAAGCCGAAGTTGTCGCTGCGGACGAGCGCGAGACCGGCTTACGTGCTTTACTCAACCTGGGCCACACGTTTGGTCACGCTATCGAAGCTGAAATGGGCTACGGTAACTGGCTGCACGGTGAAGCGGTGGCGGCGGGAATGGTCATGGCAGCACGCGCGGCTGAACGCCTCGGTCAATTCAGCCGGGATGATACGCAGCGAATCATTACCTTACTCACGCGCGCTGGCCTGCCGGTCAACGGTCCGCGGGAGATGTCCGCAGAGGCGTATATTCCTCACATGCTGCGCGACAAAAAGGTGCTGGCGGGCGAGATGCGTTTAGTCCTGCCGCTGGCGATAGGGAAGAGTGAAGTCCGTGGCGGAGTGCCACACGATGTTGTTCTTGGCGCCATTGCTGATTGCCAGCAGGCGTGAAAACGAAAAAGGTCTGGCCACGCCAGTCGTGGTGTTTAACTTTGGGCAATGCGCACGAGTGGTTGGCATTAGCCTTTGAGTGGGGTGTTAAATGGATGAATTCAAACCAGAAGACGAGCTGAAAACCGATCCCAGCGATCGTCGCCCTGGTCGTACGCGCCAGTCTTCTGACCGCGACAGCGATCCGCAGATCAACTTCGACGATGTCGATCTGGACGCTGACGATCGTCGCCCTTCACGGACGCGTAAAGCACGTGAAGAGGTTGACGAAAGCTATGAGGAAGAGGAGCTGGAAGAGAGCGCCGTGGATGAGGAGCGCGTAGAGCGTCGCCCTCGCAAGCGTAAAAAAGCCCCTGCCGCTAAACCTGCTTCCCGCCAGTACCTGATGATGGGGCTGGGGATCCTGGTTCTACTCCTGCTGATCGTGGGCATCGGCTCTGCGCTGAAGTCCCCTGCCGATAAGTCCGGCAGCGAACAGGCCTCCTCGGAGAAGAGCGTCAATCTGTCAGATAACGCCGCCGACCAGGCCAACGGCACGCAGCCTGCACCGGGCACGACCTCGGCTGAGCAGACGGCAGGTAATCCGCAGGATGTCTCTCTGCCACCCATCGCCTCTACGCCAACCCAAGGGCAGACGCCTGCCGCGCCGGAAGGACAGCAGCGTGTTGAAGTGCAGGGCGATCTGAACAACGCCCTGGCGCAGCCGCAGAACCAAAACCAGGTAGACAGCGTGGCGGTGAACTCCACTCTGCCAACCGAGCCTGCTACCGTTGCGCCGGTACATAACGCGAAAGCTGCAGAGTCGCGCCAGACCGCCGCGTCTGAGCGTCAGGCCTCCGCAACCGAGCATCGTGCAGCACCGCGCACCGAGCGCCAGCAGACGGTAATCGAGCCGAAGCCAGCCCAGAGCGCGCCGAAAGCAGCAGCCCAGCCGAAGCGCACCGAGACGGCGGCCACCACTGCGCCAGCGGCGAGCACGGCCCAGCCAAAAGCAACGGCCAGCGCAGCCCCTGCGGCGAAGCCGTCTGCAGCGGTAACGGCAACGGCACCGACCCAGTCGGCGAAGCCTGCCACGACCCCAGCGCCAGCCGCCACCGCACCGGCAGCAGCGCCTGCGGCCACGGCCAACGCCTCTACCGGCAACGTGGGTTCGCTGAAGTCAGCACCGGGCAGCCACTACACGCTGCAGCTGAGCAGCTCGTCGAACTACAACAACCTGAACGCGTGGGCGAAGAAAGAGAACCTGAAAAACTTCGTGGTTTATCAGACCTCGCGTAACGGTCAGCCGTGGTATGTATTGGTGAGCGGTGTCTATGCGTCGAAAGATGATGCTAAACGCGCCGTCTCTACGCTGCCAGCCGACGTGCAGGCGAAAAACCCGTGGGCGAAGCCGCTGCATCAGGTGCAGGCCGATCTCAAGTAATGAGTAAAGCGCAAATGCTGTCGGGCTTACGCCCCAGCTGCAAAGGGTGTCATTAGTTAGTCAGCATGAAAAAAAATCGCGCTTTTCTGAAATGGGCAGGGGGGAAATACCCCCTGCTCGACGACATTAAAAAGCATTTACCACCGGGTGAGTGCCTCATTGAACCCTTCGTCGGGGCCGGGTCGGTATTTCTGAATACCGACTTTTCTCGCTATATCCTTGCGGATATCAACAGCGATCTGATCGGTCTCTACAATATCGTCAAAACCCGCACCGATGAGTACGTCCTCAACGCCCGCGAGTTGTTTACGCCGCAGCATAACCATGCTGAGGTCTACTACCGGCTGCGTACCGAGTTCAACCAGTGTCGGGATCCGTTGCGGCGTGCGGTGCTGTTTTTATATCTTAACCGCCACGGCTATAACGGCCTGTGCCGCTATAACCTGCGCGGCGAGTTTAACGTGCCCTTTGGCCGGTATAAAAAGCCCTACTTCCCGGAAGCCGAGCTGTACCACTTTGCTGAAAAGGCCCAGAACGCGGAGTTTCGCTGCCTCTCATATGAGGCGTGCATGGAACTCGCCGACGTTAACTCCGTGGTCTACTGCGATCCGCCCTATGCACCTCTCTCCGCGACGGCGAACTTTACCGCCTACCATACCAACAGCTTTAGTCCGCTAGAGCAGGTACGTCTGGCAGAGATGGCGGAAATACTGGTCAGCAAGCAAATCCCAGTGTTAATTTCGAATCACGATACGCCGGACACCCGTGAGTGGTACAAAGCCGCGACGCATTTTCAGGTTAAAGTGCGCCGCAGCATCAGCAGCAACGGTGGCACACGCAAAAAGGTGGACGAACTGCTGGCGCTCTATCGCCCGGCAGACAAAAAATAGTTCTCAAGGAGATGCGGATGAAACAGTATTTGATTGCCCCTTCAATTCTGTCGGCTGACTTTGCCCGCCTGGGCGAGGACACCGCTAACGCGCTGGCGGCCGGTGGCGACGTGGTGCATTTTGACGTCATGGATAACCACTACGTCCCCAACCTGACGATGGGGCCGATGGTATTGAAAGCCCTGCGCGACTATGGCATCACCGCCCCCATTGACGTCCACCTGATGGTGAAACCGGTAGATCGGCTGATCCCGGATTTCGCTGCCGCAGGGGCGAGCATTATTACTTTCCATCCCGAAGCCAGCGAGCACGTCGACCGCTCGCTGCAGCTGATCAAAGAGCATGGCTGTAAAGCGGGGCTGGTGTTCAACCCGGCGACCTCCCTGAGCTGGCTTGACTACGTCATGGACAAGCTTGATGTGATCCTGCTGATGTCCGTTAACCCCGGCTTTGGCGGCCAATCCTTTATTCCCCATACGCTCGACAAGCTGCGCGAAGTGCGCCGTCGCATTGATGCCTCCGGCTACGACATTCGCCTTGAAGTTGACGGCGGCGTGAAGGCGGATAACATCGGTGAAATTGCCGCCGCGGGCGCAGATATGTTTGTTGCGGGCTCGGCCATTTTTAACCAGCCGGACTACCGTAGCGTGATCGATAACATGCGCAGCGAGCTGGCAAAGGTTCATCATGGCTAAAAAAATCGACGGAATTCAGGCTATTGCCTTCGATCTCGACGGTACGCTGGTAGATAGTGCCCCGGGTCTGACCCACGCCGTAGACCAGGCGCTTTACGCCCTGGAGCTGCCCGCCGCCGGTGAGGCGCGGGTGGTGACGTGGATCGGCAACGGTGCAGACGTGCTGATGCAGCGTGCGCTGACATGGTCCCGTCAGGAGCATGCCAGCCAGCGTGCGATGGCGGGTAAACCGGCTATCGATCACGCGGCCATTCCTGAAGAGGAGCAGGCCCGCATTCTGCGCAAGCTTTTCGATCGCTACTACGCCGACGTGGTTGAAGAGGGCAGCTTTCTCTTCCCGGACGTCGCCGCTACCCTGGCCGCCCTGCATGAAGAGGGCTATCCGCTGGCGCTGGTAACCAATAAGCCGACGCCGTTTGTTGCGCCCCTGCTGGAGGCGCTGGATATCGCCCGCTATTTCACGTTGGTGATTGGCGGTGACGACGTCAAAAATAAAAAGCCGCACCCGGAGCCGCTGCTGCGGGTGGCTGAGAAGCTAGGGGTGGTACCGCAGGCGCTGCTGTTTGTCGGCGATTCGCGGAATGATATTCAGGCGGCGAAGGCGGCTGGCTGCTGTGCCGTGGGCCTCACCTATGGCTATAACTACGGCGAAGCCATCGCCCTGAGCGAGCCGGATCACATCTTCGACCATTTCAAAGAGTTACTGCCCGCGCTTGGGCTTCCATATAGTGAACATCAGGAACAGAAAAATGACTAAGCCCATCGTCTTTAGTGGCGCACAGCCCTCAGGTGAACTGACCATCGGCAACTATATGGGTGCGCTGCGTCAGTGGGTAACCATGCAGGATGACTACGACTGCATCTACTGCATCGTGGATCTCCACGCCATTACCGCCCGTCAGGATCCAGAGAAGCTGCGTAAGGCCACTTTGGATACGCTGGCGCTCTACCTGGCCTGCGGGATCGATCCCGAGAAGAGCACCATTTTCGTTCAGTCCCACGTGACGGAGCATGCGCAGCTCGGTTGGGCGCTGAACTGCTACACCTATTTCGGCGAGCTGAGCCGCATGACCCAGTTTAAAGACAAGTCAGCGCGCTACTCTGAGAACATCAACGCCGGTCTGTTTGACTACCCGGTACTGATGGCGGCAGACATTCTGCTTTATCAGACCACTCAGGTCCCGGTCGGTGAAGACCAGAAGCAGCATCTGGAGCTGAGCCGCGATATCGCCCAGCGCTTCAACGCCATCTACGGCGACGTGTTCAAAGTACCGGAGCCGTTCATTCCGAAATCCGGCGCGCGCGTGATGTCCCTGCTGGAGCCGACCAAGAAGATGTCCAAGTCTGACGATAATCGCAACAACGTTATCGGCCTGCTGGAAGATCCAAAGTCGGTGGTGAAGAAGATCAAGCGTGCGGTAACCGATTCCGAAGAGCCGCCGGTGGTGCGCTACGACGTGAAGGAGAAGGCGGGCGTCTCTAACCTGCTGGATATCCTCTCTGGCGTGACCGGGCAGAGCATTGCCGAGCTGGAGCAGCACTTCGAAGGTAAAATGTACGGTCACCTGAAGGGTGAAGTTGCGGATGCGGTCTCTGGCATGCTGACCGAGCTTCAAGAGCGCTACCACCGCTACCGTAATGATGAAGCCTTCCTGCAGCGCATTATGAAAGAGGGTGCCGAGAAAGCCAGCGCCCGCGCCGCAGAGACGCTGAAAGCGGTATACAAAGCAATCGGCTTTGTTGCTAAGCCGTAAAGAGTACTGTAGGCCCGGTCAGCGCAGCGCCACCGGGCGTTTCTCTGCTGATGCAGTAACGCCGGGCGGCAGCCTTGCCTTGCCCGGCCTACGATGATTACGTTGAAAATTATTAGTGGTGTGAGAACCAGTTCAGCTTGTCGCGCAGGGCGACGACGCGGCCAACGATAATCAGCGCCGGGCTCTCAACCTGCTGCGCCAGCGTACCCAGCTCGCTCAATACCCCGCTCACGACCCGCTGCTGTACCGCCGTGCCGTTCTCCACCAGCGCTACCGGCATATCCGCCTGCATCCCGTGCTCGATCAGCTTCTGCTGGATCGTTGCGGCCTGATTTAGCCCCATATAGAACACCAGGGTCTGCTTCTCTGCGGCCAGGTTCTCCCAGTCCAGCTCGCCGCCGGTTTTCAGGTGGCCGGTGATCAGCCGCACGCTCTGGGCGTAGTCGCGATGGGTCAGCGGAATGCCCGAGTAGGCGGAGCAGCCCGAGGCGGCGGTAATACCCGGCACCACGGAGAAGGGGATCCCGGCATGGCACAGCGTCTCCAGCTCTTCGCCGCCGCGACCAAAGATAAACGGATCGCCGCCCTTCAGGCGCACTACGCGCTTGCCGGACTGCGCCTGGCGCAGCAGGATCTGGTTAATCTCCTCCTGCGGCACGCAGTGGTAGCCCGCACGTTTGCCAACAAAAATACGGTCGGCGTCGCGGCGCACCAGGTTCATAATGTCGTCCGAGACCAGACGGTCGTAGACCACCACGTCCGCCTGCTGGATCTGCTGGAGGCCCTTCAGCGTCAGCAGCCCGGCATCGCCCGGCCCCGCGCCAACCAGCACCACTTCCCCCCGGTTATCGAGCGGCGTGTTAAACAGCGACTCCGTCTCGTTGTCGATGGCAAGGCGATCGCTGTTGGCCAGATACTGAGCAAGACGGTCGTTGGTGAAAAACTTCTCCCAGAAGCGGCGGCGCTCGGCCATGGTAGCGAAGGTGGCTTTCACTCGTCCGCGCAGGGTGCCGGCGTAGCCAGCAATTTTGCCGAGGTGCAGTGGCAGCAGCGACTCCAGCTTTTCCCGTAGCAGGCGCGCCAGTACCGGCGAGGTGCCGCCAGAGGAGATCGCTACCATCAGCGGCGAGCGGTCGATAATCGACGGCATGATAAAGCTCGCCTCTTTCGGCGCATCAACCACGTTACAGAAGATACGGCGCGCTTCCGCCGCATCGCTGACCTGCTGATTGACCGCATCGTCGTCAGTCGCGGCAATCACCAGCCAGCAGGGATCGAGCAGCGCCTCATCAAAGTGGCCCTCTACCAGAGTGACCATGCCTTCGTCCGCCCATGCGGTAAACTGCGGATCGAAGTGCAGCGCATTGACGGTAAGGCGCGCACCGGCTTCCAGAAGCAAGCGGGCTTTACGCTCTGCGACATCGCCACCGCCGACGAGCAGGCAGTCGCGATCGCGTAACTGGCAAAAAATAGGAAGATGGTGCACGACATAACCTCGTTGTAGTTTTTAAGCGCTAACTCGCTTTAAGGGCTAACGGTTTCCTGCGCGGCGTTTTTAGCAGGTGTAGGACGCTCTGCGCGAGGGGTAGCATACCAATATCCCAGCCCCATAAATATGGCTCCGGATAAAGTATTCCCCAGGGTTACCCACAAAAGGTTATGTCCAATACCGGACAGGGTGTAGGCGTCGCTGTGATGCCCAAACCAGGAGAGGGCGAACAGGGTCATGTTGGCGACCGAGTGCTCGTAACCAGAGGCGATAAACGCCAGCAGGCACCACCAGATAGCAAGGAATTTTCCCGCGCCTTCGGTACGGATCGCCATCCAGATCGCCAGACACACCAGCCAGTTGCAGAGCACCCCCTTGAAGAACAGCACGCTGGCGGGCGCGCTGGTTTTCGCCAGCGCCACGGTGTGTACCAGGCTGGTATCGACCGACAGCAGGCTACCGCCGCCCCAGAAGTAGAGCAGGGCCACCAGTACCGAACCCACCAGATTACCGAGCCAGGTTTGCGGCAGGATCGTCCACATCTGACCGTGGCTGATGGTGCCCGCTTTCACGCCCAGGGTCAGGAACATGGTGTGGCCGGTAAACAGCTCGGAACCGGCGATGATCACCAGCGTCAGCGCGATGCCAAAGGTCGCACCCATTACCAGCGGACGTACTGCCGGGTCAAGCAGGTTGCCAAGGGTAAAGATGAGGATAATCGCAAGGCCCACGTAGGCCCCGGCCATTGCGGAGCTGATCCAGAAGCCCAGCGGATTATGTGTAGAGAGGCGTGCAATGCGCGCAGCGTTAGCCGCACACTTGTTGATAGTGTCGGTAAACATAGTGTTGATTATCCAAAGTTAGAAAAGAAAATTCAAACAAAAAGAGAAAGTTAACGGGCGGGGGCATTGCACCCCCGCCGGGGTATTACGCTTTAATCTGTACTTCGCCGTCTTTAACCCGGGCATCGAAGCGGGCTACGGAGTGGTCCGCATCCTCCATGCACAGGCCGTCGCGCAGGCGGAAGCGCTGTTTCTTCAGCGGGCTGGCAACCCACAGTTCGCCGTCGTGCTCGGCGATAATGCCGCGTGACAGCACGCTGGCCTCAAAGAAGGGATCGATGTTGCTGATGGCATAGACCTGCTCATCGGCCCGCGGGCGGAAAATCGCGATCTGCTGGTTATTCAGCAGGGCGCAGACGCCGGTTGCCGGCACGATGTCAGCGAGCTGACAGACGGTGTTCCACTGGCTCATACGGTTTCCTCCACCAGAGTGACCGGAATACGCTCATACGGCGTGGCCGGGCGATGCTGCTGACGTTCCGGTACAATCTGTACCGCCGGGTCGCGGCGATCGCTGTTGATAAAGTGTTTGAAGCGCACCTGCGCCTGCGGATCGTTAACGGTAGCGGTCCATTCGCAGATAACGGCGTCGCGCAGGCGGGCCATCTCTGCTTCCAGCTGGCTGTTCAGGCCAAGCTTGTCGTCGATAATCACGCTCTTCAGGTATTCGATGCCGCCTTCCAGATTGTCCAGCCAGGAGGCGGTACGGGTCAGCTTGTCGGCGGTGCGGATGTAGAACATCATAAAGCGGTCTAGGTAGCGTACCAGCGTGTCGCGGTCGAGATCCGCCGCCAGCAGATCCGCATGGCGTGGTTTCATCCCGCCGTTACCGCAGACGTAGAGGTTCCAGCCTTTTTCAGTGGCGATAATGCCCACGTCTTTACCCTGAGCCTCCGCGCATTCGCGGGTGCAGCCAGAGACGCCAAACTTCATTTTGTGCGGGGTACGGATGCCTTTGTAGCGGTTCTCCAGCTCGACGCCGAAGCCCACGCTGTCGCCTACGCCGTAGCGGCACCAGGTTGAACCAACGCAGGTTTTTGCCATGCGCAGCGCTTTGGCATAGGCATGACCGGTTTCGAACCCGGCTTCGATCAACTGACGCCAGATCTCCGGCAGGTCATCTTTCTGCGCGCCGAACAGGCCGATACGCTGTGAACCGGTGATTTTGGTATACAGGTTAAACTCGCGGGCGATACGGCCCACCTCCATCAGCCCTTCCGGGGTGATTTCGCCGCCGGCAGAACGCGGGATCACCGAGTAGGTGCCGTCTTTCTGGATGTTGGCAAGGAAGTTATCGTTGGTATCCTGCAGCGGCGTATGCTGCGGCTTCAGAACGTATTCGTTCCAGCAGGAGGCCAGCAGGGAGCCGACGGTGGGTTTACACACCTCACACCCGTAGCCCTTGCCGTGTTTTGCCAGCAGCTCGTCGAAGGTTTTGATCCCTTCCACGCGGATCAGGTGGTACAGCTCCTGGCGAGAGTAGGCAAAGTGTTCGCACAGGCTGTGGTTCACTTCGATACCCTGTTTCGCCAGCTCGGCGTTCAGCACCTGAGTCACCAGCGGAATACAGCCGCCGCAGCCGGTACCGGCTTTGGTTTCTGCCTTCAACGCCGCTACCGTATGGCAGCCTTTGTTGATGGCCGAGATCAGCATGCCTTTGGTCACGTCGAAGCAGGAGCAGATCTGCGCGCTGTCCGGCAGCTTATCGACGCCGATTGAGGGTTTGCCGCTGCCCGCGTGGGCAGGCAGGATCAGCGCGTCCGGGTTTTCCGGCAGCTCAATGGCGTTCAGCACCAGCTGCTGTAAATTGCCAAAGTCGCTGGTGTCGCCTACCAGCACCGCACCGAGCAGGGTTTTGTTATCCGGGCTGACGATCAGGCGTTTGTAGACCTCTTTGCTCTCGTCGAGGTAGACGTAGCTGCGGGAGTTCGGTGTGCGGCCATGGGCATCGCCAATGCCGCCCACGTCCACGCCCAGCAGCTTCAGCTTGGCGCTGAGGTCCGCCCCTTCAAAGGCGTTCGGGGTGCCGAGGATATGGTCCACCGCCACCTGCGCCATTTTATAGCCCGGCGCGACCAGGCCGTAGACACGGTTGTTCCAGCTGGCGCACTCGCCGAGGGCGTAGATATCCGGGTCGGAGGTCTGGCAGGTGTCGTTCACCATGATCCCACCGCGCTGGGCCGTTGCCAGGCCGCACTGGGTCGCCAGCTTGTCGCGTGGACGAATACCGGTTGAGAAGACGATAAAGTCGATCTCAAGGCTGCTGCCGTCGGCAAAGCGCATGGTCTTGCGCCCTTCGACGCCCTCCTGGACGATCTCCTGGGTATTTTTGCTGGTGTGCACGCGCACGCCCATGCTCTCAATTTTACGTTTCAGCTGCTCGCCGCCCATCTGGTCAAGCTGCTCGGCCATCAGCATCGGCGCGAACTCAATGACGTGGGTTTCAACACCGAGGTTTTTCAGCGCCCCGGCGGCTTCCAGACCGAGCAGGCCACCGCCCACCACTGCGCCCCGGCGGCTACGGCGCGCGCAGGCTTCAATGGCGTTCAAATCTTCGATAGTGCGATAAACAAAGCAATCCTGGGTTTCGGAGCCTTTAATCGGCGGGATCCATGGATAGGAGCCGGTGGCCATAATCAGCTTATCGTAATAGACCGTGCGGCCCGCGCTAGAGTGGATCACCTTCTCCTGGCGGTTGATAGTGATAGCACGTTCGCCCACCAGCACCTTAACGCCGTGCTTCTCATAGAAGCCTTCGCGTACCAGGGAGAGCTCTTCGGCGGTGTGGTGAGAGAAGTAGGAAGAGAGATGGACGCGGTCGTAGGCTTTCCGCGGCTCTTCACAAAACACGGTAATGTCGAAGCGGGCAGCGTCAGCTTTATCGAGGAGATCCTCAATAAAACGGTGGCCGACCATGCCGTTACCGATAATAGCGATTCTGACTTTGCTCATTTTTGCCTCGATTTCTTTTCTATTACTGCCTACCTTAACGATTCAGCTGTGGCGTTTATTGATGCAAATCAAGTTCACCTTTACCTACTCCCTAAGGAGTATATTGCTGATTTAACAGCTTTTTTCTAAGTCACGGAATTGGCTGGCTTTTCGGCATAGAGCAAATAACATACAAAAAATAGGGTTTTTGCGCAGGGAGAATTACCCCTAAAGATTAATGGGATTAAACTATTGGAGGGGAGGGAATGAGCCCCTTTTCAGGACGAAAAGGGGCGGGAATAACTTAGTGCGCGGAGGCAGTGGTGTTGTGTTGACGATGGCGAGTTACGAAGCCCAGCGCGAAGCACATGACGAATACCACGGCGTAGAGGCCGTTAGCGGTCATCAGCGCTGCCTGTGGGCCGCTGTTGGCCACAATAGGACCGGTAACCACGAAGGTCAGCATGGTACCAATGGTGCCGCAGGTGAGGACAAAGTTAACCAGCTTCGGCGAAGCCACTTTGGTCTGCTGGGAGCCAAGGGTGATAATGGTGGTGTAGATGGCGCTGGAGAAGAAGCCCAGAGCCAGAATAAACCATGCCATATGTTCCGGGCTGCTGGTGATGAAGAGATACATCAGCACGGTCGCCAACCCTGCCAGCACGGTCAGAATACGCTGCAGGTCGAAGAAGCGCAGGATAAAGCTAAACGCCCACATGCCGATCATGTAAGACATCCAGAAGTCGCTGACCAGTTTGCCCTGACCGCTGACGTCCATGCCCAGACCTTTGGCATACTCCGGCACCCAGGAGATAAAGCCCAGCTGGCCGAGGATGTAGCAGAGCGCGGCGATAGAGAGGAACAGGACGCCAACGCCCCACTTCTCTTTCACTACCGGCTTGTCGCTTGGGGCCGCATGCTTGCCCAGCGCCGGGAACTCGCAGCCGATGGTCAGTACGAAGATGGCAACGTAGACCAGACCAATGCAGGCGTAAACCCAGTACCACTCAAT
>Ga0308161_1003965_pt1 | contig 13935 bp, 19 predicted proteins | sample PhyFR2_FD_201034 | JGI IMG/M metagenome (GOLD analysis project Ga0308161, IMG submission 201034) | Phyllosphere microbial communities from UC Gill Tract Community Farm, Albany, California, United States - DLSLF.R2 | ecosystem: Host-associated > Plants > Phyllosphere > Unclassified | place: USA...
GCATGGAGAAGCGACTCGCAAGCTGATTGTTCGCCGCTTTCTCAGCAGCCACCACATGGCGAATGAGTTCGTCAAGCTTTTCAGCTCCACCGACGGTCCAGAAGAAAGCCACAAACGCCGCAGCCTTCTCGCTCACTCCACGATAGATCGAACGGATGTTCTGAGGCTTTGTCAGATAAGCTTCGAACTCCTTAGCTTCTTCAAGTGTGAGGTAGGCGATTACTCGATTCCAGTCGAGAAGTGAGTGGTTACGAGCTAGGTCGTAGCGGTCACGGTACTCCTGTACTGTTTCTACTCCGGCGTCGAGGCGACCGCGAGCCCAAGGACGAAGCTCTCTCGGAACGCCACGAGCAAAGTACTTCATATAGCGCTGATACTCGCGAGGATAGAGATCAAGCACCTGCTTCTCCGAAGTCGGGAAGTAGATCGCGTTCTCCGTGTAGTGCATGGATGGGAAGCCGGGGACGAAGAAGTTCTCCTCATGCCGGGCCATGTACTCCTCATAGGTCATGGCGTCCGGGGAGTGAACAAAGCCGTAGCGACGACAGTAGCTTCTGTACTCAGAATCGCTAAAGCTCGGAATCGGAATCTCTCTGAAGTTCGGAGAGAGCGTGTTCCGAATGAAGTCTGCCTCCGCCGACCGGCTGTTGTAGCGCGCCATGGAAGTGAGCTCATTAAGCGGGTGAGGTCGCGCTGCCATCACCGTCTGGAGCGTTTCAGGAGAAAGCTTAGCGTTGTTATGGAGATAGCTCACGAGGTAGGCGAGTCGGCTCTCACGACGGAGGCTACTCTGGACGATGTGAGTAACACCTTCGGCTGTTCGCGGTGTAAGCTCAAGCATCACGCCGTACTTAAAGCTCGACTGTAGCCGGAACGTTTCCTGCGAACAGAATAGATCGAGGATGAGCTCTACGACGGATCTGTCGACCGTTGCTGTGTTCGTGAGTGAGAACACTCGCCGCTGGCTATCAGAGTGAACGAGCTGTAGAGCACCGGTGTCGAAGAAGTAAGCGATGAACTGGCCGACGACTCGCCGTTCTACTAGCTTACGATCTTGATTAGTTGGCACGGTGATACTCTCCAGGCTCGTGATGGATACTTACTATCCTATCACGAGCCTGGGTGAACTACGCTCGAAGGCTGTTAAGCAATTCCGTAAGAGGAGCCTTCGCTAGCTCAATGGCCTTGATTTCCTTGGCTAGGCCCTGTGTTCGAGCGGTGGCAAGATCCTCTTCGAACGTCCACTCAATGTCTTCGAGGTCGGCCTTAGCGAGGTTCGCGTCTGAGGCTTTCGTGAGGTCGTACTTCGCAAAGATTCGATTGACTGCGGTTGCAGCCTCTACGAGAGTTGTGCGATCTGATCCGTTCTTGGCACAGGTCACCGGATCGGTGGCGAGATTGTGGATAGCCTCGTGTGTTGCGTCGAACGCCTTGAGGTGCTTATCCGGAGTCTTCGGAGAGAGTCGGACGAAAGCATCCGTCTCCTCGTAGCTAACACCTGAGTCGTCCGAGACTGAAAGCTTAATGAACACGTCCTTGCCGGTGTTCGGATCGATGTACTGAGCGTTATAGACGCCGGGGAGTAGATCGTTGAGATCATCGCCGCGGCGCTCGGTCATCACGCCTTGGCTCCCGTTGAGCACACTGATGAACATCTCTGGAGTCGGCGCCTTAGCCTTTGACTTAACGCCGGAGTTCGGGCCGAAGACTGACACTGACTCCATACTCATCTCGTAGGCTTCGCGTGCTGACTCGATGCTTGGGAAGTGTGCATCGTCTCCGCCGAAGGGGCATCCGCCCTGCTTGGCCCTGCAGAGGCCGGCGTCGCCGGCGTTGTTGATGTGGAATCGTGCCATGGTTGAGAACCTCCTGCTCGTATCTCTAACGCATGCTAGCAACGAAGCTCGACGCTCTAACACTAAAGGCGGATACGAAGTGTAGGAACTTCGTATCCGCCCTCGTCACAAGGATCGGCTAGTGTTTAGTCGACGGAGGCCATGCTACGAGCACCGGTGAGGAACGAGTTCCCGGAGGCGCGACGAGCGGCTAGTGCGGCGGAAGCCGAAGAGGCGACGGCCGGAGTTGCAGCCTTGGTAGCAATGCTTGCGCGAGCAGTCTTACGAGCGGCGATGGCCTCGCGTGCTGCAGAGGCAACGGCGGAGCTAGCCGGATGAGAAGACGAAGCAAGGTCAGCAGTGCGTGGCTTAGAGAACGCATCCTTAGCGAAAGCTGCACGCGCCTTCGCGTCGGAGATCATGCTCGAGTAATCCTTGCCGATGACCGAGCCGACAAAGGCGCGAGTCTCGGAGTTAGCGAAGAGTCGTCCAGCAGGAGCAACCTCACGCTTGAGCGAACCACCGTTGTAGTTCGCCTCTGCCTGAGTCTCGTAAGCGCTGCGAGCTGCTTCGATGGAGTCGTGGTGTGCGTCAGCACCGCCGAAAGGGCAGTTGCCGTTGTGTGCGCGGCAGAGGCCTGCTTCGCCGGTGGCCGGGTTTACGTGGAATCGTGCCATGAGATTTGCTCCTTGTGAGGGGTAACATCGAAATATCTAACAACACCTGCTAGATACCTTCTAACAAGGTTAGCTTAGCGCCGCTCAGAGTTCTGTACTGATTCAAGGAGAGCCACGAAAAGGAGCTCTGTGTTCCTGAGCGAGGTCTCCGCATCCACCTCTTCACCGATGGCTACGAGAGGGAGTAGCGTTGCGAGCACCGCGGCACGGGTACGTCGATCAAAGACCTCGAGCTGTTTCATAGCCGCGGCCCATTCACGAAGAGCTTCACCACGAGTAGCAGCCGGCCAAATCTCCTGAGCGTCTTCGATAGCGCCCCTAAAGCTGCGAGCAGCCTTAGATGCGAAATCATCGTAAGGATTGAGAGCCACTTGTACGCCTTTCGGAGTTTAGTAAACCGATGGTGGCTCTATCGCTTACTCCCTGGAAGCTGAGCCCGGCGCCACCAAGATATAGGTGACCGATTATGATACCGAAACCTCGGTACGGCGAGGATAAAGACCGGTCTGTTCATCCTCCGTAAAGGAAGAGAAGTCGAGCTGCTCAAAGAGTAAGTCTTCGAGAAGATCCGGCGTTTCGTTATTGCTATTACTCATGAGTAGCTCCTTACCGTAGTTCTATCAGTCCTGTTTGAGCCGGACGTTACCGATGGTGGTCTGATCTACACCGCGGAAGTTGCCGTGCTTCTTGACAGAGCCCGACTTAATCTCCACCTCTTCGCCTTTCTCAACGTCGATACGCTTTGAGGCCCACCAAACGATCTCGTGGTTATCCTCATCGCGGAAGCTAATTCGTGTCTTCTCAACCTCTACAGCTTTCCAGGAGTATGGGTCAGACTCAGTAGTGTGATGTACCTCGCGCACCTTGAGCTTCTTACCGGCCATAGAGCTCTTGATGTCGCCGGCGAAGCCAGGAGTGGGAGTACCCCACTCAGCATCGGCAGCAGCCTTAGCGACCTCACGTTTCTCTCGAGCGATCTCTGAAAGCCCGCTTACCAGGATAGCCATGTGGCGCCAGTTCGTGTTCTCTCCTGCAGAAATAACAGCCATGTTGCGTCCGTAGTCAGTGTTTGCGCTACTGTTCTTGAGCTTCTCAAGGAGTCTCTTAACCTCGCCGGAGTCGATGTACTTTTGAGCCTTCTTCTCCATTTCAGCCACCCACTTTCCGTCGGTGCTGTTCAAGAGGCTCTTCACTGTGTCAGCTGTCGAGGTGCCACCGTAGTTCGATGCGGTGGAGGCGCTTACGAACTTCTCTCCGCCTTCTGAGACAGCCAGAGCGTAGGCCATCACGTTCACTGTCGGCGCGGCGTTCTGAGTAGCGTTAGCACCGTGGTTCCAACGGTCAGAGTTCTGTTCACGCTCAATCGGATCGAAGGTGAGCGCCCAGAGCCCCTCCGGCTGCACACCGAAGTAGTTCTTGATGCAGCTTGAGCCGACCTGAAGCATCTTTCCGTCGGAGTCTTCAACGAGGTAAGTCTTCTGGCGCTTCATGGCTCGACCACAGGCGTCACACTTTAGATCTTCTGGAGAGTACCCGCCGAGGCTTACGCCGGTGGCCTGCTTCACGACAAAGCCAGCCTCAGCGTTCTCTACGGCCGCGAGGAACGTGTAGCCTTCGTAGCCGATGGAAGGAGTGTTGAGCTCGAACTTCACTCGCGGCTCTAGTAAGCCGATCGCGTTGTTTCCAGACTTCTGAGCCATGTAGCTTTCAGCAGTGTAGGAGAAGCGTTCCTTCAGACCGGCTTTCTCTAGGCGACGGTTCGCCTTGTCGATGGCCGCCTTCGCGTACTCGAGCTGCCCTTCGAGGAAGTCATAGACCACCGGTTCGCCGGTCGTAACTCCGGTGATCTTCGGTACTGCGAACTGTGACTCCTCGTAGGCCGCGCGAGCCGCCTCGGCCGATGTGAAGTGCTGGTCAAGACTTCCGAAAGGGCACTTGCCTTTCTGAGCTCGGCATGCGGCTACATCGCCGCTCTCCGGGTTGATGTGGTAGACGCTCATGAGTTCTCCTGTTTGGTGAAGTCGAGAGTGAGATAGGTCTTTTCAGTACCGGACTCAGGATTAGCTTTAGTACGGGTTCCGGTGGGGAGCTTCGGATTGTCGGCCATGCGCTTCCAGGTAGCCTGAGCAGCGTTGGTTTGGATTCCGGATGCACGAAGCACACGACCCTTAGTGGCGATCTTTCGTGCTGCTAGAATATAGAGCGCCTGTCCTGTCCCTTTGCCTCGGAGAGGACGTTCAAGTTCGATGTAGTCGATGATCGGATCATCATGCCAGCCGGTGATTTCTTTCATCTGCTTAGCAAGCTTCCGACGCGGAGTCTCAAGGTCTTTGGCGATGACGTTCTCATCGTCAGGCGCGTCCTTTTCTTCCAGTCGACTCAAGCCGCCGTAGGTTCTTAGCACGTCTGGGTCAATGCTCTTCGGTACGTCATGCGTAAACTTGTGAGCGGCAAGCCAAAGCTTCTTCTTAGCGTCTAACAGCTCCGCACCGGTCTTTTCGCGCACCGGAACAGAAGTGCTCCAGTCCTTTGTGTTGATCTCGGTGATCCCGTAGAAGCCTCCAAGAGCATCGGAGGCCCAAACGAACTCGCGATACTTGTCAGTACCGAAAGAGCGTTCAAGCGACTCCTTCGTCTGCGAACCGAGCTTGATGTAGCCCATCTGCTCACCGGTTTTCGGATCGTTAAGCGTGAGCTGGCTTGTTTCATAGCCTCGTTCAAGCTGAACACTGATGTCGTTACCCATGATTGAGTCCTGCTGCCAGACTACAGCTAGTTCGCCGGCGTCGGTCTGAATGGTGCCGAGGTACTCCGGTTCAGAGCCGAAGAGCTCTTTCTGCTTCTTTGCGCTAGGCGCAAGCCACTTCGGAGCAGGCTTCGGCGTCATGTCCATGCTAAGCGCGTTCTCCGCCGCAGTAGACAGACCAAACTGTTTCTTGTTTGAGAATGTGTCCTGGCTGGCTTCAAACGCCTCACGCGCAGCCTGAGCAGTCTCGTGGTGCTCTTCAGCTCCACCAAAAGGACACTTGCCGTTCTTCGCTCGGCACTTGCCAGCCTCGCCGGTCTCGGGGTTCACGTGGAAGCTCATGAGTTCTCCTTAGAGCTAAAGTCGAGAAACTTGTATTCTGCAAACTCATCGGGACGGTGCGGGCTGACGACCTTACGCTCGGTCCTCATCGGAATACGTGGATCAGCACCGAGTCGCTCCCATGCAGCCTGGGCGAACTCCGTCTGAATCCCTGAAGCTCGCAGTTTCTGCCCTCGCTTGCCAAGCATACGAGCGCCGAGGATGTAGAGAGCCTGCCCGGTGCCTTGACCTCGAAGCTTATTGCTCATGCGAATGTAATCTATAGTAGGGTCACCATGCCACTCAAGCTGGGCATCGAGGCGCTTTCGAAGCTCTTTACGAATCACGTTAAGCTCCTCGTCAAGCCTAGTTTCGTCGGTAGGAGCATGGTCCTTTGTCAGATTGATTAGATCGGCCCAGCTGAGCTGAGAGCGGTCAAAGTTCGGTGGGGTTGTTTTGAGCGACGCAAATCCTCCAGCCCAGAGCTCTTTCTTCCCCTCAAGTATCTCTTCTTGAGAGCCACCTTGACGAAGTGGGATGCTTCGTTCTGTCTTCCCATCAACGTTTCGCTTGTAAACTCTAAAACCGCGGAAGCTCTCAGCGTCGGTGGCCCAAGCGAACTCCTGCCACTCGTCGTTGCCGAACGAGCGTGCTATGGATTCTGAGTTCTGCGACACAAGCTTGATGTAGCCAAGCTCCTCGCCGGTTTTGGGATCATTGAGTGTGAGGCGACTTAGCTGGTAGCCTCTTTTAAGCTGACTGCTCTCATCGTTTGCCGCGGTAGAATTCTGTTCCCAAACAACTCCAAGCTCTCCCGCCGGCGTCTGCACCGTGCCGAGGTACTCGGGAGTAGTACCAAACGTCTCCTCCTGAAGCTTTGCCTGTGCGGCAAGCCAGCTCGGAGCCGGTTGCGGAGTGAGGGGCAAAGCCAGCGCACTGTCAGCAGCAGACGAAAGCTTGAGCGTTCGCTTCGATGCGAAAGTCTCTTGCGTTGACTCGTAGTACTCTCGCGCCTCTTCAAAGCTGTCGAAGTGGTCCTCGGCTCCGCCGAAGGGGCATCGACCGTTCTTGGCTCGACAGTTAGAAGCCTCTCCGGTCTCCGGATTCACGTGGAAAGCCATGGTCACTCCTAAGCGGTTGTCCTAGCTCTATCTAATCGGAAGCAGATAAACTTCTGGGCGACCGCCGTAAGGCAGCCGCCCAGAAGATCAGTTCTTAGAAGTCAAGGCGCTTCAGGATGTCCTCCTCGTTCTCCTGCTCCGGAGCGATGTAGGTGTCAGTGACTTTACTCTGACGCCACTCTTTAAATCCTGCGATGGAGTTGTCCAAGATAGCAGCCCAGTCTCGACGAGTTGCCTTGCGTACAAGCTCAGCATCCTCTTCGAGTGTACCTTTCTGAGCTGCGGCCATGTAGAACGTGAGTGCCTGTGCAGCACGCTTTCGATCCTCTGGCTCAAACTCAGCGTAGAACTCTTCTTTTGTCTCTCCGGCGTAGGGAAGATCATTCCCATCCCAGCCAGCCTTACCGTTAATGATGATAGAATCGGTGTTACGGTGCTCGTAGACAGCGAACGAACGTGTGCTTCCATCCGGAGTAACCACGGTGTAAACGTTCCCCTGCTCACGACCGTTATCCAGCGTTGAGACAGAGACGCCATCGATCCCGACTCGCTCCATCTCAGTCTTGAGCTCGTTCACTGGGAACACGGCCGCCATATAGAGCTGGTTGTTTCCGAGGTTGCTGCTAACAGTGTTGTCGGGGTGCATAGCGTTGAAGATTCGGTCAGCCTCCGGCATGAGGCTGCGGTCGCCTTCGTTATCCACGTAAGGGTTAGCGCTATCCCCACGAACCACACGGGAGATAGCCTCCTGGTAGTGGCCCTCCACATCACCCATGTAGGAGTGACCCTCGCGAGCGTAGTACTCCGGGTGGTTCATGTGCTTAAGGAAAGCTTCCTGGGCATCCTGAAGACCGATGAGCCCACTGTTCGTCTGTACATCAGCAGTGGGCTCAAACGTCAACGCGTAAGACTGACGACGCTTTAGCAAATCCTTCGATAGATCGTGGAGCATCCTATCGCGAGCTCTCCAGTTATCCGCGTCGGGGTCTTTTGAACTCCAGCTTCCACTACGATTCTGTTTAACCACAGCCGGCTCGAGCGCTTCGATGAGCTTCTGCACCTTCTCCTCGTCAGCTGCAGTGAACTCATCTTTAGCAATGAGATCAGAGATTCTCTCTACGATGCCGAGGTTGCGCTTCTCAGCGTCGGTCCACGGGTGCTCCCACTGGTTGATCCAGTCAAGCTCGTGAGCGATAGCGTCGTAGTCAATGTCACTCGGAGTCACGAGTGAAGCACGAAGAGCAGAGGTGCGCTCCTCGAAGTGTTTGTCAGGAGCAGCCGTTTCCTCCATACGCTTTTCGAAAGCCTCGCGAGCTGCTTCTTTCGAGATGTAGTGGTCAGCCTCGAGATCTCCGAAGCGACACTTCACCTTAGCGTTACAGACTCCCGGATTGCCGGTCTCTGGATTGATGTGGTACTTAGCCATCTGTTTCCTCACTCGTCCCAATCGACGGGATTGTACTCGCTGTCGGAGTAGCCCTCACGGTTTGCAGCGTGAGCGACCACTTCCTCGAGCGACTTGCTCTTGAACTCTACGCTGTTCATGCGCATACGGCTCTTGCCGAAGCCGTACTCTTTCGTCTCCGGATTGTAGGAGATGTTCGGCACGCCGGTGCCTCCACCGGCTCTGTCAGCGATGCCGATGCGAGCGTACGGCTTACGCTCAAAGAGGTTACGCGCACGACTCGTCACCTCGTTGATACCGACCTGATCAGTCACCGAGTAGAAGCGAATCTTTCCGGTGTCGTCGTACTTCGGCTTCGTCGCACGCTTCGGGCGGCCCGGAAGATCACGCTCATCCAGGTACGCCTCAAAGTCATCTGCAAGCTCCGGAGAGCCGATGTCCCAGAGCTCTTCACGCACCTTCTGGAAGTTCGGCTTGTAGCCCTCGCTCTTCGAGCCGACGATAAAGCCATCCTGGAAGAGATCACGATTCGTGAAGCGCTCGATCACACGCTTGTCATGAGTGAGGTTACGCAGTTCTTTAAGAGCATCCTCCATAGCCTCACGGGCCTCGCGAGCGCCGCTACTCGTGTTCTGGATCGCAAACGACTCCTGCTTCTGCTCGTACGCTTCCCGAGCAGCCTCCGGTGAAGTGTAGTGATCCGCCTCAAGATCCCCGAACGGGCAGTTCTTTCTGGCCCGACACTGACCGGCCTCGCCGGTCTCGGGATTGACGTGGTACTTTGCCATGATGTCTCCTTCGAAGACCTATCTAACGGTCAGTTGGTTCCGGTTGACAGTTCGACGCCGCCGGCGGGATTAATACGTCCGAACGTCACCGGAGTAGGGTTATCCCATGCGCCGCTCGAGATCGAAACCGGCACTTTGCCACGTACACCTTTGAGCTTTTCGGAAAGCTCAGCTGTGGTAAGTCCGGAGTTAGAGAGCGTCGGCTCAGCAGCTCGAAGGTAGATACCATCATCTCTTGCTGCGGCATCCACGATCACCTGGCCGTCGAGCTCATCCACCGTCACAACACGATCGGCAAGATCGTAGTTGTCACGGGCCATAGGGCTAATAAGCTCACGGAAAGCACGGCTTGAAACGCTGCCTGGGGTGGCTGGGTCCTGATCAATCTCAGGGTGGCCGACGAATGTTCGGCGCTGAAGGTGCGCAGCAAATGTGTTGGCCTGATCCCTGCTGTAAAGCTCATCGAAGTCTCTGTCGCCAAGCCCAAAGCCTGGACGAGCACGGAACGTACCGGCGGTTTCACCGGGAACAGCCTGTAGCTCTCCCGATCGACCCTGGTGATCAGTGATGCGGAAACGTAGAGCTGCAGTGCCACGTGATCCAAGCTGGGTAACCGAAGCCACATCTGCTGCCATAACCGCCGGGATAGCGACAGCCTGATTGGTTCCCATAACAAAGCTCACCGGCTTCTTGACCGGCGCCGGCTTTGCAAACGTATCTTGTGACTTCTCATAGGCGCTCTGTGCGGCCTCTCGAGAGGTGTAGTGATCGTTCTCGAGGTCGCCGAACGGGCATGAAACCGTGGCCGCGCAAAGCCCCGCGTTGCCGGTGGCTGGATTGACGTGATACTTAAGCATGATGAGAGCCTCCTGCCGTTCTCTCTAACCGAGAAACAGCTTCTAACAGTAGCTCTCTAGTACCTTTACACGTTTACGAGCTACAGCTCTTACGCTGAGAGGCCCAGCGCTAGCCAGGCCTCTCTTGCAATGGAGCTTATCGCTCGAAGGTCCACACCTCAACTGTTAGGTCGGAGAACTCATCCGCAAGCTTCTCGATGATCGGGAGAACCTTGTCCCATTCAAGACCACCGACTCCCGCAGCGATACGACAGATAGCGACTCCCTTGAGCCCAGTATCGCGAGCGAACTGAAGAGCCACACGCACGCTCTGCTCAGTCCAGTCGTAGCGAGCGGAAGGACCAGGCTCATCCTGAGAAGCTGCGTTGAGAACCCATCGACTAGCCACTCCGGGAGTGGTGGAGTGGCCGTAGATCGGAAGCATGTCGCCTACGCGGAGCTTTCCCTCCTTGCAGATAGAACGGTAGCCCTTGTAGACATCGGGGTAAAGCTGGCGAACCGTCTTAGCGATGCCGGAGCCCATGATGCCGGCGATGTTCACGCCGTGGATAACAGCCGGCTGTTCAGTCTGAAACATGTCGCCGGTCTTGTGAATGAGAGCCATTGCTTTACCTCGAGTGACTGTAGGTCTTACTGATCTGTTTCGGTGGGCAGTAGCTCAAGCGGAATCTCCGCACAGGCTGAAAGGAGAAGCGAATCGAGCGGTGCTCTTGGGTGAAGCTTCTCAGTAGCGGCCATCGCGGCTACGGCGGCCTGGAACCACTCGCTGCTGACCACCGAGTGGGGGTTCTGTCGCGCAGCTTCTGAGAGCTTCATACGCCGGAGTCCACGACGGTGACCCCGTCCGGCTTTACACGCGAGACGAGCTCAGCGAGCTTAGAGTAGGCCTCAGCAACCTCGCCCCAGCCACCGCCGGAGTTACGCTCGTAAGCGTAGGAGAAGATCGCCTTACGAACCTCGTCGCTCAGACCTCGAACGGCCAGAGGGAAGGCAGCCTCGATCACGTTGCGACCCTGGGCCTCCGTGAGATCCTTGTTCGTGCGAAGAACATAGAAGAGAGTGGTGATTCGGTTCTGAGCGCTGAAAACCTGAAGCGCAAGATCACTGAGCGCGTCCTCTGGCTCAGGTGCGTGCGGCTCACGGATGAACGTTACGAGCTCAGCCAGTTCGGCGTAGGTATTGAAGACCGAAGGCCAGGACGGCTCGCCCTTAGTGAGGGTCTCTACCTCTTCCTTCGCCACATAGAACAGCTCATCACGAGTCTCATCGTCGAGCTCCTTCAGAACGCCGGCAAACGGCTCTTCGAAGAGCTTCTTAGCGCTCTTCTCAGTGAGTGTGCTTGCTCGCGCGTAGACAGCGTCACGAGTGTTTTCGATGCTTCTAGCGTTTGCCACAGGCCTCGTCCTTTCAAAGATGTAGTAACCCTATCAAACCTAAGGCGAGATCATACCGACACAGACCGATAGCCAACTTTTTCTTCTAGCTATTGCTTGAAGACTTATGCTAAGCTTATACCTCCCCCTGGACCCCCACCACAGGTCCAGAATGCTATGGAAGGTATGCTGTCGACTTCTTACGACTCTGGGACTATAGCAAGGGAGTGCCGGCACGGCTAGGTACTTAGACTAGTCTCGATGAAAGCACGAGGTATTTTTCGCGAGAAACTGTAGCTGTCAGTTTAAGCGCCTAGCATTGACAGTTGCCACAACGACACAGGTTTGGGTGCTCTATCTGTTAGAAGCGAAGAGAGCGACGGCTACGGCTTTGTGAGCAGTATCTTTAGGAAATGATTGAGCTAAAATCGATCTCAAGCAGATCAGTGTTGCTTCCAAGCCGTACATCGACACCGCGGTGAAGCCCATCCATGTGCTCTCCGCGCTTCTTACGCATGACCTGGAGGATCACCCAGAAGTAGATCTCTACTCTCACCATGAGGTGAACAGAGTAGGCCGATGAGTCGAGGCTTCGCATGGCGATGCCTTCGGCTGCTCGGAATGAGAGTTCAAAGATTGCGTCCGCATCTCCGCTACTCTGGAACTCACTACCGGTGCGGTACTTCTCTACGAGAGCCTGTTTGAACTTCCCTCTGAACTGAAACTTGACCAGGTCGAGAGCGTCAGCTAGTGCGTGATCTTCTACGCCTTTAGAGTCTGCACCGGCGAGGCTAGTGAAAGCCTCTGCGACGAGATTTCCCTCGTGTTGCTCCTCAACCGCAAACCGTCTGACAAGATCCTCCCAGAAGATCTCTTCCACCTCTGTGTTGAGCTGAGACAGCTGGATCATAGGGAGCTCCGTTCAATGTACCTGTGCTTTACTATCGTCGGTTGCGGTCTAGAGTGCCATCGGTTACCATGGTCATATGAGTAGCTTAGCTGAGCCCACACTAGACACCTCCATCGAGGAGCTCGAAGAACTTTTCTCGTCTCCCGCCTACAAGGAGGACAAGGGGTATCGCGTTGTCTTCTGGGATGACGACGTGACCCCGATGAACTACGTCGAGGCGGTGCTACGGGATGTGTTTGAGCATGACCCCGCCACCGCTGAAGTCCTGATGCTCCGCGTCCACAACGAGGGCAAGGGTGAGGTCTACACCGGAGAGTACGAAGAGTGCATGAAGCGTCAGAACGCTGTCAAGATGCTCAACACGCTTCTCGGTCAGAACCTCAAGTCCACCGTGGAGAAGGTCGAGTAAGACCGTGGGGATAAACCCGCTCGTCACCAATCGCTACGTCGGCCAGTTCATCAATGAGCTCACCGCCATGGGGCGACTCAAGCTCAAGCCGTCGAAGGCCACAAAGATGCGTGAGCTCACCCTTGCTGATTGCTTTGAAGAGCGCCTGAACCTCTCGCAGAAGATCTACTGTGCTCGTACCGGTTCTTCCATCGGTGAGTTTGCAAACATCGCCGCCGAGGTTCTCGAGCTTGGCACGCTTCTGGTGATCGACCAGCGCGGTATCGCACGACTCGAAGAGTGGGTTCGTCTGTTCGGACAGCTCGAGGCCCGTGAGCTCATCGACGGTGAGCTTAACCGCTAGGCTTCAGCGCTTGCTAAGCTAGGGCGCCCGATTATCGGGCGCCCTAGCTTTTAGAGTGAGTGATTAATCCTGGTCGAAGCGGTACTCCTTCTTCGGTGACTCGACGATGTAGTCATCATCGCCCCAGTCCTCGAGCACGTCCTCAAGCTCGTCGGCGGTACGGATACCGCGGAACTCAGCTTGCATCTCACGGACGGTGACGGAGCGGCGTCGAGCGCCGCCGTTGGAGTTCTTGCTCACTTCATGGGTCCTTTTGTTCTGAAGCCCTCCGCCAGGAGGTTGTTGTTGCCAACCATATCACACCGCGTCCCAGCGGATTGCACCGTCACGCTTCTCTGAGTATCCGAGAAGATGAAGCTCCGGACGCTCGCAGGTGGCGTCATCCGCGCAGCTGTGAAGAAGCTTCAGACGGTAGTCGTCGGCTTCGGCATCGAATCCTACAGCGAAGATCATGGCCTTATCGCCGTCTTCCTTCAGCGCTGCCCTCTCGAAGTACCGTGCGAACTGCATGAGAACGAGACCGGCCCGCTTCTTCCCGGTGAACGCGGTTCGAGGTAGGTTCACATGCCAGCCACGCCCGCTGTTGAGCACAATGACTGTGCCGGCGTAGCGAGCGAGGCGAATCGGCTTGCTGTTGACGATGCTCGACAAGAAGATCCTGAAGCCGATGCCGGCCGCGAGAACGTGGACCAGAACCTTCCAAAACTCGCTTTCGTCCGAAAGCGCGTGATAGGCGCTGTAGACACCGACCGCCGCAACGACGAGTCCGAACACCACCCCGAAGTTCGTGGCGAAGACGCTCCACCACGCGATCGGCGAAAGCTTCTCCACCGCGAGCTGAGGCTTAGTCATTGTCGAGCTCCTGTCGGATCACCTGCGCGTCACGGGTGCGACGCTTCTTCTTAGCACGATCTTTCTGAACCTGCTTTGTGACGCTTCCCGGATCAGCGTAGATACCCTGATCCTTCTGCCAACGCTCAGCGGAGTCGCCGTCGAACTTGGTACTGTAGTGCCCCATCTTCTCCTCTGGAGAGGTGGTGCCGTGAGTCCCGGTCATGTAGCCGTGGGCCATCTTACAGCTCCTTTAGGTCAACGAGGACCCGGTTGTGCTCAAGCGACTTGAGCGTGATGGTGTCGAGATCAGTGTTGC
>Ga0308161_1003966_pt1 | contig 13926 bp, 13 predicted proteins | sample PhyFR2_FD_201034 | JGI IMG/M metagenome (GOLD analysis project Ga0308161, IMG submission 201034) | Phyllosphere microbial communities from UC Gill Tract Community Farm, Albany, California, United States - DLSLF.R2 | ecosystem: Host-associated > Plants > Phyllosphere > Unclassified | place: USA...
AGGAGCACTTCGTTTCCCACGTTCACGTAGGGGCTGCCGAAGACCACTACCTGGCCGTGAAAATGACCACTCAGACTGCCTGGCAGAACCTGTTCGGTCGTTGCCTGTTCATCAACCCGGCCCAGTACAACCCGGCCGGCCGTGACGAATGGCAAGTGCTCAACGTGGCCAACTTCGAGTGCGTGCCAGAGCGTGACGGCACCAACTCCGACGGCTGCGTGATCCTCAACTTCGCACAGAAAAAAGTGCTGATCGCTGGCATGCGTTACGCCGGTGAAATGAAGAAAGCCATGTTCTCGGTGCAGAACTTCCTGCTGCCGGCTTCCGACGTACTGCCGATGCACTGCGCCGCCAACATTGGCGAAGCGGGCGACGTCACCCTGTTCTTCGGCCTGTCCGGCACCGGTAAAACCACCCTGTCGGCCGACGAAAGCCGTTACCTGATCGGTGACGACGAACACGGTTGGGGCGAAGGTGTGGTGTTCAACATCGAAGGCGGTTGCTATGCCAAGTGCATCGACCTGTCCGAGAAGAACGAGCCGGTGATCTGGAAAGCCATCAAGCACGGTGCAGTATTGGAAAACGTCGTGATCGACGACGCCAAGCACGCCGACTACGCCGACGTGAGCCTGACCCAGAACAGCCGCGCCGCCTACCCGCTGGAGCACGTTGCCAAGCGTTCCGAGAAGAACCTGGGCGGCGAGCCAAACGCAGTGATCTTCCTGACCTGCGACCTGACCGGCGTGCTGCCACCCGTGTCGATCCTCAGCGAAGAACAAGCGGCCTACCACTTCCTGTCCGGCTACACCGCACTGGTGGGTTCGACTGAAATGGGTTCGGGCAGCGGCATCAAGTCGACCTTCTCGACCTGCTTCGGCGCGCCATTCTTCCCACGCCCGGCCGGCGAATACGCCGAGCTGCTGATCAAGCGCATCCGCGGCTTCGGCTCCAAGGTCTACCTGGTCAATACCGGCTGGACCGGCGGCGGCTACGGCGTTGGCAAGCGTTTCAACATCCCGACCACTCGCGGCGTCATCGCAGCGATCCAGAGCGGCGCGTTGATCGGTGCGCAAACCGAACACCTCGACACCATCAACCTCGACGTGCCACTGGCCGTACCGGGCGTTGAAACCGGTCTGTTGAACCCACGCAACACCTGGGCTGACAAAGCGGCTTACGACGAAGCGGCCAAGGCGCTGGCCGGTCTGTTCGTTGAGAACTTCAAGAAGTTTGAAGTGAGCGATGCGATCAAGGCTGCGGGTCCTAAGTTGTAAGATCCGCATGTTGTGAAAAAGCCGCCTCTTGTGGGCGGCTTTTTTGTGCGCGAAAGGTCAGTTGGCGATAGGCAAGACCACCGCCCCTCCCACATTTGAGTTCCGGTGTGTTTGGAGTCGGCGTTAGCTCAGCTCAGGTTTTCCAGGGTCTGCGTGTCCCAGCTGTGGGTCTTGATGGCCAGATAGAGCATGCCGATGGTCAGCGGGACCTTGTCGCCATGTCCCTTGCCGCGGCGCTTGAGGAACACATCAAAGACCGGCGGGTTGAAGTAACGGTAAGTGTCGTAGTCGCCCAGGTCGAGGGCGAATTCCTGCTCCAGCGCTTCCATCAGTTGCTTGGCTTCACTGCCGTCACAGCCCAGGTCGAAGTTGAGTGAGGTTTGCAGGCGGATGGTCTTGTGTTTCGGCAGGCCGATTTCCTCGTGCAGCAGTTGCAGGAGTTGCTGCATGACGGGGTCTTCGGGGAAGTTGGGGGCGAGGTTCATGGTGGGGACACGCAGGAGTGGGTGAAGGGGCTGGTTGCGTTGGAGGCGGTATTTATTTCGAGTGAAGAAGAGCGCTAAGCCTATCAAGAATACGAATGCAGGTAGGAGGGGCATTCTGAGGATCACCGCTACGTAGGGTAGTAGGAACGTCAAAATAATACCCGTTGTGAGACATATGACTGCGAAGCGCTTTCTGAACATTGGGTCTGTGATTTGGTAGTGCAGCACCAAATAGATAATGAAAAAAGAAGCGGATTGAAGGTAAAGGGCCATGTTACTAAGACTCGTCCGAGTAGACATGTATTGAGAGTGTTGACCGCTGAGGCCCTATGCCTCCTCTCACACTGCCATCCAGACCGATGATGATGTCTCCTGCGTGATATCTGCGAAGCTTGCCGGAAATCGCATCGCCCACGAAGCCCGCGGTTATGTTTGAAATGGCAATCCCCGGTGCTTTAATCGCTCTGGAGATTATTTGTTTGATGAGCACGTTTTGGTCGTTTAACAGATCAGCCTGATTCCGTCTCAAAGGATCGGAAATCGCGACCGCCATTTCGCATGGCAAATCTCTGGCCAGCATTTTTTCGTACAGCCTACGAATCTGATCGCGCACTTGTCGCGCTGCCGTTTTTGTTTCAAGCAGGCACAGATTGGCCAAAGCATGCCGATTGTCAGGCACAACAGTGAAGCGAATCACCGTGAAGATGACGCCATAGTGACCGATGTGTTGAGTCCTTTCGATGTTCACAGGTTTCTGCCGAGAAAGTTGAGACCGCGCTATTTTCATTCAGCTGCGGGTAATTTCTGTAGAGGGCTAAGCGGGTGTTTGGAGCAGTTTGGGAAGGGGATGTCGCTGTGTTTTGATATTTCCTACGGCTGTTTCCGGTATTTGTGGCTTGGCAGTGCTTTCATAGGCAAACCGGGTCGTTGGTTTGGCAGCGACGGAGCGAACCTTGGGTGCGAGTGTGCTACCGGGCAATAAGCAGATGGTTCATTTGTTTGTGGTTCGATCAGGCGCTGACAGGCCTGCTGATACACCGCTCAAAAATTGCCTCCAGGCCCCGATAATCACACGCCACCGCATCGATATTCGCCGGTATCCATGCCGCGTGCTTGACCAGCCACCAGTTCACTGAAAACCCCGCGTTCACGATGATCTGTTCAAACAGAATCCGCTGCGCCCGGCCGTTGCCCTCGCGGAAAGGGTGGATGACATTCAGGTCGCCATAGGCCTCGGCGACCTTGCTCACCAGTTCGGTCTGGCTTGCGCCGACAAACCAGTTTGCCTCTGCCATCTGCCGGATGATCTTCGCGGCTTCAGGCGGGATGCGTTCCGGGGTGCAGAACAGCGTGTCGCCTTTCTGGATGTTGACGCTGCGCAGCTCGCCGGCCCAGTCGTAGATATCGCCGAACAGCGTGCGATGGATGTGTTGCAGGCGGTCGAGGTCGTAAGGCGGTGGAAAGAGCGGCAGGTTGCCTACAGCGATTTCGGATAATTCACGCTCGGCCTGGTGCAGGCGGGCTTCGTCGAGCAAATCGAGGCGGTTACGCAGGACACAGCTACCGGGGTAGCAGTACGGATCCTGGCCCACCCCGTATTTGTCGAGCATCAGCGTGGGGTGTTGCGGTACTTGGCAAGGACGGCTTCGCGGGTCGGCAGGGGTTTGTCGACGTCGGCCGGTTGGGTGTCGAACCCTTCCAGGCGCAGGCTGGCCAGGTAATTGGAACGGCGAATCTTGTGGTAATGATCCTGCTTTTGCTCAAACGTCAGTTCGCTCATCGCAGCGTACTCCTGGGTAGCAAGGCTTGATTGTAGCGCAATGCTTCGGCGGGTAGGCGGGATAAAAACCACGTCACATTTTGTATAAAAACTCCGCCAGTCGGCTGAATTCAGCGTATGTTTCACCGCAAAATCTTGTAGGGCGATTCCGCCCGCTACTTAAAGGGAGTTAAGCATGGGTTTGCTTCGTATCGCTTCGGCGATGTCATTGTGTGCGGTGGCTTTTGCTGTCCAGGCCGAGCAGTTGCCGATTGAAGTACTCAGCGCCGTGGTCAAGGACCAGAAAATCGCCGACGCCGAAGTGCTGCTGCAACGCAACGGCGCGCAGAATGTGGTGGGGCGCACCAACGGCCAGGGCCAGGTCACGCTGACCAGCGAAGCCGCCGACGATGCCAGCAACCTGCTGATCATCAAGAAGCCCGGCTATTCCAACCTGGTGGTGAAGTGCCCGTGCAAGGGCATGACCTACGCCATCAGCCCGGTGATGGACAACCTCGACGGCCTGCGCGTCGTGTTGACCTGGGGCCAGACACCGGCAGATCTCGATTCCCACATGATCTTCCCCGGCAACAACATCTACTTCGAGAACCAGAAAGGCACCGACGCCGAACTGGACGTGGATGACACCGACAGCTACGGCCCGGAAACCATCACCCTGCAGAAAAAACACTACGGCGAAAGCTATGTTTACGCCGTGCATGACTACAGCAACGGTGGTAATCCGGGTTCGCGCCAGCTATCCAACAGCGAAGCCAAAGTGTTTGTGTACATGGGCCAGTCGTTGGTGCGCACTTACTATGTGCCTAAAAACCGCAGCGGCAACCTGTGGACCGTATTCCGCATGACCGGCAGCGGCGACTTCCAGGACATCAACACTTTCAGCGGCGTCACCGTGAATGCTGCGAATGTACTCAATGAGGTCAAACCGCTGCTCGATGACAGCGTTGCAGTGACGGCGGTTACCGTCAGCTCTTCCGTACAAACTGATGCGAAGCGTCTGAACCTGCAAGGCGAAGCAGCCTACCAAGCGGGTAATCTCGACCAGGCCATCGACCTGTTCCGTCAGGCCATCGAGTTGGACAATGGCTTCGGCAAGGCCTACGGCAACCTCGGCCTGGCCTATCAGAAAGCCGGTAACACGGCCGAGTCGATCTGGGCCAACCGCAAGGCTATCGCCCTGGCAACCGGTGCGAATGCTGCGACGGTACGTGCCGGCGCCTACTACAACATTGCGCGGATCTACGAAGCGGCGGGCCAGTTCCCGGATGCGTTGCGTCACTACCAGTTGGCCAAGGAGCAAAAGGCCAATCCGGTGTATGACACGGCGATTGAGCGGGTGCGCAATCGCTGATTTCACTGTAGTGCAGTGCTAAAAACATGGGAGGGGGCTTGCCCCCCGATAGCGGTGGGTCAGCCAGCTTATTTGTCGCTGACCCACTGCAATCGGGGGCAAGCCCCCTCCCACATTTGTGTAGCGTTGTTCCTATAATCGCGTTCGAATTTGGCCCAAGGCCATTGCTGCACCCTGTGTATCATCCTGTCTCTCTTTTCCATGCGACCTTTCTCGATCCGCTGAGCTTGCTGGGCTACTTTTTTAAGCCACCTTCAGCGGTCAATGGAGTGACAGCCTATGCACGACACCCTCCAGCAGGTCTTTGGTTATCCCCAGTTTCGTTTGGGCCAGGAAGAAACGGTCAGCGCCGTGCTGGCTGGTCGTTCTGCGGCCGCGATTTTCCCGACGGGTTCGGGTAAATCCCTGTGTTATCAGCTGTCGGCGGTGTTGTTGCCGCACCTGACGCTGGTGGTCTCGCCACTGCTGGCGTTGATGCAAGACCAGTTGGGCTTTTTGCAGCGCCATGGTATTTCGGCAGGCAGTATCGATTCGGCCCAGAGCCGCGATGACGCCAATGACGTAATGGCCCGCGCCCGTTCCGGTGAACTGAAAATCCTGATGATTTCCGTAGAGCGCTTGAAGAACGAGCGTTTTCGCAACTTTCTGCAAAGTGTGCAGATCTCGCTGCTGGTGGTGGACGAGGCGCACTGTATTTCCGAGTGGGGCCACAACTTCCGTCCGGACTACCTGAAGCTGCCGGACTACCAGCGCCAGTTCAAGATCCCACAAGCTCTGCTGTTGACGGCTACAGCCACGCCCAAGGTGATTGCCGATATGCAGGCGAAGTTCGCCATTGCTCCGGGTGATGTGGTGACCACGGGGTTCTACAGGCCGAACCTGAACCTGTTGGTCGAACCGGTCAGCGGTACGGACAAGCGCCGTCGCCTGGTGCAGTGGATGAACGAGCGCGCCAACCAGCCGAGCATCGTCTACGTCACCCTGCAGAAAACCGCTGAGCAGATCGCCGAGCACCTGAATCGCAACGGCATCCAGGCCGAGGCGTATCACGCCGGGTTGCCCCACGATAAACGTGAGGGCATCCAGCAGCGCTTCATGGGCGGGCGTTCCAATTGCATCGTTGCCACCATCGCGTTCGGCATGGGCATCGACAAGAGTGACATCCGCAATGTGGTGCACTTCGACCTGCCCAAATCCATCGAGAACTACAGCCAGGAAATCGGCCGTGCCGGGCGTGATGGGCAGCCCTCGGACTGTCTGGTGTTGGCCAATCGTGACAGCCTCAATGTGCTGGAAAACTTTGTGTACGGTGACACGCCTGAGCAGCAGGGTATCCGCCGGGTGCTGGAGGACTTGCAGGCGGCGCGCAGTGAAGGGCAGTGGGAGTTTTTGCTGAGGTCACTGTCGGACCACAGCAATATCCGCGAGCTGCCACTCAAGACGCTGCTGGTGCAGTTGGAACTCAAGGGCGTGATCGCGCCGCGCTACGCGTTTTATGCCGAGTACCGGTTCAAGTACCTGATCGAACCTGAAGCGTTGCTGGCGCGGTTTTCTGGTGAGCGGCAGCAGTTTGTCGCGGCCATTATCCAGGTGTGCAAGCGTGCGAAAACCTGGGCGACGGTGGATTTCGATGCGCTGTATCAACAGCACAATGCCGAGCGCAATCGCGTGGTGAAGGCGCTGGATTACTTCCAGGAACAGGGCCTGATCGAGTTGGAAAGCAAGCAGATGACGGAGGTCTACAGCCTGCTGAACACCGACTTTGATCCACTGGTGCTGAGCGCCGAGTTATACACAGGCTTCAAGCAGCACGAGGTGACGGAAGTGGCGCGGATTCACGCCATGCTTGATCTGTTCGCCACCGAACAGTGCCTGGGTCAGCGTCTGGCCCAGTATTTTGGTGATGAAAAAGCCCCCGAGCGCTGCGGACATTGCTCGGTCTGCCACGGCCATGTGGCCCATCTGCCGTCACCGCCAGCTTTACCGCCGCTTGTGGATAAAAATTTCATGGGGCTGTGCGGTGATTTTATCCACAGGCATCATGAGCACACGGGCGAGCTACCGGGTGCGGAACGGCTGACGCGCTTTCTCGGTGGCATCAGCGTGCCGTTGTTTACCAAGCTGAAGGCGCGGGGCATTCCCGGTTTTGCAGCGCTGGAGGACTACCCCTATGCCGGCGTCCGCAGCTGGTCCGAAGTCCATTTGAATGACCTGTAAACCCACGTTCACCCGAGGTGCCCATGCCTGATTCAGTGCCACAGCGTGCCGATTACCCTCACTTCCAACCGATCATCACGCGTTGGCACGACAATGACGTGTACGGCCACGTGAACAACGTCACCTACTACAGCTTCTTCGATACGGCGGTGAACACCTACCTGATCGAGCAGGGTGGGTTGGATATTCATGGCGGCGATGTGGTGGGGTTTGTGGTGAGTTCGGCGTGCGATTACTTTGCGTCGATCGCCTTCCCCGAGCGTATCGACATCGGCCTGCGCGTGGGCAAGTTGGGCAATAGCTCAGTGCAGTATGAGTTGGCAGTGTTCAAGGCAGGCGAAGAGGAAGCCTGCGCGGCGGGGCGCTTTGTGCATGTGTTTGTGGATCGGGGGTCGAACCAGCCGGTGACCATTGCGGGGATGTTGCGCGAGGCGTTGCAGCGGTTGGTCATCCAAACCTGATTTTTCAAGCTGCACTGAAGCAAATGTGGGAGCGGGCTTGTTCGCGAAAGCGGTGAGTCAATCAGCACATCTCTAGCTGAAAGACCGCCTTCGCGAGCAAGCCCGCTCCCACATGGGTATGCAGTGTTCGTTAAACCGCGAGTTTACCGGTGACGGTAGTGGTGCTTGTTCTTGCGATGCCCGTAGGCATGGCCGCGGCCGGGATGGTCATCACGGTCATAACGACGGGAATCGCGCCCGCGATCACGACGATCATCGTCATCGCTCTTGTTACCCATGTAGTTGCCCAGTGCACCGCCCGCGCCACCGCCGGCGGCCGAGCCGATCAGTGCACCGGTGCTGCCGCCGACACTGCGGCCTACGACGTTGCCGCCGGCTGCGCCCAGCGCGCCGCCAATAGCGGCTTCGCCACGGCTGCGCTTGTCGGCGCCAACTGCACTACCACCTGCGCCGCCCAGGGCCGCGCCGATGGTCGAACCGGTATTGCCGCCTAATTGCTGGCCGACGACAGAACCTAGAACCCCGCCCAATGCGCCGCCTACACCGGCTTCGGTGGTGCCACCGGCCATGGCTGCGCCACTGACCAGGCCAAGGGACAACAAGAGAATCGAGGAGAACTTCATTCGGGAAACCTCAAGAGGATGACGGCGCGATCCTGAGGCTGTATTGACATGGTGACAATAGAAATCCGACCAGTAACACGAGTTGTACACAATTCGCTAAGTTACTGTTTTAGCTATGGAACTTAAGTGATTTTTGCGGGTCATTAGCTACTTCGGAACGGCCGCTTTTATGCAAAAGCGGCCTTTTTTGTGTCCGAAATGATCAGTCAGGCCGTACGCGCCATGATCAGCCCATTGTCACTTGCGGCCTCCAATCGGATCGCCACGAACTTTGATGTCGGCGTATGGCTGCCATCCCCGGTGCTTTCCAGCGGCACCAGCGGGTTCACTTCCGGGTAGTAAGCGGCAGCCTGGCCTGCCGGAATATCAAATGCCAGCAAGGTGAAGCCTTTCACACGACGTTCACGGCCATCTTCCCACAGCGACACGATGTCAGCCTTCTGCCCTGGCTTGAAGCCCAGGCGGATGATGTCGGCTTCGTTGACGAACAAGACGTCGCGCTGGCCCTTCACCCCGCGATAGCGGTCGTCGAGCCCATAAATGGTGGTGTTGTACTGATCGTGGGAGCGCATCGACTGCATGATCAGATCCGGTACCCGGCCCGTGGCGTGGGTGCGTTCGTGGATCAGGTCTTTGGGCAGGATGTTCGGGCGGAAGTTGGCGCGGCCCGACGGGGTGTTCCAGCGGCGTGCGCCGGCGGAGTTACCCAAGTAGAAGCCGCCTGGGTTTTTGATTTTCTCGTTGAAGTCCTTGAAGCCCGGGATGGTGTCGGCAATCAGGTCGCGGATGCGGCTGTAGTCAGCCACCAGCCAGTTCCAATCCACCGGCTTGCTGCCCAGCGTCGCGGCGGCAATGCCGGCCAGGATTGCCGGCTCGGATTTCATCAGCTTCGACAGCGGTTGCAGTTGGCCATTGGAGCCGTGAACCATGCTGAACGAGTCTTCCACCGTGACCGCTTGCGGGCCGTCGGCCTGGATGTCGATGTCGGTACGGCCCAGGCACGGCAGGATCAGCGCGTCCTTGCCATGCATCAGGTGGCTGCGGTTGAGCTTGGTGCTGATCTGCACGGTCAGGTCGCAATTGCGCAGCGCTTCGAAGGTACGCGGGCTGTCCGGGGTGGCTTGGGCGAAGTTGCCGCCCAGGCCGATAAACACTTTGGAGCGGCCTTCCAGCATGGCGTGAATCGCTTCCACCACGTTGTGACCATTGGTGCGCGGCACCTGGAACTTGAAGCGACGCTCCAGCGAGTCGAGGAACGCTACTGGTGGACGCTCGTTGATGCCCATGGTGCGGTCGCCCTGCACGTTGCTGTGGCCACGCACCGGGCACAGGCCGGCGCCTGGGCGACCGATGTTGCCCCGCAGCAGCATCAGGTTGGCGATTTCCTGGATAGTCGGCACCGAGTGGCGATGCTGGGTGATGCCCATCGCCCAGCACATGATCACATTCTTGCCTTTGGCATACATGCGCGCCGCTTGCTCGATCTCCACCAGCGGCAGTCCGGACTGCGCGACGATTTCATCCCAGGAGGTGTCGTCGATCTGGCCCAGGTAATCAAGCACGTTGGTGGTGTGTTCGTTGAGGAAGTCGTGGTCGAACACGGCTTCCTTGCCTTCTGCCTGAGCCTGGCGTTCCCACAGCAGCAGGAACTTGGCGATGCCGCGCAGGATGGCCATGTCGCCTCCCAATGCGGGGCGGAAGTAGGCGGTGTTGGTCGGCTTGTCGCCGTTGGTGAGCATTTCCAGCGGGTGTTGCGGGTGCTGGAAACGTTCCAGGCCGCGCTCTTTCAGCGGGTTGATACACACCACCTGGGCGCCGCGTTTGACCGCTTCACGCAAGGGTTCGAGCATACGCGGGTGGTTGGTGCCGGGGTTTTGGCCCCAGACGAAAATCGCGTCGGCATGTTCGAAATCATCAAAGGTCACGGTGCCTTTGCCGACGCCCACGCTTTGCGCCAGGGCCACGCCGCTGGCCTCGTGGCACATGTTCGAGCAGTCCGGGAAGTTGTTGGTGCCGTAGGCGCGCACGAACAACTGATACAGATACGCCGCTTCGTTGCTGGCCCGGCCCGAGGTGTAGAACTCGGCCATGTCTGGGCTTGGCAGTGCATTGAGATGTTTGCCGATCAGGTCGAAGGCCGCTTCCCAGCTGACCGGTGTGTAGCGGTCGCTTTCGGCGTCGTAGCGCATCGGCTCGGTCAGGCGGCCCTGGTATTCAAGCCAGTAATCGCTCTGTTCCAGCAGTGCAGTGACGCTGTGTTTGGCGAAGAAGGCCGCATCCACACGACGTTTGGTGGCTTCCCAGTTGACCGCCTTGGCGCCGTTTTCGCAGAACTTGACCATGCCGCTTTCCGGCGAGTCACCCCACGCGCAGCCCGGGCAATCGAAGCCTCCGTTCTGGTTGGTCTTGAGCATCATGCGCAGGTTCTTCAGCGCGTTGTCACTGGTCAGCCAGGCCTGCGCCACGCTGATCAGCGCGCCCCAGCCACCCGCCGCGCCTTTATAAGGCTTATAGCGCGGGGTTGGGGTTTGGTCGGCTTGATGATGATTGCTCACGGCTGGTTCTCCATCGCAGGGCTGTAGACCCGCGGCGCATTTTTTTGCGGCAGGTGGATGAGATTGAGGTTATGCCGGCGTGCCCATTGCAGGGCCAGGCCGGTGGGCGACGACAGGCTGACCAGGGTCTGGATGCCTGCGCGCAACACTTTCTGGATCAATTCGAGGCTGCAACGGCTGGTGACAATCGCCAGTCCGCCGTCGGTCGGGATCTTTTGGCGGATCAGCGCACCGATCAACTTATCGAGGGCGTTATGGCGACCGATGTCTTCGCGGCCCATCAGCAATTCGCCCTGGCCGTTCATGAACACCGCTGCATGCACCGCGCCGCTGTATTGGCCCAAAGGTTGGAAGGCGCTGATGCGCTGGCGCAGGCCATCAAGCCATTCCGCTGGGGGCAACGGTGCGCCGGGCAAGACCTTAAGGTCCGGCAAGGCTTGTTCCACCGCCTCTACACCGCACAATCCGCAGCCGCTGGTACCCGCCAATTGACGCCGTTGCTGCTTGAGATTCCAGAACGCACGGCTGGAAATCTGCACCTGGGCATACTGTGTCGAACCAGAACCGCTGAGTTTCAGATCATAAATGTCGCTAACGTCAGCGATAATCCCGCTGCCGATGCTGAAACCGACGATGAAGTCTTCCAGGTCAGTCGGCGTGACCAGCATCACTGCCTGGCTGATGTCGTTATAGGCGATCGCCAACGCCACTTCTTCCGCCAACGCAGTGCTGGCGACCTCTGTGTGTTCGAGATTGCAGTATTGGTAGCTCTGGCTGGCGGCGGGCGCGGGCGTTTCAGAGGCGGGCGCCGCGCAGACTGGGCGCTTGGCGTTCATGGGGCAGTACCACCGGCGGATTGATCAGTGTTTAGACTAGGCGCGACAAAGCGTCGCGTCTAATTGCCAGTACTGATCTACCGATAGATGACGTCGATCAAGACTCGTTTTGCGATTTCTGAAACAGCGCGAAACACGCCTCCGCCAACGCGGAACGCGGTGCGCTGCGGCGCATGATCAGCCCAAGGCGTGCGAGGGTGTGGGCATCCTCGATAGGTTGCAGGCGCAAGTGCTCGGTGAGCGCATCCAGGCCGCCGTCCAGCGGCATTACCGCGCAGCACAGTCCGCCGTGCACCGCTTGCAGCAACTGATGTACTGCATCGGTCTGCAACAGCGGTTGGGGGTTGAGCCCGCGGCTGTGGAAGTTGTGGTCGATGGACTGGCGAAAGTGCATGCCGCTGGTGAGCATGCCCAAAGGCAACTCGATCAATGCTTCCCAGCTCAACGGCTTGTCACCAAAACTGAAGAACCGCTGGTCGTAGAGCAAGCCCATGCGGGTTTCTCCCAGGGCCAGCGAGTCAAAGCGTTCATTATCCAAGCGTTCCAGATAAGAGACGCCCAGGTCCAGGCGGTTGCTCGCCAGTTGTTCAAGGATCTGTTCGGAGCTTAAGGCCGAAAGCTCAAAGCGCAGGCTCGGGTGCTCTTTGTGCAGTTGCTGCATCAACGCCAACGGATCAAAGCTCGACAGTGGTACCACGCCCAAGCGCAATGTGCCCACCAGGTTGCCGCGACAGGCAGCAGCCTCAGCCTGTAAGCCGTCATACGCCGCCAGCACGGTGCGAGCCCACGCCAGCACCCGTTCGCCGGGCGCGGTGAAACCTTCGAAACGCTGACCGCGATTGACCAAAGGCAAGTCCAACTCTTCTTCGAGGCTGCGCAGGCGCATCGACAGGGTGGGCTGGGTGATGTGGCAACGCGCCGCTGCCTGGCCGAAGTGACGGGTTTCATCGAGGGCGATGAGGAATTTCAGCTGTTTGATGTCCATCTTCGCTCCAGGGCTTATTCCAATGGCGGGGGGATTCTAGCGCGTTTGGGTCTTTGGCCGGACTGGAACCCAAATCTGTAGGACTGGTCTAGTCTTGGGCATCTGGAATACAACTACCAAGGAGAGCGCACTAATGAGCATTTTCAGCTTTATCAAAGAAGCCGGCGAAAAGATTGTCGACCTGTTGACGCCGGGTAATGCGAACGCGAGTGAGCAGTTGAAGGATCACGTGTCGAAGGTGGGTCTGGGGAATCCGAATGTGCAGACCACGGTGGATGGCGACACGGTGACCGTGACGGGTGAGGTCGCCACCCAGGAAGAGAAAGAGAAAATCCTGCTGGCGCTGGGCAATATTTCCGGTGTTGCGAAAGTGGATGACCAGATCAAAGTAACCGGCCCGGCAGTCGCCGCTGCCCGTTTCGTCGTAGTGAAAAAAGGCGACACCCTGAGCGCGATTGCCAAGGTCGAATACGGCGACGCCAATAAGTACAACAAGATTTTCGAGGCCAACAAGCCGTTGTTGTCGCACCCGGACAAGATCTATCCAGGCCAGTCACTGCGTATCCCTAAGTAAAAGTGTGAGAGGGGGCTTGGCCCCCTCCCACATTGGGTTCAGAGTCCGACAATGAGGTCGCGGTAATCACCGACGGCTGCAAACTCAGCAGTATCCTTGGGTGCTTTTTTGCTGTCCGGCTCTTTTACCGCCAGCAGATGCCCCACACCAAAATCCCTGGCGCTGCGCAGAATCGGCAAGGTGTCGTCAATAAACAGGCTGCGCGAAGGATCAAACTCGATATCGGCTTGCAGGGCATCCCAGAATTGCGGGTTTTCCTTGGCGAAACCGTAGTCGTGGGAGCTGATCAACCGCTCGAAATACGGCGCCAGTTCAATGCGTTCCAGCTTCAATGACAGCGAATCACGATGGGCGTTGGTGATCAGGATCACACGCTTGCCGGCCTGTTTGATCGCCGCCAGAAAGGTGTCGGCATCCGGGCGCAGGGCGATCAAGTGGGCGGTTTCCAGCTTGAGGTCGCGCACCGGGATCTTCAGTTCCGCGCTCCAGAAATCCAGGCAATACCATTGCAACTGTCCGGCGTTACGCTCGAACAGGGGCAGCAATTCCATCTCGGCCATGGCCCGGCTCACCCCGTGCAACTCGGCGTAACGCTGGGGCAGGTGTTCCATCCAGAAGTGGTTGTCGTAATGCAGGTCGAGCAGGGTGCCGTCCATGTCCAGCAGGACGGTGTCGATGGCGTGCCAGGGCAAAGAGGGCATGGGGTGTTCTCATGTAAGTAAAGATATCCGACACAGACAATCGGAAAAGCCACGGTATAGTAACCCGATCACGCCAAGGAGCCT
>Ga0308161_1003967_pt1 | contig 13920 bp, 10 predicted proteins | sample PhyFR2_FD_201034 | JGI IMG/M metagenome (GOLD analysis project Ga0308161, IMG submission 201034) | Phyllosphere microbial communities from UC Gill Tract Community Farm, Albany, California, United States - DLSLF.R2 | ecosystem: Host-associated > Plants > Phyllosphere > Unclassified | place: USA...
ATCGCCAGCCTGGTGCTGTCGTGGGAGTCCGAAGGCCAGCCCATCACCGTGACCCTGGCCAAGGATGAATTCGAGCTGTACGTGTGCCAGGGCGATATCGAGCTGCTCCACTCCGATGCCAACACCGCTGCCGCCTCCGCGTGAGGGCGCCATGCCGTCCGCACCACCGCGCAAAGCCCCGCAAGGGGCTTTTTTGATGGCTGCGCGGCCGGGACAAGCGCAGGGGCCGTTCTCCGACAGACCCCGCGCGGGAGGATGAATAGAGTCGGTGCATCACCCTTTCACGCGTTCACCAGGAGATGCACATGGCCGACAACAATCCACGCGAAACCCTTTGGAAACTGGTCAAGGGAATTCGCTTTGCGATGATCACCCACCGCCACCCCGACGGCGCATTGCATGCCTGCCCGATGACCATGGCCAACAAGGAAGGCATGGACGAGCATGTGAGCTTCTACTTCCTGCTGGACAAGAAAACCGATCTGGCGCACTGCGTGACCAAGGACAACCAGATCCAGATCAGCTTTGCCGATCCGGGCGAGGACAGCTATGTGTCGGTCAGCAGCGCCGCGCATCTGAGCGAAGACCGCGCGCTGAAGGAAAAGCTCTGGTCCACTGCGGCCCAGGCCTGGTTCCCGGGCGGTGTCGAAGACCCCGACCTGACGGTGCTGGTGGCGCCCGTGTCCTCGGCCGAGTACTGGGACGTCAAGGAAAACCAGCTGGTCCAGCTGTTCAAGATGGCCAAGGCCGCCATCACCGGCGAACCGCCCAAGGGCATGGGCGAGCACAAGACGATCCAACTTTGAGGCCGGGCCCGGCCCTTTGCGGGCCGGCCCCGGCGCAGGACTTCAGGACCCCGCGGTCATTACTCCACGCGCGCGCCTGAAACCTTCACCACGTTCCCCGCCGTCACCCAGTCCTTGGCCAGCAGCGCCTTGAAGCCTGCGGGCGTGTCGGTGGCGGTTTCCGCGCCCAGCTTGCGCACGCGCTCCTGCACCACGGGATCGGCCAGCACCTTGTTGACCGCGGCGTTGAGCTTGCCGATTTCGGCTGCCGGCGTACCGGCTGGCGCCAGCAGGCCGTACCAGGTGTCGAACTGAAAGCCCGGGAAACCCGATTCCGCAACCGTGGGCAGGTCAGGCAGGAAGGGCGAGCGCTTCGGTCCGGTGTAAGCCAGCAGCTGCACGCGCGGATCGTCCTTGAAGGCAATCAGCCCGGTGGTCGCTGCCGTCACGCCCTGGACGCGGCCGGCCAGCAGCTCGCGCACCGCGTCGCCGGTCGATTTGTACGGAATATGCTGTTGCTCGAGCTTGGCTTGTGCCAGGAACGAGGCCATGCCCAGATGCGAGGCGCTGCCATTGCCGGCCGAAGCGTAGTTCCAGGGCGTGGGGCTGGCCTTGGCAGCCGCCACCCATTGCGCCAGATTGCGTGCCTGGCCCGCAGGCGCGGCAATCACATAGCCCGACGAGGCGACCAGCGCCACGGGCTCGAAATCATTGACCGGGTGAAATCCCAGCCGCGGGTACATGTGGCCCGTGAAGTTGTGGCTTGCCGCGGCCATGACCAGCGTGTTGCCGTCGGGCTTGGCGCGCGCCACGCCCTGCGTGCCCAGCGTGCCGCCCGCGCCGGGCTTGTTCTCGATCACGATGCTGGCCTGCAGCGCCTGGCCCAGTTCATTGCTGAATGCGCGCAGCACGGTGTCTTGCACCGCGCCCGCGCCAAACGGCACGACGATATGGATGGTGCGGTCGGCGGCCTGGGCCAGGCCGCTGGCAGCGAGGCCCCAGGCAAGGGCGGTGGAGGCCAGAAGGCGGCGGCGGGTCAGGGCAGGCAGATGCATGGGATGGAAAAAGGCGGTGTGAAAGTCAGGCGCGGCGCCTGTGAATCCGCCAGTCTATGGAGCGCTTCTTATGCGGCCAACGCATTCTTTCGCATGAACTTATGAGGAATTCATGCTTTGGTATGCGCCATGCGAAGGTATTTTCCTTGGTCAGGCCGTTCATGCTTCGACAAGCTCAGCACGAACGGGGGCGACTGTGGACTTCCAGTGCCGAGCAAAGACGTTCTCAAGGTCAAGAAAAAAGCGCCAGCCCTTGCGGAACTGGCGCTTTTGCAAAGAATCTGCGCTCGTCAGCGCAAGTTCTTTGAGGTAGCGCTTGAGCGGCGCCGGGCCGCCCCAAGCCGCGAAGGCCCCCTCGGGGGGCAGCGCAGCTACGCGAAGCGAGCAAGCGTGGGGGCTTTATTTCGCTGCGACAACGCGCACCATTTCCAGGCACTTGTTCGAGTAGCCCCATTCGTTGTCGTACCAGCTCACGACCTTGACGAAGGTCTTGTCCAGCGCAATGCCGGCTTCGGCGTCGAACACCGAGGTGCAGGACTCGCCGCGGAAGTCGGTGGCCACCACCTTGTCCTCGGTGTAGCCCAGCACGCCCTTGAGCGCGCCTTCGGACTGGGCCTTCATTTCAGCGCAGATCTCGGCGTACGAGGCTTCGCTGTTGAGTTCCACCGTCAGGTCGACCACCGACACGTCGGAGGTCGGCACGCGGAAGGACATGCCCGTGAGCTTCTTGTTCAGCTCGGGAATCACCACGCCCACGGCCTTGGCTGCGCCCGTGCTCGAGGGAATGATGTTTTCCAGGATGCCGCGGCCGCCGCGCCAGTCCTTGTTCGACGGGCCGTCGACGGTCTTCTGCGTTGCCGTGGCGGCGTGCACGGTGGTCATCAGGCCGCGCTTGATGCCCCACTTGTCGTTGAGCACCTTCGCCACGGGGGCCAGGCAGTTGGTGGTGCACGAAGCGTTCGAGATGATGGCTTCGCCGGCATAGGTCTTGCAGTTCACGCCGAACACGAACATCGGGGTGTCGTCCTTCGAAGGAGCCGACATGATCACCTTCTTCGCGCCTGCGTCGATGTGCTTCTGTGCGGTTTCCTTGGTCAGGAACAGGCCCGTGGCTTCGATCACGATGTCGGCGCCGACTTCGTTCCACTTCAGGGCCGCAGGGTCGCGTTCCTGCGTCAGGCGGATCGACTTGCCATTGACCACCAGGGTGTTGCCTTCGACGGCCACGCTGCCCTGGAAGCGGCCATGCACGCTGTCGTACTTGAGCATGTAAGCCAGGTAGTCGGGTTCCAGCAGGTCGTTGATGGCCACGATTTCAATGTCGCTGCCGAAGTTCTGCACCGCTGCGCGGAACACCATGCGGCCGATGCGGCCGAACCCGTTGATACCTACTTTGATGGTCATATTTGCCTCTTGAAGTGAAATGACGAAACCTGCTTACTTTTTCTTCTGCTGGCGCAGCACGGCCTGGACCGTGGCGGCGACATTGTCCTCGGTGAAGCCGAAGTGCTTGAACAGCACGTTGGCCGGCGCCGATTCGCCGTAAGTGTCGATGCCGACCACGGCCGCGCAGCCGTACTTCCACCAGAAGTCGGTCACGCCCATTTCCACCGCGATGCGCGGCAGGTTGGCGGGCAGCACCTTGGTCTTGTACTTGACGTCTTCGCGGTCGAAGCTCGTGGTGCTGGGCATGGAGACCACGCGCACGGCGATCTTCTTGATGGCCAGCAGCTTCTGCGCGGCCAGGGCCAGCTGCACTTCCGAGCCGGTGGCGATGACCACGGCCTGGGCCGCCTGCTTGAGGCCGATGTCGGCGGGTTCGCTGAGCACATAGGCGCCGCGGCTGATGTCGCCGGCGTCGCGCTTGTGCGCATAGGCCAGGTTCTGGCGGCTCAGCAGCAGGGCCGTGGGCTTGTCGCGCTGCGACAGCGCGGCGCTCCAGGCGACCGCGGTTTCGGTGGTGTCGGCGGGGCGCCACACGTCGAGGCCGGGGATCAGGCGCAGGCTGGCGGCGTGCTCGATCGACTGGTGCGTCGGGCCGTCTTCACCCAGGCCGATGGAGTCGTGCGTGAACACGTGGATCACGCGCTGCTTCATCAGCGCGGCCATGCGGATGGCGTTGCGGCTGTAGTCGCTGAACGTCAGGAAGGTGCCGGCGTAGGGGATGAAACCGCCATGCAGCGCGATGCCGTTCATGATCGCCGCCATGCCGAACTCGCGCACGCCGTAGTTGATGTGGCGGCCGCCCACGCCGTATTCGTTCTTCACCACGGCGCCGGTTTCGTCGAAGCGCAGCGCTGGCGTGCTCTTGGTGTTGGTGAGGTTCGAGCCGGTCAGGTCGGCCGAGCCGCCGAGCATTTCGGGCAGGGCCGCGGTGAAGGCTTCGAGCGCCATCTGGCTGGCCTTGCGGCTGGCCACGGTTTCGCCCTTGGCGATGGTGTCGACCACGGTGTTGACCGCGACCTGGGCGAAGTTCTTCGGCAGGTCGCCCGCCATGCGGCGCGTGAACTCGGAAGCGAGTTCGGGGAAGGCCTTGGCGTACGACGCGAACTTCTTGTTCCAGGCGGCTTCGGTCTTGGCGCCGTTGGACTTGGCGTCCCAGTCGCCGTAGACGTCGGCGGGAATCTCGAACGGCGTGTGCGTCCAGCCCAGCGCGGCGCGCGTCAGGCCGATTTCCTCGCCGCCCAGGGGTTCGCCGTGGGCCTTGGCGGTGTCCTGGCGGTTGGGCGAGCCCTTGCCGATGCTGGTCTTGCAGATCACCAGCGTGGGCTTGGTGGCGCTTTGCTTGGCGTGCGCAATGGCGGCGTCGATGGCGTCGACGTCATGGCCGTCGACCGGGCCGACCACGTTCCAGCCGTAGGCTTCGAAGCGCTGGGCGGTGTTGTCGATGAACCAGGGCGCGACCTGGCCGTCGATGGAGATGCCGTTGTCGTCGTACAGCGCGATCAGCTTGTTGAGCTTCCAGGCCCCGGCGAGCGCGGCGGCTTCGTGCGAGATGCCTTCCATCAGGCAGCCGTCACCCATGAACACATAGGTGTGGTGGTTGACGATCTCGTGTCCCTTGCGGTTGAACTCCGAAGCCAGCAGCTTCTCGGCCAGCGCGAAGCCGACGGCATTGGTGATGCCCTGGCCCAGCGGGCCGGTGGTGGTTTCGACACCGGGGGTGATGCCCACTTCGGGGTGGCCGGCAGTCTTGCTGTGCAGCTGGCGGAAGTTCTTCAGCTCGGACATCGGCAGGTCGTAGCCGGTGAGGTGCAGCAGCGCATAGATCAGCATCGAGCCATGGCCGTTCGACAGGATGAAACGGTCGCGGTCGGCCCAGTGCGGGTTGACCGGGTTGTGCTGCAGGTGGCGGCTCCACAGAGCCACGGCCATGTCGGCCATGCCCATCGGGGCGCCGGGATGACCGGAGTTGGCTTGTTGAACGGCATCCATTGCGAGTGCACGGATTGCATTCGCCATTTGTTGAGTGTTGGCCATCTGGGCGCTCCAAAAAGGAGAGTATTTGTCAGGGGAAGCCCGGCATTTTAAGCGGCGGCTGGTTTTGCCCGGCAACGCGGGGCAATGCACTACAGTGCAGCCCATGGTCAAACCCCTGTCCAGCCTGCCTTTTTCGGAGTTCCCCGCGCATGTCTTCTGCCCCTGTTTTCGCGCCATCGGCGCTGCTCCAGCCGCCGGCAATGCTGCTGGCCGCAGGCCGCGGCGAGCGCATGCGCCCGCTGACCGACCATTGCCCCAAGCCGCTGCTCGAAGTGCAGGGGCAGCCGCTGCTGCAATGGCATCTGCAGGCGCTGGCTGCGGCCGGCGTGCCGCGCGCGGTGATCAATACCGGCTGGCTTGGCGCGCAGATTCCCGCGCGCCTGGGTCCGGTGTTCGAGGCCGCGGTTGCGGCCCTGCCGCTGGCTTATTCGGATGAAGATCCGTCGGGCCAGGGATCGGCGCTGGAAACCGCGGGCGGCATCGCGCGCGCGCTGCCGCAGCTCGGGCCGGTGTTCTGGCTGGCCGCGGGCGATGTGTTCGCGCCCGATTTCACGTTCGATGCGGCCGCGGCCGCGGCGTTCGCCGCCAGCGAGCAGCTGGCGCATCTGTGGCTGGTGCCCAACCCCGAGCACCATCCACTGGGCGACTTCGGCCTCAGCGCCGAAGGCCTGGCGCTCGATCTGCCTGCCGGCGATCCGCGCCCGCGCTGGACCTACAGCACCATCGCGCTGCTGCGCGCCGAGCTGTTTGCCACCCCCTGGTGCGATATTCCCGCCGGCAATCCGCAGGGCGCGCGTGCCGCGCTCGGGCCGCTGCTGCGCCGCGCCATGGCCTCGGGACGGGTCGGGGCATCGGTCTATTCGGGGCGCTGGACCGACGTCGGCACCCCCGAGCGGCTGCAGTTGTTGAACACCTCGCTGCCCCTGTAGGACAGGGGCGCTTACTGAACGCACCGCAGAGAAGATTGCAAATAGTGGTCAATCCAATAAATCGGGGGATACATTTGCAAGCAAGTGCGCAGTACGATAGCCGGCATGACCTCTGTTTATGCCCAACGCCGCGCGCGCCTGGCTGCCCAACTGGGACCCCAGGCCGTGGCCATCATCCCCACGGCGCCGCTGCGCCAGCGCAACCGCGACACGGATTTCCTTTACCGGCATGACAGCTACTTCTATTACCTGACCGGTTTCACCGAGCCCGACGCGTGCCTGGTGCTCAAGGGCGATGGGCAGAGCACGCTGTTCTGCCAGCCCAAGGACCTCGAGCGCGAGATCTGGGACGGCTACCGCCTGGGTCCCGAGGCGGCCGTGGCCACGCTGGGTGTCAACCAGGCTTTCTCCAGCGCCGACATCAACGCCCGGCTGCCGCGGCTGCTGGAAAACACCGAGTGCGTGTGGTTTCCATTTGCCACCCACGCCGGGCTGGCCGCTCAGGTGGAAACCTGGCTGGCCCAGGTGCGCAACCGCGTGCGCATGGGCGTGCAGTCGCCGATCCACCAGGGCGACCTGTGTGCGCTGCTGGACGAGATGCGCCTGGTCAAGGATGCGCACGAGCAGGACATCATGCGCCGCGCCGCGCGCATCAGCGCCAAGGCGCATGTGCGTGCCATGCAGCGTTCGGCACGCATGCTGCGCGCGGGCGAGGAGGTGCGCGAGTACCACCTCGACGCCGAACTGCTGCATGAATTCCGCCAGCAGGGCTCGCAATATCCGGCTTATGGTTCTATCGTTGCCGCGGGTGCCAACGCCTGCGTGCTGCATTACCAGGCCGACAAGGCGCTGGTGCGCCCTGGCGAACTGGTGCTGATCGATGCCGGCTGCGAACTCGATGGCTATGCCAGCGACATCACGCGCACCTTCCCGGCCGACGGCAAGTTCACCGGCCCGCAGCGCGCGGTGTACGACCTGGTGCTGGCCAGCCAGGATGCGGCAATTGCCGCCACGCGCGCCGGCGCGCGCTTCAGCGATGCGCACGACGCGACGCTCGCGGTGCTGGCGCAGGGCCTGCTCGATCTGCGCATCCTCGATGCCGACCGCGTCGGCACGGCCCAGGACGTGATCGACACGCGTGCCTATTTCCCGTTCTACATGCACCGCACCGGCCACTGGCTGGGCATGGACGTGCACGATTGCGGCAGCTATGTCGAGCCGAATGCGGAGGACACCGCACCGCCGCGCAGCGATCCGGCCACGGGGGAAAGCCTGCGCCAGCGTCCGAGCCGCATCCTGCGCGCGGGCATGTGCACCACCATCGAGCCGGGCCTCTATCTGCGCGCCAGCGCCGATGTGCCCGAGGCGTTCCACAACATCGGCATCCGCATCGAGGATGACGCCATCGTCACCGAGCAGGGCTGCGAGCTGATCACGCGCGACGTTCCGGTCAAGGCCGACGAGATCGAGGCGCTGATGCGCGACCTGGCGTGAGCCGCGCCAGCCACGGCGCCCGCGGCAGCCTGCGTCTTCTTCCTTCCTGACTGTTCTCCATGTCCGACGCCTCCAGCCTGACTTCCGCGCCACCGCGCCTGCAGTGGCGCATTTTCACGGTGCTCTGGCTGCTGGGAATGCCGGGCATCTCGGCCCTGGTCTGGTCCATCATTCCCGACTGGCGCTACAGCCATGCGCTGGCGCCGCTGCCGGGCCACTTGCCGCTGCTGCAGATGGCGGGGCTGTCGGTGGTGCTGGCGCTGGCGGTGGGCATCGGCGTGCTGCTTGCGCCGCGCGTGGGCATGGCGGCGCCGGTCCTGACCACCTGGATCGCCGGTCGCTCGCCGCGCGAAGCTTTCCGCCGCGTCTGGCTGCCGGGCGTGGCCGGGGGCGTGGCCGGTGCCGCCTGCCTGGTGACCCTGGCCATCGTCTGGCCCGAAAGCCTCAAGGCCGCCGAACCGCTCTACACCATGCCGCTGCTGTCCAAGCTGCTGTATGGCAGCCTGACCAACGAGCTGCTGGTGCGCTGGGGCCTGCTGGCCTGCGTGTTCTGGGCGCTCTGGCGCTTCGCCGGCGGCAAGCTGCCGCCATCGCCGACCATGGGCTGGACCGCCATCGTGCTGTGCGCGCTGCTCTGGGCGGCGCTGCATTGGCTGCTGACCTACTGGCTGCTGGGCCCGTTGCCCGGCCTGCTGCAGCTGCATGTGGTGCTGGGCAAGGTGGTCTACGGGCTGCTGTCCGGCTTCCTGTGCTGGCGCTTCGGCCTCGAAGCAGCCATGCTGGCGCACATGGTGACCTTTCTGCTGTCGCATGGGTTGATCGGGCCGGTGCTGTAGGGAGGCACTGGGGGGCTGCTCCCCCCAGCGCGACCACACGCGGTGAGGGAGGGTGGTGGTTGCCGCCGCCGCCGGGCCGTCCCAAGGCGGCGGACGGCCCCCTTGGGGGGCAGCGACCACACGCAGTGAGGGAGCGTGGGGGTCTTAATTTCGTACCCGGTTTGTAACTGCTTCCATGTGAGAATTGGTGATTGATCACCTCTCTCGCGAAAGCCTCATGACCAAGCCGTTGTCCCGCGCCACGAAGATTGTTGCCACCCTGGGTCCCGCCTCGAGCGACCCGCAATTGCTGGAACAGATGGTGCGCGCCGGCGTCAACGTCGTGCGGCTCAACTTCAGCCATGGCACGGCGCAGGACCATATCGACCGCGCCGCCATGGTGCGCGCCGCCGCGCAGCGCGCCGGCCGCGAGGTGGCCATCATGGCCGACCTGCAGGGCCCGAAGATCCGCGTCGGCAAGTTTGCCGAAGGCCGCGTGATGCTGGTCGCGGGCGCGCCCTTCGTGCTGGATGCCTCGCGCACCGAACCCGGCGACCTGCAGGGCGTGGGCCTGGATTACAAGGAACTGCCGCGCGACGTCAAGGCCGGCGACCTGCTGCTGCTCAATGACGGCCTGATCGTGCTGACCGTCAATGCGGTGCTGGGCGAGGAGGTGCACACCACCGTCAAGCTCGGCGGCGAGCTCTCCAACAACAAGGGCATCAACAAGCAGGGCGGCGGCCTGACCGCGCCCGCGCTCACCGCCAAGGACATGGAAGACATCAAGACCGCGATGGGCCTGCAGGCCGACTACGTCGCGGTGAGCTTCCCGAAGAACGCCACCGACATGGAAATGGCGCGCCAGCTGTGCAACGTCGCCGGCACGCCCTGGCGCCACAAGCCCGGCCTGATTGCCAAGATCGAGCGCGCCGAGGCGATTCCGCATCTGGAAGACATCCTGCGCGTCTCGGACGGCATCATGGTGGCGCGCGGCGACCTGGCGGTCGAAGTCGGCAACGCCGCCGTGCCGGCGCTGCAAAAGAAGATGATCCGCATGGCGCGCGACATGGACAAGGTGGTCATCACCGCGACGCAGATGATGGAAAGCATGATCACCAACCCGGTGCCCACGCGCGCCGAGGTCAGCGACGTGGCCAATGCGGTGCTCGACGGCACCGATGCCGTGATGCTCAGCGCCGAGACCGCGGCCGGCAAGTATCCGCTGGAGACCGTCGAGGAAATGGCGCGCATCTGCACCGCCGCCGAAGCCGCCGAGGATGTCGAGCGCGATGCCGATTTCACGGGCCGCACCTTTGGCCGCATCGACCAGAGCATTGCCATGGGCGCGCTGTTCACGGCCCACCACCTGGGCGCCAAGGCCCTCGTGGCCATGACCGACAGCGGCTCGACCGCGCTGTGGATGAGCCGCCGGCGCATCCATATCCCCATCTACGCGCTCACGCCCAAGGTCCAGACCCAGCGCCGCATGGCGCTGTACCGCAATGTGCGCCCGCTGCTGATGGACACCTCGGCCGACCGCGACACCGCCCTCGAGCAGGCCGAAGCCCATCTCAAGGCCCGCGGCATCGTGCAGCAAGGCGATGTCTATGCGATCACCTGCGGCCTGCCGATGGGCCAGCCCGGCGGCACCAATATGCTGCAGATCTGCAGGGCAAGCTAAAGCACCCCCTGAGCCGCTCACGCGGCTTCCCCCTCTCATCCTTCGGTGGAGGGGGACGGCAGCCTCGGTGCGGGGGGCCCGCCTAGGGGCGGCCCTTCCTCGCTGCCCCCATGCTGGGCTGCGCCAGTTTCCAACGTTCTCACTCATTCACCAGCGATTGGTGGTAAGTGCAGTGGCGCATGGATGGTGCTGGTGCGGGCTTTTGAGTCGGGCTAAAATCCCGGGTTACACAGCGGTTACCGCCGCTGGGCCCGGACTCACGCCGCGGCGCGGGTGGGCCGCGTACGGCAAATGTGCTGCGCGGGCTGTTTACCACCCTGAATTGGATCCACGACATGTCCCTCGTCTCGATGCGCGAACTGCTCGACCATGCTGCCGAAAACGGCTATGGCATTCCTGCTTTCAACGTCAACAACCTGGAGCAAGTCCAGGCGGTGATGGCTGCGGCCGATGAGGTCGGCGCACCCGTGATCCTGCAAGCCAGCGCCGGCGCGCGCAAGTATGCGGGCGAAGCCTTCATCAAGCACCTGATCCAGGCCGCGGTCGAACAATATCCGCACATCCCGCTGGTCATGCACCAGGACCACGGCCAGTCGCCTGCGATCTGCCAGGGCGCGATCGACCTGGGCTTCTCGTCGGTGATGATGGACGGCTCGCTGATGGAAGACGGCAAGACGCCGGCTTCGTTCGACTACAACGTCGACGTGACGCGCAAGGTCGTCGAGATGGCGCACCGCGTGGGCGTCACGGTCGAGGGCGAACTCGGCTGCCTGGGTTCGCTGGAAACCGGCGAAGCCGGTGAGGAAGACGGCATCGGCGCCGTCGGCAAGCTCGACCACAGCCAGATGCTGACCGACCCCGAGGAAGCCGCGCAGTTCGTCAAGGCCACGCAGCTCGACGCGCTGGCCATCGCCATCGGCACCAGCCACGGCGCCTACAAGTTCACGCGCAAGCCCACGGGCGACATCCTGTCGATCCAGCGCGTCAAGGAAATCCACGCCCGCCTGCCCAACACCCACCTGGTGATGCACGGCTCGTCGTCGGTGCCCCAGGAACTGCTGGCCATCATCCGCCAGTACGGCGGCAACATGAAGGAAACCTACGGCGTGCCGGTCGAGGAAATCCAGGAAGCCATCAAGTACGGCGTGCGCAAGATCAACATCGACACCGACATCCGCCTGGCGATGACCGGCGCGGTGCGCAAGTTCCTGTTCGAGAATCCCGAGAAGTTCGATGCGCGCGAATGGCTCAAGCCCGCGCGCGAAGCCGCCAAGCAGATCTGCAAGCAGCGCTACATTGAATTCGGCTGCGAAGGCCAGGCCGGCAAGATCAAGGGCCACAACCTGCAGGTCATCGCCGGCATGTATGCCGACGGCACGCTCAAGCAGGTCGTGAACTGATCTCATCGCGCATGCCAATGCAACAGCCCCCTGGCCTTCCAGCCCGGGGGCTTTTTTCATTTGCGTGACGGGTATCCGTTGCCTTTTTGCCGGCCTGCGTGCAGCATGGCGGTTGGCTGAAAAATCCATGGGGCAGGCGATGCGCCTGTGCCCTTGCGCAGGGAGACTCGCAATGAAGAGAATGGGAGCGCGTTTTGCGCTTTTGGGAGCAGGGGTCTTGCTGGTTTTGGCGGGATGCGCCACACAGAAATCCTCCGTGCCGTCCGCCGGCCATTACGCCGCAGGTCGTGCGCAGCTGGCGCTGCCTGCCGGAGCCTGGGCCGACCTGGGCGCGGCCGACGAGGCCTGGGCACCGTTGCCCAGCGCCGGTGCCCAGGTGGCGCTGCAAAGCCGGGCGCTGGTGCTGCAAGGCGCGAAACAGGAGCCTCTGGCGGTGGTGCTGGTGCGCAGCAATGCCTCCAACCTGTTCTGGCGTTCCGTGTCGTGGGGCGTGAGTTGCCCGCGCGAACTCGATGTACTCATGTTCGACGAGGCCGCAGGCAGCCCCGATCGCATGGATTGCCTGCGCCTGCGGCGCAACGCGCAAGCCCAGCAGTGGCTCAAGCGCACCAAGCCCGAGACCCAGGCCTGGCTCGAGCAGCGCCGCCAGTTGCCGCAGCTGCCCTACAGCCACCTGAGCTACCGCTTTGCCACCGAGGACGGCGGCATGGTGGAGCTGCAGATCCTTGCCGACCAGCGCCTGCTGCAGCCGGAAAAGGGCAGCCAGGGCCGGCAATTGCGCGACTGGGCGCAGGCCGTGGCCAGCGCCGCGCGCGACAGCCTGTCATCCATCGATGGTGCGCTGGTGCTGCCGCCGTTTCCCGGTTCGGTCTGAGCGGCGCTGTGCGTTTGGTCCTAGGGTAACTACAGACTGCGGGCTTCCAGGGCTCGGCTGACAATGCTTCGAGCATTGGCAACAACTACTGGAGGTTTCTAGACCATGAGTGATCGTCCCTGGCTGAGCGCATACCCCCAAGGGGTGCCTGCGGAAATCGACGCGACGCAATATCCGTCGCTGGTGGCCCTGATGGAAGAGGCCTTCACGAAATACCGCGACCGGGTGGCGTACAGCTTCATGGGCAAGGAACTGACCTTCGCCCAGACCGATGCACAGAGCCGCGCCCTGGCGGCGTACCTGCAGGGGCTGGGCCTGGTCAAAGGCGACCGCGTGGCGTTGATGATGCCCAACGTGCCGCAGTATCCGGTGGCCGTGGCCGCGGTGCTGCGCGCGGGCTTCGTGGTGGTCAATGTGAACCCGCTCTACACCGCACGCGAACTCGAGCACCAGCTGCGGGACTCGGGCGCCAAGGCCATCATCATCATCGAGAACTTCGCCACCACGCTGCAGGCCTGCATTGCCGCCACGGCCGTCAAGCATGTGGTGCTCTGCGCGATGGGCGACCAGCTGGGCCTGTTCAAGGGCGCATTGGTGAACTATGTGGTGCGCAAGGTCAAGAAGATGGTGCCGGCATTCCAGCTGCCGGGCGCGGTGCGCTTCAACGATGCGCTGGCCAAGGGCGCTGGGGCCACTTTCCAGGTCCCCCAGCTGCTGCCCGACGACATCGCGCTGCTGCAATACACCGGCGGCACCACGGGCGTGAGCAAGGGCGCGGTGCTGCTGCACCGCAACATCATCGCCAACGTGCTGCAGTCCGAGGCCTGGAATGCGCCGGTCATGGACAAGATCCCGAGCGGCGAGCAGCCGACCAGCGTCTGTGCGCTGCCGCTCTACCATATCTTCGCGTTCACGGTGAACATGATGCTGTCGATGCGCACCGGCGGCAAGACCTTGCTCATCCCCAATCCGCGCGACCTCAAGGCCACGCTGGCCGAACTGTCCAAGCACCGCTTCCACAGCTTCCCGGCCGTGAGCACGCTGTTCAACGGCCTGGCCCACCACCCGGACTTCAACACCGTCGACTGGACGCACCTCAAGGTGTCGGTCGGTGGCGGCATGGCGGTGCAAAGCGCGGTCGCGCAGCTGTGGCTCGAGAAGACCGGCTGTGCGATCTGCGAGGGCTACGGCCTGTCGGAAACCAGTCCGTCGGTCAGCTGCAACCCGGTCACCGTGAGCCGGTTCACCGGCACCATCGGCGTGCCGCTGCCCAGCACCTACATGAAGCTGATCGACGATGCGGGCAACGATGTGACGCAGCCCGGCCAGCCCGGCGAGATCGCCATCAAGGGACCGCAAGTGATGGCCGGCTACTGGCAGCTGCCCGATGAAACCGCGCGTGCCTTC
>Ga0308161_1003969_pt1 | contig 13915 bp, 11 predicted proteins | sample PhyFR2_FD_201034 | JGI IMG/M metagenome (GOLD analysis project Ga0308161, IMG submission 201034) | Phyllosphere microbial communities from UC Gill Tract Community Farm, Albany, California, United States - DLSLF.R2 | ecosystem: Host-associated > Plants > Phyllosphere > Unclassified | place: USA...
ACGAACGCGAAGCTCGTCGCCCGGGCGTTCTCGCTCGTGCAGGACGTCACCGGCGCTGCCTCCCACGAGGTCCAGGCGGCACTCGACGCCTCGGACGGCGAGGTGAAGACCGCCATCGCCGTGATCCTGACCGGCGCCTCGGCTGCCGACGTGCGTGCTCGCCTCGATGCTGCTGCTGGCTCGTTGCGCGCCGTGCTGTAGACGTCGTTCCCCCTTTTCCGTTTCCTTTCCCCCGAGGAGCACCGCAATGCCCGATGCACAGCAACTCGCCCAGCAGATCCTCGACGCCGTCGGCGGTTCCGCGAACATCGCCGACGTCGAGAACTGCATGACCCGCCTGCGGGTCGAGGTCGTGTCCGACTCCTCCGTCGCGCTCGAGGACCTCAAGGCCACCGACGGCGTCATGGCCGCCATCGCGGCCGGCTCGAACCTGCAGATCGTGCTCGGCCCGGGTCTCGTCGACCGCGTGGCCGACGACCTGGAGGCCCTGCGCGCGGCCGCCCCGTCGGCTGCGGCTGGCCGGCCTGGTGCGTCGCCCGAGGAGCTCGCTGCTCGCGGTGCGTCCATCAAGGCGACCGCGCGGTCCCGTTCCGACGGACGCACCATGCGCGCGATCCGGAAGATCTCTGCGATCTTCATCCCGCTCATCCCCGCGCTGATCGCCTGCGGGCTGATCGCCGGGATCAACGGCATCCTGACGAACCTCGGGTGGGTGCCCGGGGTGACGCCGTTCCTCGGGGTGCTCTCGTCCGGGTTCCTGTCGCTGCTCGCCGTGTTCGTCGGGATGAACGCCGCGAAGGAGTTCGGCGGCACGCCCATCCTCGGCGGCGCGGTCGGCGGCATCATCGTCGCGGCCGGCGTCGCGAACGTCACGGTGTTCGGCGAGACCCTGGCTCCCGGACAGGGCGGTGTGCTCGGTGCTCTGGCCGGCGGCATCCTCGCCGCGTACGTCGAGCGCTTCATGCGCCGGGTCACGCCGGACGTCATCGCGCTCATCGTCGTGCCGACCGTCACCGTCCTGGTCGCCGGCTCGATCACCCTCGGCGTGCTCATGTCCGTCGCCGGTGTCGTCTCGGTCGCGATCGGCACCGCGGCGACCTGGCTGCTCGCGAACGGTGGGGCCTTCGCCGGCTTCGTGCTCGGAGGCCTCTTCCTGCCGCTCGTCATGACCGGCATGCACCAGGGGCTCATCCCGATCCACACCACGCTGATCGACCAGACCGGGTGGACCGTGTTGCTGCCCGTGCTGGCGATGGGTGGCGCCGGGCAGATCGGTGCGTGCATCGCGCTGTGGGTGCGGTTCCGGTCGAACGCCTCGCTGGTCCGGACCATCCGCGGTGCGCTGCCGGCTGGGTTCCTCGGTGTCGGCGAGCCCCTGATCTACGGCGTGACGCTCCCCCTCGGGCGGCCGTTCATCACCGCGTGCATCGGTGGGGCGTTCGGCGGCGGTGTCGTCGGGCTGTTCGACCAGCTCGGGCACTCCGTCGGGGCGATCGCCATCGGTGCCTCGGACCTGTCGCTCATCCCGCTGCTGAACGGCTCGTCCGGGTACGGGTGGGCGCTGCTCGGTTACGGGTCGGGGCTCGTGGTGGCGTACGTCGTGGGGTTCGTGGCGACCCTGCTGTTCGGGGTGTCTGACTTTGTCAAGGCAGATCTCGAGGAGCAGTCGGAGACCGAAGCACCACTCGACGGGGTGCCGTCGGCAGAGTCGGCGCACGCCACCGATTCCGTATCAACCGCCGGAGCCGAATCTGCGTATGGCACGGGACGCGGCGCTGAGCCCCCGCGACAGCAGCCCTCGCGCTGATGCGTTTGCCACAAGGGTCTGGCTCGCGGTCGCCCCCTGGCGGTCCGACCCCTTCTTGGCGGTGGTTAGCTATTGCCGGTCCCGCAGCCGCTCGGCAAGCTCCGACCGCAGATCGACGGGAGTCCTGAGGTACGCGCTCCAGGCCCGGTCGATCTCAGTCGTGCCCCGGCGGCCCCGCTCCATCCAGCGGAGAAGTCGGCGGCGGTCGCCCGGACTGAGCTCGCTGGCGGCCGAGACAGCGTCACCCATCTCGATCGGTGCGTTCTCCTGCCCGGACCTACACCTGTTGCACTCGGTAACGAGCATCTCAGTGTCTGAGCCTTCGATCGTCCGGACCTTCCGCCGCGAGACCGATAGGACGGCCGTCATGACTGGGTCGTCACGGTACGGCTCCGCGCCAGCAATCCCGCAAAGGGTGCACATGTAGCCGTCGCGCGCGAGCACTGCCCTCCGCTCTTTGCTCGGGATCGCCTTCCGCGGCGCAGCCTTTCGGCGCTCCTGCGGATCCCACACGGCCACTCCGGCCTTCACGAACCGTTGGTCCTCGGCGAGCAAGGACGCTTCTTCGGTGCTGGAGTGCACGACCCACCCCCAGTCCCTTAGGTCACGGATGCGCCTGTCCGCTTGCGATACGCCGGGAAAGGCCTCCCGTAACTGGTTCTTCGTGAAGGTACCGCCTTCGCCGACTACCTGCAGCAGCCACAGCGCGCCGCGCACCATCGTCCCCGCCGACGACTCGGGGTCGTCCCACACTGGTTGTTCCACGGTTTCTTTCCCTTCCCCTGAACCGATTGAGTACCTCTTTGCCGCCAGCTCATGCGCCTACGCCCTCGCTCCATGGTGGAAGCGCGCGTGCTGCGTCTGCCCCGAGCTGCAGGACGCAGTTCTCGATGACCGCCGAAGGCACCTCAACCTTGCACGACGCCCAGCTGACGGACGGCGTCGAGTCACGCGGCACGTTCGCGGCAATCCAATCCTTGGGAACGGAACCGACCCCAACCACCTCGAGATTGGAATCTAGGCGCACCACGACCAGCACCCAGTTACTGTCGCGCAGCATCACTTCGCACTCGTGGCGGGACAAGTAGGCTGTAGTCCGTCCGGCCCGCGTCGTACTTTTCACTTCGATGTGGGCGGCGACGGGCTCCTGGCTGAAAGAGATGTCGTAGCCAAACCCATCAGACCACGTCGACACGTGGTCGACACGGCCATCGGTTCCGTCCCGCAGCATCTGGACGAGCGCCGCTTCTCCCGCCGCCCCGATCCGCTCGCGCTCGGCGGTATCGACTTTGCCCCAGCTGCTGACGAGTTGGTCGTATACCTCACCCGCACCCACACCCAGAGCCTCCCCGGCGAAGACAATGTCCGACGGGAGCTCATCGGGCGACCGGACGAGCTCGTCGGCATCCTGGAACCACGTCGGGGCTGCGTTCTCGAAGATCGCAGAGAGGATACGGCTGGCCGGAGGAGCACCGGACCCCAGGAACCCCAGAAGATCCATGTCCCGTAGCCACGCAAGCGCGGCGGAGTACTGGGTCGGCGAGAGATCGCTGTACTTCCTGTGGGTGGTGAGCAGGGCTTGGGCTCGCGGGATGCCTCCGCTCGCTGGGACTATCTCCAACCAGCGCCTGGCCGCGAGCAGCACTGACTCAGGTGGAAGGCGCACGCAAGTGGCCCATCAGCGCTTGGATGTCCCCGTGGTCAAGGCCGCCACCGATAGGGAGCTCCTCGTCGAGGTCGGCGAGCTGCTGGACGGCAGGATCGTCGAGGATGCCGCCCATGAACGCCAGCTTGTCGGCGAGACGCGCCGTGACGACCTCGTCAATGGTGCGTTCCGAGGCGAGAACGGTGATGCGGGTCGCGGTACCGGGCGGGAGCCCGAGCCGGTGAATCCTGTCCAGGCTTTGGAGGAAACGGCCGGCGGCGAAGTCGCGATCCACGTAGACAGCGTCGTGGCACTCGTGGTGCAGGCTGATCCCTTCCCCGAGCGTTGCGGGGTTGGATAGCAGGACCATACAGTCATCGTCTCGCTTGAACCGCCGGATCTGCTCGTCCCGGTCCGGCGTACCCCCGTGCACGACAGCGGGACCAAAGCGCTCGAGGACCCGCTCGAGGGTGTTGATGCTGCGGATGAAGGTCGACCAGACAAGCGTCTTACGCCCGCGCGCCGCGTTTTCACTGACGATCGCGAGCACTTCCTGGTACTTGGGCGACATCTCATAAGCGGGCAGGTCCTGCATCAACTGGTAGAGCGACGAGCGTTCCGGGACCTGCAGTGGGGGCATGCGGTACGCCAGCGGTTCGTAGCGGCTCGCACCGACCGCGAGCAATGCCGGACTAGTCGCGGCCATGAGCATGTAGACGAGGATCTTGCCCAGCGCCTGGAAGTCGCCCTCGTGCCCCGCGGCGCGGGCGGAGAACTGGCCGACGAGCGCCTCGTATATCTCGGCGTGCAGCGGCGGCAGCGGGATGGTGCGGATCGTCGTCTCCACAGGGGGCAGGTCGAGCTCGCCCTTGGTCGTCCGCGTGAAGAGTGGCCGGAGCGCGCGGCTCGCGTCGGCCAGGCTCCCGCCGTTGACGGCCCGGATGACGCTCTGCCGACCCGTCCCCGGCCAGACGAACCCGAACAGATTTTCCAGGTCCCTCGCGCCGTTGGGTGCCGGCGTGCCGGTCAGAATCAGCCGTCGTCTGCTGCGTGGGCCCAATGCGAGGCAGGCTGCGCCGTACGCACCGTTTGCGCCGAGCTTCATCCGGTGGGCTTCGTCGAGGATGATCATCGACGGGCGCTCAGCGAGCCAGCGGCTGAGCGCAGTGACCATGTTGGGAAGCCGCTCGTAGTTGACGATCAGCGCTTCCGTGGTGCTGGCTGGGGCGCCGTCCGCGACCTCCATCACGAGCGGTGGCTGAAGGCACTCCGCGTTTTCCTCCTGCCACGCGGAGTAGCTCGACTTCGGCCCGACGATCAGTAGCCGCTCGAGGCCTTCGGTCTGGCGCAGCGACTGGAAGACGGCCAGCCCGACTCTCGTCTTGCCCGCCCCGGGGACAGAGAAGTTCGCCCCGTGCCGAAGCGACAGAAGCTTTGCGATGTCGCGGCGCTGGAATGCTGTCAGGTCGCCGGTCCACTCCGGCCCGAGGATTTTGGGGATCGAGTCGACGTCCACCGTGCTGGGCGCGCCTGAGCTGTCCAGCTGGCGCGAGACAGTCTGGGCATCCTGGAGCGAGTCCACGACCAGCGCCTGGAGCGGCACGTCCCAGACCACGTCGCCGTCCTCTTGGTGTGGCCAGACGCTAAGAACCCCAAGATTCGTCAGGAGATCGTCGAGCTCGATCTCGATGCCGCCGGGCGACCGCTGAGTGCTCGTCTGGAAGCCAACGGCCAGCCTGCGGAGATCGTCCTCTAGCCCTGGCCGGGCTATGAGGCGGACGCGCGTGACCTGCGTCGCGAGGCTGATCGCCAGGCTCGGGATATCTGCGTTCATGACTTGGGACGGACCGCGTCAAGGAGCCACGCGACGCCCTCTCCGGGAGCGGAAAAGGTGCGGCCAGCCTGCCGAGCAAGGCCCTCGAGACTGTCGCGGAGTGCGATGAGCGCGTCATCGAACGCGTCGTCGTCGAGCGCGCGCTTCGCCTTCGCCTCCGCGAATTCATTCGCGCACTGCGTGACGTAGTCCGCTGCGTCGGTCAGCCGCTCGGGAACGGCGGTCTGACGCTTGACGAGCTCCGCATTCTGGCCGGCGAGCTTCACGGCGACGTCGAAGGTTTCGCGCGCCTGCTTCATCACGCCCGCCGCCTGCGCAACGTACTCGGGCGTCGCGCTCTTGCCGTCGCTGGCCACGGCCTTGGCACGAAGGAGCTGATTCGTGAGGGCCTCGGCGGCGGCAGAATCGGTACTCTGGCTCGGCACGCTCGCCCCTGGAATGCCGGGGACAGGGATGCCGCCCGCCGCTCCTGCGGGCTCCGGCTTGAGATCGTCGGGCAAACGGCTTTCGAGGTACCTGGTGTGGAAGTCGGCCTCGGCGAGCCGCAGCGAGGTCTTCGGGTAGTCGAGAAGCACCATCGCCAGGCGCGACTGCTTCAATCGGTTGGCAGAATCTGGGTCGGTCGTGGCGAGCTTCGTGTAGTCCCTGTGGAGTTCCCTCAACTTCTCCTGGTGCTCCTCGAAGTCGATCAGGCGCAGCGCCGCCCCATCGTCCGTCTTGCTGCGGTCGATCGCGTCGAGTATGAGCGCGTAGACCCAGCGGTCGCGCTGCAGCGTCGCGAGCTTGATGTTGAAGTCCTTGGCCACGTCGGCCTCAGAGCGACCGCGCCCGAGCTCCTCGTCGATCGCGATCAGCCGGTTGATGTACGAGTAGTCCCGTCGACGGTCCTTCCGCAGCTGGAGCGTCAACTCGACGGTGTTGATGTCTTGGCGGGACGTGTCGTCGGGCAGTACGCCGACCCTGATATTTTGCTCGCCGAGGTCAATGAGAGCGGCGGCACGCGTGTTCCCGTCGACCAAGATCCCGTGAGGGCTCACGATGCCAGGCTCGCGCTGGCCGACGTCGTCGAGCTCGTCCATCAGCGCCGTGTACTCGGGGTCTGTCTGGTCCGGATTCGCCGGCCGCTGCCGAAGCAGGTCGTGAAGGTAGGCCTGGGCCTCCTCGCCCCACGGATCTTTCTCGATCGCGGCATCACGCTTTGCGTCCAGCGTCCGCTGCGCGCGGATCCGATGCGTGTCCGGATTGAAATAGAGCATCTCGACCGGCATCGAGATCACGCGAAGATGGCGAGGCTCCCCACGCCAGTCGATCGTGATCTTCGCGCCATCCTCGTTCATCGCCTGGCGGACGCGCTGCTCGATGACGGCTTTAATTTCCTCCCCCTTGGGAGGGATGCCGAAGTCTGGCATTGATAAATCTCCTCGACGGATCGATTGGCACTGCGGGGCTTGGGTGTCGTCAGACTATCGATCACCAACGACAATGGACGGAAGACACCACGCACAAGGCGCCAGCGCACCGCGGACACCCGCGCAATCGATCGTTCAGCTGATCTTCGAGCGGAGCCTCTCGGTGGCGAAGGCAAGGTGCCGGGCGTGGCCTTCTTGGCCTCGGAACGCCCTCCACTCCCCGAGGCGGTAAGTGAGGTGGCTGCCACGTCGGCGGACCTCGATGTCGAAGTCCCGGCGAAGGAACTCGATTCGCCGCTCGATCTCGCTGTCACCGAGGCCACCGCCGACCGCATCCCGCAGCGCGGGGAGGGAGATGAATCCTCCGCGTTCCCGGAGCACTCGGTAGACCTCGTCGCGGTACTGGTTTGGCGCGCCGTGGTGATCGCTTGATCGATTCTCCTTCCGGAGAGCCGACGCGATCGCCAGCCCGACCGCGCGTGCCACTGGCGGCGGGAAAGCGTTGCCAATCTGCCGGTACGTCGTCGTTTTCCGGCCGCGGCCGTCGCCAAAGTCCCACTCGTAGCCGGGCCCGGCCCATCCCTGGATGCGCGCAACCATCTCGTTCGTCAGCCTCGGCACCAGGTCGGCCGGGGCATCGGGCCCCGGCGCGGCGTCGGCGATACCGAGGCCGTCCACGCCGATCGACCGCCACTGAAGCTTGGCGCGCGTCGGGCCGAGGTCGGGGCCGCCGTGCTTCTTCGAGCCGCCCACGATCGTGGGGGCCACCCGGTCGGCCCGCTTCGCCCACTCCTCTGCGCCGGCCCAGCCGTTCGCTGCCATCAGGTCGTAGAGGGCGGATCCCACAGTCTGCGCCGCGGGTGTCGGCTCGGGCCACGTGAAATAAGGAGCGAACTCCTCGCGCAAAGCCACGAGAATAAACCTCGGCCGGAGTTGCGGTACGCCGAAGTCCTTGGCTTCCAGTAGTCGCCAGTCGGCCCGGTAGCCAAGCTCCGCGAATCGATCAAGCACCGCCTGCCGATAGCCGGCGAAGCGGGGCATCGACAGTCCCCGGACGTTTTCCAGAAGCACTGCGTCCGGCTGCATACGTCCCGCGGCCTCGACGGCCCAGGCAAACAGGTCGCGCTCGTCAGACGTGCCCAGCTGCTTGCCGGCGGTTGAGAACGGCGGGCAAGGAACGCCGCCTGCGAGGAGCGAGATACCACGGTAGCGCTCCGGCATCCACACCGATTCGTCGGCGACGTCGCCCACGGCAACCGCGGGCCGCGGGTCGCCCTCCTCAAACGCCAGCCGGGACAAGTTGCGGTCCAATGTCGCGGCAGCGTCCCGGTCCAGCTCGACTGCGAGCACGTGCCGGAAGCCGGAGAGATGGAGACCCAGGCTCTGGCCGCCCGCGCCGGCGCAGATCTCGACGGCCGTCAACTTGGTACTGCGTGGTTTGCCATCCATGATGAAGACATTCTGGCAGGGGCCACCGACTTCGCGGGGACGCGCGCCGGGGTGCCCCTACAGCCCCGGCGGCATCAGCGGTCCCACCAGCGTTCGCCGCCTGGAGCGGATCGAACGGGTGTTGTCACCCGGAGTACGAGCCTCAGCCTGAGGCCCGAAGGGCCGAGCTCCACCGGCCCGTCCCATCACTAGGAGGCTGGCCCCGACGTGCCCGTCGACACACTCCATCCTCTGCGGTACTGGGAGGCGGAGGTCGCGGGCGGCGTCCCACTGCGAGTCGTTGGCACGTCCGAGACCGACGATGTCCTCGCATGCCTGCGGAACGCACGAACCGCTCCGCCCACCCAGGACTCGCCTGGTCACATCGAGCTGGGCCGAGACCGTGGCAACCGCTGCGCGGCCATCTAAGTACCCGGCGGTCCGGCGGTCCGGCGGTCCGGCGGTCCGGCGGTCCGGCGAAAGGCTTCGACACCCGTGCAGCCGCCGCCCCGAGGACCGCCTCCAAAACCGCCTCTGGCATGTGCAGAGAAGCGTTGGGGGAAGGGGCACATGTCCTCCTGCAGCCACGAGCTGGCCGCTTTCCCGCCGCCAGAAGCGCTGTAGCGCTCCCCCTGGGTCCGCCACGGCGGGAAGACATGGTGGACCTGATGAAGCATCGGGGAGTTGATGGAGCGTCCGTGATACCAAGCTAGTTCCGTCGCCCGTCTGATCACACTGACCAGCTATATATCGGCTTAATGACGCATCTTTCACAGGGTTGGGTGCGCTTCCACACAGCAGCCCGTACTGTGATTGTTGTCCGCGGTGTTGGGGCAACCGACCGGGCGTTCGGACGGACAGGACGCGGGAAGAGACGAAGGACTGAGATGGGCGAGGACGAGGAACTCAGCACGCGAAAGGCAGAGAGACTCCGGAAGCTCGCCGCCAACAACTTCTCGAAGTTTGCCATCCAGGTCGAGCACCTCAGTTCTGAGGTGCAAATGAAGTTGATAGCACAACTACCGGAGTTCCAGAAACTCGCTGCGGGGGCTCTCGAGAAGATCACAGATGCGCATCGAGAGACGCTTCGATCGATGGACCAGAACGAAGATAAGCTGCACGAGGCTTTCGGGGAATGGAGAGCGGCCCTCCGAACACTGCTCAGTGATTCTTCACTTACCCTCGACGAGAAGCTTCGAGTCACGGCAGAGATCGGACGAACCGTGCGCGAACAAGCGGATCTGCAAGCGCAGAATCACCGAGCCAAGGCAGCCATGCTCGGAAAGGTCACCGTTGGTTCGCTAGTGGTGGTCGGGAGCGTAGTTGTCGCAGTGACCGGTGGAAAGCTCGGCATTGACCAAGGCGACAAGAGCGCGTAAGGCGCCTGGCGGGCTGGGTGAGCAACCGGTTCTGCCTCAAGATAAGCACATGACCCATCGCCAAATGTGATCCCTACTACATTGCCGTCTTGCTCCCTGCACAACTGCCTCAAGCTTCCGTGATCAATCGCAATGGCACAGGCCTTCGCGACAGTTGATTCCCGTGCCGCCCGCAGGCGGGTCGTCCGTAAACACGAAGCCTTGGCGCGAAGTCACTGTCCACGGCGACCGGATCACCCGCGGCCAAGAGGACGTCACCGACGACAGCGCTCGCCTCGCCGACCTCGCGTACAGCGCCGAGGCAGCGCTGGCGGACACGGGCCTGGCGCCCGGTGAGGTCCATGCGGTCGCCGCACTTGCCGGCCAGAAGCGGATGCACGCCCGCGTCGCATCGGTCGACGTGATCGGTGCGAACGACCTCGTCCGTCACATCACCAAGCGCGGAGCCCGACTGTCGGCGTCCCGAGTCGACGAGGTCCTCGCCGCGATGCTGCACCACTTCCCCGTGATCGGCGACGGCAGAGCAACACCGCCACGGGTCGTCGTCCCGGCACCGGTACTCCCCCGCGAACCCGACGTACTCGTCCCGACGGTCGACACCGCGGACGACGAGCTGACCGACCAGCTCCTCGACGGCGTGCTCGAATCGCCGATCGAGGACTGGATGGCGTTCCTCGACCCGGCACAGGCCAAGCTCGTCCGCCGCAACTTCAACGGCCCGGCACGCATACGCGGCGCTGCGGGCACCGGCAAGACCGTCGTCGGCCTGCACCGCGCCGCGTACCTCGCACGCGCGACCGGCGGCCGCGTGCTGTTCACGACGTACATCAGCACCCTGCCGAAGGTCCTCGAGTCGCTCCTCGAACGCCTCGCGCCCGACATGGTCGGCCGCGTCGACTTCATGGGCGTCCACGCGTTCGCGTCTCGGCTCCTGAAGGAACGCGGCATCGCGTTCCGCGCTCCCGGACGGGAGGCCCAGCTCGCGTTCGACGACGCGTGGAACGCGATCCGCGCCTCCAGTCCATTGCGGTCGTCGCGATTCTCGCGCTCGTACTGGGAAGACGAGATCAGCCACGTCATCAAGGGCCGCGGCCTGACGCGGTTCGACGAGTACGCGGACCTGGCTTGCGTCGGGCGCAAGCACGCGCTCCCGCTGGAGACTTGGCAAGCCGTCTGGGACCTGTACGAGGCGTACGCGCGCGGGCTGCGCGAGCGACGGGCGCACGACTGGGAAGACATCGTCCTGCTCGCTCGCGACGCGGTCCGCGCGGTGCCGCTCGAGCGGTACGACGCGATCATCGTGGACGAGGCGCAGGACCTGTCCTGCGCGATGGTCGCGCTGGTGCACCAGCTCGTGGGTGACCGTACCGACGGCCTGACACTCATCGGTGACGGCCAGCAGACGATCTACCCCGGCGGGTACACGCTCGGCGAGGTCGGCATCAACCTGTCGGGTCGAGGCGTGGTGCTCGACGTCAACCACCGGAACACCGCCGAGATTCTCGAGTTCGCGAAGGAGATGGTGGCGGACGACCAGTTCGTGGACATCGAGGGCGTCGACGGGGTCGGTGACGCGGTGTCCGACGTCTCGCGCTCCGGTGCGGCTCCGACGATGACGCGGTTTCCGAGTCGCGCCGAGCACGACCGGGCGATGCTCGACCGGGTGACCGGAGTCCTCCGGCTGGTCGGAACCGGTCACGGTGACGTCGGCATCCTCACTGCGACGAACCGGCAGGCCGACGACGTCATGGAGGCGCTTGGGCGAGCCGGCGTCCCGACCGTCTCACTGCAGCAGTACGCGGGGCGGACCTCGGACGCCGTTCGGGTGGGGACTGTGAAGCGTGCGAAGGGCCTCGAGTTCAAGCAGGTGCTGCTCGCGCACGTGGACCCCCGGCTGCTGGACACTGCCCCGGCCGACCCGTCGGAGACCGAACGAGAGCGCCGAGAGCGAGGGCGCCGAGAGCTCTACGTGGGCATGACCCGGGCGCGGGACGGCCTGTGGGTCGGCGTCCGGAGCGGAGCCACGCGCGGGCGCTGATGTCTGAGCCGTGGTGCGAAGCCCGTTCCCGGGAAGCCCATCCCACTCAGCGCGATCAGCACCCGCCGTGCAGCGCTCGCCTTGCTCGCTCCACTGTCCCCGGGTCCTTGAATGCGACCACGAACGTCCGCTGATCCCGCATCAGCACCCGCAAGGCGGTCTCGCCGCCGACCGAGTACAGGCGCCCCTTCGAGCTCCGGGCCGAGCCCTTGATACCCCAGCCTCCGTAGTCGCCGTAGGTGTCGATCCGCACGATCGTGACGTCTGCGATCTCACGTCGAGGCAGCCGTGTCCTCCAGAACGGCGCCAACCCGACAGTGACCTGCTCTGGTGAGATTTCGATGAACGCAGCCGCCCGCGCAGCGACCACCATCGCCCAGACCAGCCCACCGAAAACCAGAACGAGAACGACAAGAGACGGGCCATCGAAGCCCTTCGCCGCAGCCCCGGCGACTCCGATCACCGCGATGGGGACCAGGATGAAGAGTGCCCCGAGCGCCGCTCCGCGATCCGCTGGGCTTCGGAAGGACTCGTCAGGCGCTGACATGGTTCACCTGCCGTTCGTTTCGTGAGCCCATGTGAAGGGCACGAGCGACGCTCTCGGATTCGTGGGGGCGGAGGAGCAACAGCAGGTCTGCCGCGATCATGATGATCGAGAAGCTCCACAGGCCCATCAGCACGGCGATCCCCAGGTGGAACGCGACAGCGAGGCCCAGGAGTAGATGCCGAGGCCTGCGCGGCATGAAGACAGCGCCGACCAGAGCGAGCTGCAGCGCGAGCGTGCCGTACGTTGCGATGACGGTGAGTGGTAACCACTGGAGCGCGTTCCGAACGAGGTCTCCGACGGCTCCGGCCGGGGCGAAGACCGGGTTCTGCATCCAGTACCAGAGCGCCGTCCCGTCCGACCACTCGAGGACGGAGAACTTCGCCACGCTGGCTTGGAAGTACACGCCCATCATCTGGAGAGTCCAGAGCCCGAGGGTGGTGTACCCGATCACGGCTACCCACGAAGAACGGCCCACGTACCGCCTGTCAGGTGCCCAGTGCCAGCGACGGCGGTCGAGCAGTACGAGCGGAACGAGGATGAGTGTCAGGTTCGCGGCGAGGTGTTCGCCGCCGTCGACGGCCGTACTCGAAGTCATGAGGCTCCACGTCACCCACCAGTGTGGAAGGGCAGTGATCGCCGGCCACAGTCCGGTGACGACGATGGCGAGTACGGACACCGCGACCCACTTCGTCAGTTCGAGATGCCCGCTGGAGGACCCGATGCAGAACAAGGACATCCACGACGTGCTGTTCCCGCAGTTCGCACCGGTCGGGAACGTCGAGCTCCGGAAGAAGAGCTGATCGGTCGGGGTGAACACGAGCGTGAGCAAGGCGGCTGCTGCGATCGCTGATCGCACGAGCCCGAGTACCGGCGTGAACGGGCTGACGGCCGACACGTACCGCGCGAAGGACCCTCGCCTGCCCTCTCCGACACCGTTGTGACGTTGCAGTATGGCGGCAGAGGTCATCACTGGTCCTCCAGAGCGTCGCATCGGACCGTCGCGCGGATGGCCTTCGTCGAGGCGTCGTACCGCAGGCCAGCGAAGTCGATCGGCACCGGATCCACAGCGAGCAAGAGGACCTCCCCGCAGAGCCGGAGGTCGTAGCCTTCGGCCGTCCACTCCTGAACACCGCGCTCTGACACAGCACGCTGGGCGCACTCTGCGATCGAGTTTCCGGTGCAGTCCGACCAGAGTTCATCGATGTCGTGCGCCCCGGTGACCTGGGACACGTCGTACTCGTCGAGTCGCGACGACCGGTTGAACCCGAACGCGTTCCGCAGGGTCGCGTTCGGACCCCGAGTCACGGTCTTCCACTCTCCTTCCGCGGTGCGGACGCGGGCTTGCGTGATCGGAGAGCGCGGGTCACGGGTGAAGAAGCCCCATCCTTGCGGCGTGATCTCGCTGACAGCACGCAGACCGTCAGCAACGAATCCCGACGCGTGGGTGCTGATCGGGAGTGATGCGAAGCCGACCGTGGCCACGGCAAGCGTCGCCACCGTGACCACGGTCGTCTCGGCGAGCTTCAGGCTCACGCGGGCAGCGTCTGACCGACGCGGGTTGCGTTCGCCAGGAACTTCTCCTGCTTCACCCGGTCATCTCCGGTTGCTTGGCCGCTGCGCCCGCAACCGGTCCAGGCTCCGCACCACGCATACACGGACACGAGGACAGCAGCGGCCGCTGTGATGACCGCAGCATTGTGGACGGCAGCTGCTGCGTAGACGGCGAAGGCAACTGCTGCGACACAGGCGGCGACTGCTCCACACATCGGTACGGCCGGCGTCGAGCTGTACTCCTCCTTGGCTGCGTTCAACTCTTCCTCGGTGTACG
>Ga0308161_1003972_pt1 | contig 13910 bp, 16 predicted proteins | sample PhyFR2_FD_201034 | JGI IMG/M metagenome (GOLD analysis project Ga0308161, IMG submission 201034) | Phyllosphere microbial communities from UC Gill Tract Community Farm, Albany, California, United States - DLSLF.R2 | ecosystem: Host-associated > Plants > Phyllosphere > Unclassified | place: USA...
GCGCATGTTGTTGAGCGCGGGCGCGACGGGCAACGAGGCGCTGTTGTAGATCGTTGATCTACAAGGGGCGGAGGGGGAACTGTTCGCGCGCGGGCGGCAGCATCTGCGCCATGAATGCCATCGTCGAACTACCTACCGATCACCGCCGCCACGCCAAGCACCTGTATTGGCAGGGCTATCGCGTGTGCGAGATCGCTGAGTTGATCGGGGAGAAGGAAAAAACGCTCCACAGCTGGAAGGCTCGGGACGAATGGGACCGCGCGACACCTCTAGAGCGTATCCAGGCGGCGACCGAAGCCCGCTTGGTGCAACTGATCCTAAAAGACCCGAAGTCAGGGTCCGATTACAAGGAAATTGACCTCTTGCACCGCCAGCTGGAGCGGCAAGCCCGTATCCAGCGCTTCAACGACGGCGGTACCGAAACCGAGTTGAATCCGAACTTGGCGAAGCGCAACGAGGGACCGAAAAAAGCACCGAAACGCAACGAGTTCGACGAAGAACACATTGAAAAACTGACGGAAGCGTTCATCGACGGCTGTTTCGGCTACCAGTTAGATTGGTACAAGGCCGGCAGTCAGCGAACCCGCGCAATCCTCAAGTCACGGCAGATCGGCGCGACCTACTATTTCGCCCGTGAAGCGCTGATCGATGCGTTGACTACAGGCCGTAACCAGATTTTCCTGTCAGCCTCGAAAAACCAGGCACACATTTTCAAGGCCTACATTCAGGCCTTTGCCCGTGAGGTAGTCGGCGTTGAGCTGACGGGCGATCCAATCATTCTGGGCAATGGCGCCGAGTTGCACTTCTTGGGTACCAACGCCCGGACGGCCCAGGGCTATCACGGCAACTTCTACTTCGACGAATTTTTCTGGACGTTCAAGTTCAAGGAATTGAACAAGGTCGCCAGCGGCATGGCGATGCAGAAGCAATACCGCCGAACGTACTTTTCGACGCCTTCCAGCATGGCCCATGAGGCCTATACGTTCTGGACCGGTGAGCGGTTCAACAAAGGCAAACCGGCGGCGCAACGGGTCAAAATCGACGTCTCTCATGATGTTCTGCAACAGGGCCGGCTGTGTGAAGACCGGGTATGGCGACAGATCGTCACCATCCTGGACGCGGAGGACCGTGGCTGCGACTTGTTCGACCTGGATGAACTGCGCCAGGAATACGATGCCGAGGCTTTCCAGAACCTGCTGATGTGCCAGTTCATCGACGACGGGGCCAGTATTTTCCCGCTTGCGATGCTGCAGCCTTGCATGGTGGACAGCTGGGATCTATGGGCCGAGGACTACAAACCATTTGCAGCGCGTCCTTTTGGGGATCGCCAGGTCTGGGTTGGCTATGACCCGGCCGAGAACGGTGACAGCGCCGCACTGGTGGTAATCGCTCCACCAACCGTTCCCGGCGGCAAGTTCCGAGTTTTGGAGAGGCACCAGTTTCGAGGGATGGACTTTGCCGCCCAGGCAGAGTCCATCCGCCAGGTCACAAGGCGCTACTGGGTGACCTACATCGGTATTGACATCACGGGTATGGGGTCCGGCGTGGCGCAGTTGGTGAAACAGTTCTTCCCGAACATCACCACGTTCAGCTACTCGCCCGAAGTCAAAACGCGCCTGGTGTTGAAGGCGTACGACGTCATCAAGAACGGCCGTCTGGAGTTTGATGCCGGTTGGACGGACATGGCGCAGTCGTTGATGGCTATCCGCAAAACGGTCACCGCCTCCGGGCGCCAGTTCACTTATACGGCCGGTCGCACCGACGAGACAGGCCATGCCGACTTGGCGTGGGCGACCTTCCACGCCCTGCACAACGAGCCTCTTGAAGGGCAGACCACGGCGAATACCGGATTTATGGAGTCCTACTGATGAGCAGACGTAAGCGCGCAACCCAACTAACCACCGTTCTGCCAGCCGTAGAGGGGAAAGTACTCCCGCCCGAATCCGGGCCGGTCGAGGCTTTCACCTTCGGTGATCCGGCGCCTGTGCTCGATAGCAGGGAGATCCTCGACTATCTGGAGTGCTGGGCCAATGGCCGTTGGTTCGAAACACCGATGTCGATGGACGGCCTGGCCAAAACAACCCGCGCCAGTGTGTACCTGCAGTCCGGCCTCAACTTCAAGCGCAACATGCTCGCCCGCACATTCGTTCCTCACCGGCTGCTGAAGCGTCAGGCCTTTGAGCAGTTCGCCCTGGACTGGCTATGGAGCGGCAACTGCTACCTGGAAAAGCGCAACAACATGCTGCGCAACACCATGGGCTTGCTGCCGCCGTTAGCGAAGTACATGCGTCGAGGCGTCGACATGGAAACCTATTACCAGGTGCGCGGCTGGAAGGATGAACACGAGTTTGCACCAGGTTCGATTTGCCACCTACGTGAGGCCGATATCAATCAAGAGATTTATGGGTTGCCGGAGTGGCTGGCTGCGCTGCAGAGCGCGCTGCTCAACGAGAGCGCCACGCTATTTCGCCGCAAGTACTACAACAACGGCAGTCATGCCGGATTCATCCTGTATATGACCGACGCGGCGCAGAAGGAAGAGGACATCGACTCACTGCGCACCGCGCTGAAAAACTCGAAAGGGCCTGGCAACTTCCGAAACCTGTTCGTGTACGCGCCTGCAGGCAAGAAAGATGGCATCCAGCTAATCCCGGTGAGCGAGGTTGCTGCCAAGGACGAGTTCAGCTCGATCAAGAACATCAGCCGCGACGATCTGCTCGCGGCGTTGCGCATCCCGCCTCAGCTGATGGGCATCGTGCCGCAGAACGCGGGCGGTTTCGGGTCGTTGCGGGAGGCTGCAGAAGTTTGGGCGGTCAACGAGCTGGAGCCGCTGCAGGCAAGGCTGGCCCAGGTAAACGAGTGGTTGGGTGAAGAGGTTGTCAGCTTTAAGCCTTTTGAACTCACACCGACAGAGAAGTAGCAGCGGAGGAAATATTCACGTCCTTATTTGAGTATCTGTAATATGCGCTTTCAAGTCGACTACTGAGGCAGGGAGCGCATGCTTTTTTCATTAATTATGGGATTGCTGTTAGGTATATTTTTTACCTTCTTTCTATTTTTATTCTTGTTTGCTTTTTCGCCTGACATAGCGCAATGGATAAATCCTGTGGTGATCGTCATTTTGAAAGATGTGGGAGGCCCAGTAGCAGCGGGTTTTGGTGGCGCAATTGCCGGTGCTGTTTGTTCCTATTTTTTTCAAAAAAGTAATGAAAAAGAGAAAGAGGCTAAGGCTGAAATATCTGCAATCCACAAAACATCTGTCCGTTTGTTAGTTCAGCTGAATGATCTTTTTTCCGTGAAGAAGCATAATATATATCCAAGCCTTGAGCATAAGGTGAGGTTTCTTGATATTTCAAAAATACCAATCTGTCCTAGTGTGACTGATCAAGTTGATCCGCGAATTATAGATGTCGCGGTATCTTTGAAAGATGCTAAGGCGATTGATGTCATCTATTTGGCCGAGGCCAGATATAAAGCGTGTTTCGAGAATTTTAGTAATCGTAACCTTGGCCTGGATGAATATAGAAGTACATTGAAGGGCGCTGGCTTGGGGCGAGGAGGCAGCAACTCTCTCGAAGAATTATGTCAAGCAGTAGGGCAGGGGCAGTTGATTGCGTTACATGTAATGACTGAGGTGATGATTGAGGTGTTGGATGAAACTATTCAAACACTCAGCGAGGCAATTGAGTTGATGGCTAATATGATGGATAAGAAGTTTAAAGGGGTAGGGGTTAATAGTCTAAAAATAAGTTTGAAGGAGAATGAAGAGTATTTGGCAAAAACCGCGCCTCCATATTTTAATGTTGATACGCTTAAAGCCTATCTTGATCAGTTTGGGCAGCAGTAAAAAGCATTCGAATATCTTATAGGTTTTGGCTTTCAATCATTGGGTATAACAAGCTCAGCCCCCTGGTTTTTCACACTACCGACCGCTTTTGAAACCTTGAACCATTCAAATGCCTCGGCCGGTTCGCCTTGGTGCAACACCATCTGCTCGGCGCGCTCTTTGGGCGTTGCCGGGTCCAACCATTCACGGGCCAAGTCCGGGGTTAACACTACGGGCCTTCGGTCGTGAATATCCACCATGCCGCCGGCACTATCGGCGGTGATAATCACGAAGCCGTCATGCTCGCCTGGTCCCTCATCGGGGTCAGGCATCTGGCCGATGGACGCACAGAATATCGGCGCACCATCCCGCCGACGGATCAGGTAAGGCTGGTTTTTGGGGCCGCCTTCATCTACCCACTCAAACCAGTTGTCGATAGGCGTGATTGCACGATGTGGCCAGATCGCCCGGAAGAACGGGCCGTGGGCTACCTTCTCCACGCGGGCATTGATCGGCGCGGCGCGGTCTTTCGCCCAATGCGGTCTCCAGCCCCAGCGCACCGGATCGGCGTGTAGTAGATCGCCCTGCAGGTGCAGCAGCGCAACGGCGGTTGTCGGTGCCACGTTGTAGCGCTCTATCGGCTCATCACCCACGGAGTTTGCCAGGGCGTTGGGCATACTCAGGGCTGCAACGAAGTCGTGGATCCCCCGGTACTGTGAAAGTCTCCCGCACATAAGCATCTCCGCTCGTCGGCGCCGATGAACAGCCGGTCCCCGGCCAATCTCTACACTGTAGACACTGGCCCGAGGTATTCGTCATGGCTATTAACATTGAACAGGTGAACGCAATGGAGGCGTGGTTTGCACTGCGCAGCGATCCTGCATTCTTGTCGGCCACACCAGAAGAACGCTACGAAGCGCGGCTGGCCCTGGCGGATGACTTGGAGCAGCAGGGCCTGATCGATGATGGAGAGTGGCGGGAGCTGACTGAGGAGGCAGTGGCGGCCTATGCGGAGGAGCTTAAGTGACGCTCACGCAACGCATTTAGCTCTGCCAGCAGGCGCTGATTCTCCCTGAGCAGATAGTCGCGCTGCTGGGTGACTATCTTCACGCTTTGCACCGAGGCAAACGAGTACTGCTGATCCAGCATACTGATCTTTTCCAGCGCTTCGGAGAGCCTTTCTTCTGCATCCGCCTTGCCTGCCATCAGCAGGTCATTCATCTGGACCAGACCAGCGATATTCGCCCGCGCTCGACGCAGCATGCGCTCTGTCTCTACCAGCTCATCTACAAGGATTGAGCATTGATGTTGGTACATTTCAAGTGAAGTGGGGCAGCCGAGCCAATCATCGGTGTCCATGTCAACGTTCATAGCGTGTATCTCAAATGCTGTATGTGCGTACAGTAATCGAGGTTTTAATATGGCGCGATTTGAGCCGACGAGCTGTATGCGGAGAGGAGGTGGGAGAGCGGAAAAATGAGCATGGAGACGATGAAAGTTTGCGTTTCTATGGCGTGAAAAAGCCCATTCCAACATAGCATTTTCGTGGTGTCACAGCAACGGCAAGCCGCGTTTCAGTCAATAAATACGGGGGTCGTGACCGTATCCCGAAGTATTGGCCGGCGTGTCGTAGCTCGGCGGCATCAGGACGTGTCGCCGGCCCTACTGGCACGCCTACGGCTCGGGGAACTGGCGTGCTACACCGTGCCGGGGTAGTGACGTGCTACAGGCGGTCGGTAGGATGGTCTGCACTTGGCGCGCGCCGTCGTCCCCCCACCTCGCCTGCGGGCTAAATGGGTGGTTTTTTCTGCGCACCTGCGAACCACTTTAGGGGGCTCAGGCTGGGCGCTTGCTTGGCGTTTTGGAGGAGGCTGAAACCTGCGGAACCCTGCGGGAGTGGATGTTTTTCGCAACGCTTATAAGCAGGCACGAACGGCTAAAATCAGTAGGTGCCTCGGGAAAAAGGTTAGTTTTTTTTTGAAGGGGGGCTTTGGGCTTGGAAGGCCCGTATTTGTTGGGGTTGAGACCTAACTTTGATGGGTTAGGTTGGGTTAGGTAAAAGGTTAGCTTTTCCTAACTATTTGTTTTTAAAGGAATTTATATATTGAATATTTAACACTAGTAAAGGTTAGGAAATAACCAGACCTAACCAAAAAGCTAACCTTGCCGACGCTTAGGAAAGCCGTAAAAAACAAGGCGTTCACGCCGCTTAGCAGAAAACTTACCCTCCTAACCTCTTTCCCTTGGGTCAACATGAAAAGCCGATAGTGAGATATGGGGATGGCAGGGATCCATGCGTCGTTGTGCTTTCCTTAGCCTTACGCGTAAACCTTATGCAGCGGTATGCGGCGCTGGCAGTTCAGTGCGCCGCATACCTTAAACCTACCTATAAGCCGGCTATAAATGTGTCACATTCATCTATAACGTACTGCGGCACAAGCTGGAACTGAGATGGGTTGAGTTGGTAGATGTAATTATTTTCGATGTGGAAAGCTTCATTGATAAATTTACGTATCACGTCAGATTCAATGTCTTTCTCTTTTCCGTCAAACAACATTCTGTATATATGAAGTTTTTCATAGTTATTTTTTGATGAAAAGTACAGGATTTTCATTTGTGCATCGTCTTGTACTAATTTAATTAGATTCTTATATTCAAAGTTTTCAACGAATAAGTTGATATGTTTAGTTCCATCATTTATTTCCTCATCAGTCAGTTCTGTAAAAATGCCATCCACAGATTTTTTTGAGGGAGTCGCTCTTTTGTGGAAAAGGCTGGACAAAATGTCGAAGCTGTTTTTTTTGTTTTGAATGATTTCGTAGTACCGGCGTAGGTACACTAGACGGTTTATGTCGTGGCAGTCAGTTTTAGAGTTGCTAATAGCGATCTCTATAAAGGTTTTGATATCAGATCGGTCTATATTTTTTTCTGTTAATTGGCCGGAGTTGTTTTCTAAGAAGTAAACGGCAGGTTTTATAAATCGGTCAGGGTGATGCAGTATCATGTCTACTACAGGTTCAAAGTCGTGAGTGAGAAGTAGAACAGTTTTTTCTCGGAAAGAGTTTTCTTTACGAAATAGAGCATCGACGATGGCGTATTTTTTATTTTTATCAAATGATGAGATAGGATCGTCAAGTATAATTAACTCAGCTTCGGTCTTTAAGCAGTCATACATGAATAACACTAGTGAAAACGCGTTTCTCTCGCCATAGCTAAGGTGGGATCGAACGTTGTCAATCTCCCCCTCGGTAGAGTTGTGCAGTAACTTGAGCTTGTAGTTTTCGCCGTCTTCAATAAGCTTCACTGAATAACTGTATCCGGCGTTACGCAAAAAGTCATTAATTCCGGAGCCGTTAATTTTAACTAGCTTCTCTATAAGTTTCTTTTGCTTTGTTATGCTGCCCTGTAGTTTTCCAGCCTTTTCCAGTAAGCCATCAATCCCTTTGTTTACAAGCTGGATTTTATCTTGAGTGCTCTGAGAGTTAAGGTGAACGAATAGGTTGAGATCTATCTTATGGTTTCTCAACTCTTCAATAATCACATCCACATTTTTAAATGAGGAGAACCCTAGATTTTGTGCTCTTTTTAAACTCTCAGAGAGACGGTCAATTTGGCTCCATACCTCGCGAATGTATTCTGCTTGCGCATCCGTATAGCCATCGATGTTTTTTATAAAGCTATCAATGTTTGTGCGTGTGATGTCTGCAAAGTATTTATTGAGTTTTGAAAAGATTCCTACGGTCTTATTGAGGCTTTCGATGGACTTGGAGTCGTAGGTCTTAGTAACAGTGTTAATAATTTCAATTGTGTCTTTTACATCGTGCGTGCAGTAGGGACAATCAGATGATATTTCTAAAAAAGGGAGGCCCTCTTGTTGCCACTTTACCCATTTATAATTTTGCTCGTGTTGGATTAGGTTGGAAAATCTTTCCAGTCCTTTCGGTATTGAGGCGACTTTGTTACCTGATTTTAGTGCTTTGGCAATACCACTTGAAGCATGGAATCCCGTTTTTACTGGCTTGCCAAATGCACTTGAAAGCTCTGTCAGGTCTGATATTAATATTTCGATTTCAGGGTCGCCGACTAAAAGGTCTTTCATGTCGTTGGTTAAGGATTTTATCTCCTCCATGCCGGACTCGTAGTCCTTGTCTCGTATAAATATATCAAAGCTGCCTTTTACTAGTTCATCAGCTTGGAATACGAAGTCGTTAATATAAGCTTCGTCAAATATTCTCAGCTTTGTTATTTCTTCTGCTCCTTGTATTTTAGGGGTCGCCTCCTTGTTTTGATTGTTTTTAAATGATGTGAGCTCTAGTAGTTTTCTTGTGCCCGAGAGTCTGTCAGTGATGGAGTATGCTAACGCCTTTGCTATTGTGCTCTTTCCACTGCCGTTTGTCGCATATTTAATGTTGAGCTTGTTTGGTGTGATCTGCAGAGTTCCGCTATCTATATTGTTGCAGTTAGAAATTATGATTTCCATATTCGATCCCATCGGCAGCGGTTTGAGATTGCATGATAGCTCATGGCCATTTTTTTGCATGGGAATGAGCCGGACCGATGCTAAATTTTTTCCGGTTCCAACCGAAAATGAGTTTGTTGTCTGCGCATAGGCAAGCTGGGTGCATGAATAAATTGAGAAGCGTTTCCATATTGGCTGCTATGCTATTTTCTCCCTCAGCCAGGGATGTCATTCTTGCTACCTGTTAAATTGGCAAGCGTGTGCCCCCAAAGTTTGGATAAACCCTATGCCACACGACTACCCCTCCGAGTCATTAAAAATACAAGCTCGGCTATATCAACTGGGCCTTATGCCAAATAACCTTATGATGATTGGTGCCTTTATCGTGGCATATGGTCTATTCGAAACGACGTTGGAGCGTGCACTCTGGACGCTTTCAGATAGTTCTGTAGCCGGAGTACGACCCTTTACCGAAAAGATGAAATCTGAGGATCAGTTCAAACTCCTCGGTCAGGGGAGCTCCAAGCTTAGCGATAAGTGCAACGCGGTACTGCAAGTCGCGGCACTGGTAGCTGAAGATCTGAATGAATACCGCAATAGCCTTGTTCACGGTTATCTTCTAGCGATTGAAGGGGGAGGCACTCCATCGTTTATGAAGAATCCTGCATGGCATCAGGAACTACGGAACAAGCCTGTCGGAGATGCTTACATTGATGAGCCCTTTCAGGACCTAGTTCTAATCTCCACTTGGACGCTTTTCAGGCTCGTGCGCCTGGTTGAAAAGTCTTCGACAGAGCCTGATGCGCAGGAGGCGATTGAGAGGCTGGAGGTAGACGTAAGAAGGGCAAGGAGCTACGCAAACGAAGCACGGCACATTCGTTATCTTATAAATCATGAGAAGTACTGATAAAAGCTACTAAGGTATTCTGTCGCATTGTGAGAGAACGGGTCGGATTTCTTCGTGTGCCTACAGCGAATCCAAACCCTTCAATCGAGCCAAACCTTGCCTCATATGCCCTGCATTTTCACCAATCGTATGAAGCGCTCCGCGAACATTCTCACCGAGCTCCAAAGCGTTTTGCTGCTCTGCCCAAAGAGTCAATTCCATCACTGCTGCCTCCAAGGCCAGTTGATTTTGATAAAACCGTTCCAATACGTCTGTCAGTGAATATTCGCTTGCCATTGTGGAAGACTCGTTTAGAAAAAAACCAAGCATAGCAGCGCCAAGGTCTGTCACCGCTTGCAAAGAAAAGGGCCGGTTTCCAGTGTTTGGAATTGGAGTTGGTACGAAAGTGGTACTAGCTTTTCTTAGGTAAGCTACACGTCACATTTCACGGGGCCTCCACAATTAAGCGTTCCAATCCATCATGGGGGCGACGGAGAAGCGGCGAGAAAGTGGGGCGGTTTGTAGGGACATGGGGGATCTGTGTTGGCGAGGCGAATGGGGCGTAGTTTATCAGGGATGGATCTTGGGTGTCGGAGAGGCAAGTTTTGCGCGCATTACCACTTCGAACGAGGGCGTTGCCGTGTGTGGAATACGCCAAGGATCTGCAGTCGATCACCCCGCACTCTATACGGGATCAGATAGGACCAGTTGGGGACTGTCCATTCGCGAGTATGTTTCACCCGACCTTCGCGCCCCATGGAAGGAAACTGAGCCAGCCTGTCGACACTGGCGAAAATGGCATCCGAGAAATCGTCAGCGGCTTTTGGATTTTCGAGGGCGATATAGTTCGCTTCGTCTTCCAGATTTTTGAGTGCTTTTTCAAGCCACTCAACCCGCATTCCTGCTCCAGCGCCTGGCGCGCATGGCCGCCACTTGGTCATCGGTGGTGAATTTACCTTCGTCGGCTTCCATTACTGCCAGCTCGATTTGGGCGGTCAGCGTTTTTTCGTGCTCGATATAGTCGCGAAGAACGTCCATCGCCAGGTAGCTTGCTGTCTGGCCGTTGGTTTTGGCCAGGTCGGCGAGAGAGTTGGACAGGTCTTCCGGCAGGTTTAGGGATATCCCAGTCATGGCGGCCTCGATGGTGGACGGATGTTGGGCATCTTACACCGTGAAGCGTCGGGTTGAAGCAGCAGGCTGTCGCGAGGTGTATCTGGACGTGAATTGCTTTTTCTCTGTCTACTCAAAATTAGGTATCGTGGTCTGGCCTATCCGCCCCACGAGTGACGTGGTCTACGTCATCAGCTTTCGTAAAACCACCAAACGGAGGTTAAAGATAATGACCAGGAAACCCAGTTCTGTAAGGCTTGATACGGTGAACCCGGAATGGTCGACTGAGCACTTTGCTAAGGCCAAACCAGCCAGCGAAGTGTTTGTGAGGTTGTTTGGCAGAGTCCAGGCGAAGGAAATGCTCAAGCTCAAGCGGGGCGGCCCAACCGGTAGCTAACAACGAGCTTGACTAGCGGCTGGCAAAATGACACTGCTATCAAGTATAAAGGCCGTCTGATTAGAGTGAGGTGTTGCGCTTGAAGCGTGGAGTGATGATGGAATGAAGGCGGAATCTCGATTTGACACAAAAAAAGCATTCGTCCTGAATCCTCAGGATGTAAAAAAAATTTGGGATTTATTAGAAGGCGCTGACTTAGAAGTCGAAGCCACGCTTGAGTGTGCAGATGGAATTTCGCGTAAGACAAAGTTAATGAGAGATGTTTTAGAATACGACAACTCAATGCGAGCTGAAATTAAGTCGTTGAGGCTGACCGGTACTTCATCTTCGATTAGCTCGTACTCTACGATTACGCTTGGAGGCGCGCACAGTACAAGTGTTTCATTTTCGTTAAATGGGCACGTCGATAAGGTAGCCGAACTGCGTGTTAGGCTTATGGATATAGTCGACGGTATGAGGCCTTGGTACGACCTATGTGCAAGGTTTGATTTTGGAGCTGTAGTGATCATTCTTTTTATGATCTCGGGCGTGTACCTTTCTTTCCTTTCTTCTGGGAAGCCAAAAGAAAATGTAGCTCCCGATCATGCATTGTCTGCGACTGTTATATCGATCGCAGCAGTGATGCTCATGATATTAATTGGATGGTTCTTTAGTCGCCTGAAACGAAAGTTTTTTCCTATTGCTGTTTTTGAAATAGGGTTGGGAGCGAAAAGAAATGAATTTGCTGAAAAAGTTAGGTGGGGGGTCGTTGTAGCGTTCATTATTAGCATGGCTGCAGCGTTCGCGTTTAAACCTTTCTCTTAAGTTGTTCCGGTATAAAAGGCGTCTGCCGATTTTTTGTATAGGTTGGCTTCTTTCGCAATGTTTACTTAGAGGTTGTGGGTTTCTCGGTTTTAAACTGATGGCCCGCAACCGATACTAATGCTTTGAGTGTTACCCTATTTGTAATTGGTGGCTGCTCTATAACTCCATCGCCATTGTTAATTGCTTTTTCAGGGTCCACAAAAATGACGTACCCAGTTGAATAACTTCTCCGACAACCCCCTAGGTTCACGATTATCCATCGGAAATTTCCCACGCTTTTCTCGGCTTGCCCCTAAGACCACCCCTAGCTAACCTCCTCAAGCCGCTGCTAATCCAGCGGCCGGATGTGGAAGTCCGACCAAGCTGAAGGCGCTCAATCGCCCATAAACACCTACCGGCGTTTTTTTACGTCTGTATGATTGGTTATGGCGGCTGTGCGCGGGGCATTTCGGTGCGCCGGGTCCTTTAGCCCTGGTCTTCCACACCTGCGTACAGCTGCCACCCCTCATGTGGAAGTGAGATAGGCAGTTCCTTAAACGCTAAAGGAGCTTCGCCATGTACAAGGCCACACCTAATCCGCCTTATGCTTCAAACGCTGCATCTTCTGATCCCAAGCTTCAAGCCGCAGCCCTCCGAGCAATCCATCATCACTTGCCCCCATCCGACGACGCTGCGCCCGCCGAAAGCCCAAGCGACAACCTATTCCTCGTAAACCCAACCATCGACCCCGAAACCCTCCTGGCCAACGCCGCCGAAAACCTGGTATCCGCCAACGAAATGGCCGCCACCTTGGCTTTTGACCTCGACGACTCCCAGCGCGCCATCGCCTTGGGCATTCAGCAGTTAATCGAGTTGAGTTCGCTACTCGTTGACCGAGCCCAGGAGCAAGTTGCGCCTGTAACCGCCCCAGTCAAAGCCTGACAACCAACCCTGCCGCCTTATCCAAGGCGGCAACCTGAGCTCATGCTGTCACCCAGCAAAGTTTCATAATTCCCTGCGCCGTTGAGGTCTACGATTCCCTGCGAGAGAGGACCCCAGCGCCTCCAGCCCATAGGGAACTGAAACCATGATCTCGAACCTCGTCAAACTTGTGATGATCACCGGCACGTTGCTGTTGAGCGCTTGTTCGTCTTCACCGAGCGTGAACAGTGACCCGTGCTTTTCAGGTGGATGCCAGGCATTTGGCGACCATAGCCCCAGCAAAGCCGCCAAGATGAATTTTGGTGGCAGTGGGTTGGGGAGTAGTTATGGGGAGTATGGTTCGGGGTTGTTGCATGATGATTGATGGGGTGGTGGGGCAAGAGCGTTTTGCTTGCTTTGCCGCTTTGCGAAGTGATCAGCCGTTGGGGTTGAGCGCTAAGTAGCCGTTGCCTGAGTAACGGATAGGTACGCGGTCTGATCCCTCATTCTCGTCGGCTGTCGGGCCGCCTTCGCGAGCAAGCCCGCTCCCACAGTTGGATCGCAGGGTGCCAGGTCTATAGGCGTCGGCTGTCAGGTGCGATGGCGGTGGGTCAGTTAACTCATCTGTCACTGGTACACCGCCATCGCAGGCAAGCCAGCTCCCACATTGGCCATGTATCGCTCGCAGAATTAGCGCCCGACTCGGATCGCTGTGGGGGAGGGCTTGATCGCGATGGCGGTGGGTCAGTTAATGCATCTGTCACTGATACACCGCTATCGCAGGCAAGCCAGCTCCCACATTGGCCATATATCGCCCACAAAATCAGCGCCCGGCCCAGATCCCTGTGGGAGCGGGCTTGCTCGCGAAGGCGGCGTGTCAGTCACTGAATCTATAACTGAACCACTGCTTTCCCAGGCAAGCCAGCTCCACACATTGGTATTGTGTTCGCTTAGCTGATCGCTATTAGGTGAGCCGTTATTGACCGCCTTTCATCCGGCGCGCAATCAGGTAAAGGCCCAGGCCCACCAGCGCTGTAGCAGCACCGATGTAGCCGGTGCTGGTCCAGCCCAACCCTGCCGTAATCGCCATCCCACCAAACCACGGCCCCAGCGCATTCGCCAGGTTGAACGCCGCATGGTTGGACGCTGCCGCCAGGCTCGGCGCTTCGTGGGCGATGTCCATCAGACGAATCTGCAACGGTGCCGCCAACGCGACCATGGTGCCCACCAGCCCCATGCTCACCAGCACGCCCCACAGTGACGAGGCGGCGAAGGGGAAGAACAACAACACCGCCATCGACCACACCAATATCAAGCCCACCGCCCGGAACTGCATACGATCAAACAGCTTGCCGCCGGCAATGTTGCCGATGATGCCGCCCACTCCAAACGCGGCGAGACCGAAGGGGATCCACTGCGGTGAAACCTTGGTCACTTCGAGCATGGTCGGTGCCAGGTAGCTGAATACGCAGAACATCCCGGCAAAGCCAATCGCGCCGATGGACAGGGCCATCCATACCTGGGGTTT
>Ga0308161_1003974_pt1 | contig 13901 bp, 12 predicted proteins | sample PhyFR2_FD_201034 | JGI IMG/M metagenome (GOLD analysis project Ga0308161, IMG submission 201034) | Phyllosphere microbial communities from UC Gill Tract Community Farm, Albany, California, United States - DLSLF.R2 | ecosystem: Host-associated > Plants > Phyllosphere > Unclassified | place: USA...
CACGCGCGCGGCTCGCAGCTTGCAGACGCGTGGGGTCGGCAAGCTGCGAGACCGATGGCTCTCAACGCAGCACGGTGATGCGGTCCACCTCGAATTCGGTCTTGCGCAGGCCCTTGTCGAATTCGCCCAGCAGTTCCACGCGCTGCTCGGCGCTCACCGTCTGGCCGGCGGGGAAATCCTGGTCGTCGATTTCCACCGCAATGCGGCCCGTCGCGTCCTCGAAGCTGTAGTTGTCGCCGCCGTCGTGCGACACGATGCGCCCCTGCAGGCGCGCATGCTGGTCGTCACGGCCCGTGTCGAGCAGCTGCTTGACGGTCATCAGCGGCACATTGCTCGGGCCGCTGTAGCTGCCGTGGCTGTTGGCCTGGGGCGTCTGGCTCGGGCCGGTGTAGGCCGCGGGCTGGGCCGTGGCCACGGTGGCGCCGAACGCCAGCAGGCTGGCAAGGGTCAGGGTGGAAACGATGGCACGCATGGCAATACTCCTTCAGGGTTGTCGATCGGTGCCGCGGTTTGCGGCATGGCGGTATTTGACGATCCGAAGCTGAAGGCAATCTGATGCGCAGCGGAACTTCGCCATGCCGCGCTTACCCGCGCCGTCTTCTGCGGCAAACGCCGCGTGGTCGGCCGACGGTGGGCGCCGTCGCTAGAATGCCCGCAACCGAACTGGACCTCCATGACCACACTTTCCGCACGCCGCCTTGCGCTCAAGGCGATTTCCTGCGCCCTGGCGGCCGCCTCCCTGTCCACCCTTCCCGCGCTGGCCGCGGACAATGTGCTGCGGGTGTCGGCCATTCCCGATGAAGCCCCGACCGAGCTGCAGCGCAAGTTCGCGCCGCTGGGCAAGTACCTCGAGGCGCAGACCGGCATGAAGGTGGTGTTCACGCCCGTGACCGACTACGCCACCGTGGTCGAATCGCTGGCCACGCGCAAGCTCGATCTGGCCTGGCTTGGCGGCTTCACCTTCGTGCAAGCCAAGATCCGCACCAACGGCACGGCCATTCCCATCGTGCAGCGCGAGGAAGATGCACGCTTCACTTCGAAGTTCATCACCGCCAATCCGCAGGTCAAGGAACTGGCCGATCTCAAGGGCAAGAGCTTTGCATTCGGCGCGCCCTCGTCGACTTCGGGCAGTCTGATGCCGCGCTTCTTCCTGCAGCAGGCGGGTCTGAACCCGGAAAAGGACTTCCGCAACGTCGCATTCTCGGGCGCGCATGACGCGACGGTGGCGTTCGTGGCCGCGGGCCGCGCCGAAGCCGGCGTGCTCAATGCGTCGGTGTGGGACAAGCTGGTCGAGGAAAAGAAGGTCGACACCAGCAAGGTGCGCGTCTTCGCCACCACGCCGCCCTACTTCGACTACAACTGGACGGTGCGTGGCGACCTCGACCCGGCGCTGGTGAAGAAGCTCACGCAAGCCTTCCTGCAGCTCGATCCGGCCAACCCCGAGCACAAGGCCATCCTGGGCCTGCAGCGCGCGTCGAAGTTCATCCCGACCGAGGCGAAGAACTACGTCGGCATCGAAGACGCGGCCAAGTCGGCCGGCCTGCTGAAGTAATCACCGCACCCGGCCACCCCGCATGAGCTTTGCATTGGAGAGCGTGGGCCTGACCCATGCCGATGGCAGCACTGCGCTGGCCGATATCCGGCTCGCGGCGCGCCAGGGCGAAAGCATTGCACTGATCGGTCCGTCGGGCGCGGGCAAGACCTCGCTGCTGTCGGTGCTGGGCACCGCCTGGGCCGATCAGGCCACGGGCACGCAGCAACTGCTGGGCAGCGAACTGCGGGCTCTCGATGCGCGCGCGCGCCGTGCGTTGCGCGCCCGCATCGGCAGCGTGCACCAGGCACCGCCGCTGCCCGGGCGCCAGCGCGTGGTCACCAGCGTGCTGGCGGGCCGGCTGGGGCAATGGCCGGCCTGGAAGGCGCTGGCCTCGCTGGCCTATCCGATGGACAGTGCGGGCGCGCGCGCGGCGCTGGCGCGGGTCGAACTCGAAGACAAGCTGTTTGCGCGCTGCGACCAGCTCTCGGGCGGCCAGCTGCAACGCGTGGGCATTGCGCGCGTGCTGTACCAGCAGCCGGCGCTGGTGCTGGCCGACGAGCCGGTATCGGCGCTGGACCCGGCATTGGCATTGGCCACGGTGAAGCTGCTGGTGGAGGACGCGGCACAGCGCAATGCCACGCTGGTCGCGAGCCTGCATGCGGTCGATCTGGCGTTGGGCTGCTTCGCGCGCATCGTCGGCATCCGCGGCGGACGCATCGCGTTCGACCTGCCCGCGACGCAGGTCAGCCAAGCGCAGTTGCAGGCCCTCTATGCGGGCGAAGGCTTGCCGCAGCCCACGCAGGCGCCGCAGCCGTCCGCCGCAGTGCCGCCGATGAACGCATGCCGCTAGATCCCGCGCTGCGCGACCCCGCGGCCCGTTCGCGCCTGGCGTACGGACTGCTGGCGCTGGTCGTTCTCTGGCCGCTGTTCGATGCCGCCCAGGTGCGGCCGGGCGCGCTGTTCGAGGCGGGCAATCTCACGGTCATCGGCAACTTCCTCGGCGCCTTCCTGCCGCCCGCCACGGGCCGCGAGTTCCTGGGCTATCTGGGCCAGGCCACGCTGCAGACCCTGGCGATCGCCACGGCCGGCATGGCCCTGGCCTGCACTCTGGCCGTGCCGCTCGCGTATCTGGCCAGCGCCGCGGGGCGGGAGCGGCCCACGCTCAATCCGCTCACGCGCGGTGTGCTCACGGTGCTGCGCGGCATTCCCGAACTCGTCTGGGCGCTGGTGTTCGTGCGCGTGTTCGGCCTGGGGCCGGCCGCGGGCGTGCTGGCGCTGGGGCTCACCTATGGCGGCATGCTGGCCAAGGTCTATGCCGAAATCCTCGAATCCACCGACCCGGCGCCCGCGCGCGCGCTGCTGCGCAGCGGGGCGCGCCGGCCGCTGGCGCTGCTCTACGGCTTGGTGCCGCAGGCGGCCAAGGAGCTGGTGTCGTACACCGTATACCGCTGGGAATGCGCGATCCGCGCCTCGGTGGTGATGGGCTTTGTCGGCGCAGGCGGCCTGGGCCAGCTCATGGACCAGTCGATGAAGATGCTCAACGGCGGCGAAGCCGCGAGCATCCTGCTGTGCTTTCTGGTGCTGGTGTTCATCGCCGACGCGCTGTCGCAGGGCTTGCGCCGCGCGCTCGATACACCGCCCGCGGCCCGGCCCTCGCCCTGGGGCTGGCGCAGTGCCGGCGGCCTGCTGGCGCTGATCCTGGCGGTCTGGGCCAGTTTCCGGCTTTTGGACATGGACCTGACGGCGCTGCTGTCGCGCGAGTCGGCCGGCGCCATGGGCGAGTTCATTGCCAGCTTCTTTCCCATGGACCTGGGCGCCGACTGGCTGCGCCGCGTGGCCATGGGCACCTGGGAGACGCTCGCGATCTCGGTGGTCGGCACGCTGCTGGCCGCGGTGCTGGGCCTGCTGCTGGCACTGGCGCCGCTGCGGCCCGCAAGCCACTTCGTGCTGAACCTGCTGCGTTCTGTGCCCGAGCTGGTGTGGGCCACCATCACCGCGCTGGCCGTGGGCCTGGGGCCGTTTGCCGGCGCGCTGGCGCTGGCGCTGCATACCAGCGGCGTGCTCGGCCGGCTGTATGCGCAGGCGCTGGAGAATGCGCCGCGCGCGCCGGCCTCGGCGCTGGTGCTCAGCGGCTCGGGCAAGGGCCTGGCATTCCTCTACGGCACGCTGCCCGGCGCGGCGCCGCAGCTGCTGGCCTATACGCTGTACCGCTGGGAGATGAACATCCGCATGGCCGCGATCCTGGGCTTCGTGGGCGCGGGCGGGCTGGGGCAGCTGCTTTATTTCGAGCTGTCGCTGTTCCACTACGCGCAGGCCGCCACGGTGATCACGGCCATGCTGCTGCTGTCGATGGCCGTCGACCAGATCAGCGCGTGGCTGCGCCGGCGCATGGGTTGAGCCGCCTGGCGCGCGCGTGCGCCAGCAGCCGCACGCTGGGCAGGCGTCCTTCGTGCGCGGCGATCATCAAGGCCGACCAGTTGCGTGCGTCCCTGACCTCGATGTCGGCCCCCGCCGCCGCCAAGGCGCGCACGACGGCCGTGTGCCCGCCATGCGCGGCATGCATCAGCGCGGTCCGCCCCGCGGCGTCTCTCGTCTCCAGATCCACGCCCGTGCCGATCAGGCAACGGACCGCGGCCAGATCGCCGGCAGCCGCGGCCTGCAGCAGCGCATCGCCGGCATGCGGCGCCGGCAACGAGTTTTCAACCGGCAGCCATTTCATCCACCTTGCTTTCCACCTACGCATCGTCGTTGCAATCGCCATGCAGCCATTGGAGCCGGCGAAACTGAAGGCAATCTGATGCGCATGCCTCAGCCCGGCGGGAAATCCAGCACCACCCCGAGTCCGCGCCCATCGAGGCCGGACTCGAAACGCAGCGCCGCGCCATGCAGCGCCGCAATGCGCGCCACGATGGACAGGCCCAGGCCGTTGCCCGGCTGGCCCGTGCCCAGCACGCGGAAAAAACGCTCGCCCAGGCGTGCGCGCTGCCCGGCAGGCACGCCGGGCCCGTCGTCGCGCACCGCCAGCCGCACGCCGCCCCCCGGCAGCGGCGCCGATTCAACCCGCACCCGGCCGCCTGGGCCGCCATAGCGCACGGCGTTGTCGACGAGATTGCGCAGCGCGCTGGCCAGCAGCGCGGGCGCGGCCGCGATGGTGGGCACGGCCAGCGCGCGTTCCAGCTGCAGGCCCTTGGCGTGTGCGGGCGCAAGGTCCAGCGTGTCGATCAGCGCATCGAGCGCCACGGTTTCGCGCGGCAGCGCCTCGGCCTGCGGCTCCAGGCGGGCCAGCGCCAGCAGGCTTTCGATCAACGCAGTGCAGCGGTCCAGGTCCGCGCGCAGCTGCTGCAGATGGTGGCCGGGTAATTTCAGTTCGCGCTCTATCAGCTGCACGCGCATGCGCAGCGCGGCCAGCGGCGTGCGCAACTCGTGCGCCGCGTCGCTGGTGAAGCGGCGTTCGCTGTCGAGCGCCACGCCCAGCCGCGCCAGCAGCGCATTGAGCGCATCGAGAATGGTCTGCAGCTCGCGCGGCGGATGGGGCACGGAAATCGGCGACAGGTCCTGCGGCGTGCGCGCGCCGATGCGGCCCGCCGTGTCCTCGAGCGGCCGCAGCAGCCGGCGGATCTGCCACCAGCTCACGAGGCCCAGCAGCACCAGCAGCGCCAGCGCGGGCCAAGCCAGGTTCTCGGCCATGTCGCCCAGCAGCTCCAGGCGCTCCTCGACCGGCTGCGCAACCTGCGCCGTGTTGCCGCCGTCGCCGCGGCGCGTGTGCACGCGCCACAGTTCGCCCCCGACCCAGACATTGGCGAAGCCCTTGCTGCGCTCCACGCGGGGCACGAAGGCGGCCTCGGGCGTGTCCTCGCCGCGCAGCAGCACGCGGCCGTCGGGCGCGACGATCTGGTAATACATGCGCAGCTTCATTTCCTCGCCGCGCCGGTCATGCAGCCCGCGCCCGGCGCTGGCGTGCGCGTCGGCTTCGGAGCCCAGTTGCAGCACCAGGCGCGAGCCCTCCTCCAGCGCATCGTCGAACACATCGCTGGTCGCGAACCAGGCCACGCCAATCACGATGGCCAGGCTCACCAGCCACAGCGAGATGCTGGTGCCCATCACCATCAGCAGCAGACGCCGGCGCAGCGACCAGCCGGTGGCGCGCGGCCTGCCGGCCCGGGGGTGCCACTGGCGCCAGTCACGCGGCTTCATGCCGGCGCCAGCCCGTAGCCCTGGTTGCGCACCGTGACGATAAAGCCGCTGCCCAGCTTCTTGCGCAGGTTGTAGACATGCGCCTCGATGGCATTGCTCTCGACCTCCTCGCCCCAGCCATAGAGCGCTTCCTCGAGCTGGGCGCGGCTCAGGATATGCGTGGGATGGCGCATCAGCGCCTGCAGCAGCGCGAATTCGCGCGCGGTCAGCGTGACCGGTGTGCCGTTGAGTTCTACGCGTTTGGCGGCGGGGTCCAGCGCCACGCCGCCATGGCGCAGCGCGGGCGCTTGCTGCGGCGTGCCGCGGCGCAGCGCCGCGCGCACGCGCGCCGACAGCTCCTCGAGGTCGAAGGGCTTGACCAGATAGTCATCGGCGCCCAGGTCCAGCCCCTGCACGCGGTCGGCGAGCGTGTCGCGCGCGGTGATCACGATCACCGGCAACGGGGCGCTCGGCGCGCTTGAAGCGCGCAGCGCCTGCAGCACCGCATCGCCGTCGAGACCCGGCAGGCCGCGGTCGAGCAGCACGCATTGGTAGGAATGGGTGGCCAGCGCAGCCGCGGCCTGGTCGCCGCGCTGCAGCCAGTCGACCGCATAGCCGTCGAGCTGCAGCCACGATTGCAGGGAACTGCCCAGCGAGGGGTCGTCTTCGATCAGGAGGAGGCGCATCCCTGCACCCTAACGCACAAAGCTGATGCGAAACTGATCAGAACCCCGATTCGTCCATCTCGGCGCAGGTCAGGTCGCGTTCGCGCACCACCTTGAGCCAGGCGCCGATGCGCGGCAGCTCGTAACGGAAGAAATAGCGCGCGGCCGCCAGGCGCCCCGCATTCGCCGGCTGCGCGCCATCGCCGCGCAGCGCGGCCCGGGCCACATCCAGCCACATCCACGCCAGCACCACATGGCCCAGCGCCTGCATGTAGGGCACGGCATTGGCCAGCGCCTCGCCCGGCTCGCCCGTGGCCCATGCGGCGTCGGTCGCGCCCAGCGCCTGCTGCAGCGCATCAGCCAGCGCGGCGGCTTCTGCGTCCAGTCCCGGCGTGGCGGCCGCGGCGGCAATGCCGGCTTCGATGCGCGCGGCCAGCAGCTGCAGGCCGCGGCCGCCTTCCATGCGCACCTTGCGTCCGAGCAGGTCCATGGCCTGGATGCCATGCGTGCCTTCGTGGATCATGTTGAGCCGGTTGTCGCGCCAGTACTGCTCGACCTGGAAGTCGCGCGTATAGCCATAGCCGCCGTGGATCTGGATGGCCAGCGAATTCGCCTCGAGGCAGAACTCGCTGGGCCAGCTCTTGGCGATCGGCGTCAGCACCTCCAGCAGCAGCCGCGCCTCGTCCGCGGCTTCGCCCTGCCCGGTGTGCTGCTCGTCGACCAGCCGCGCGCAGTACAGGTTCAGCGCGAGCGCGCCTTCGCCATAGGACTTCTGCGCCAGCAGCATGCGCCGCACATCCGCGTGATCAATGATGCGCACCTGGGGCCGGGTCGCATCCTTGCCGCCGGCACCCGTAGGCCGGCCCTGGGGCCGCTGGCGCGCATAGTCGAGGCTGGCGTAATACCCGGCCAGCCCCAGCATGGTGGCGGCCATGCCGATGGCGATGCGGGCCTCGTTCATCATGTGGAACATGCACTGCAGGCCCTGGCCCGGTGCGCCGACGAGATAGCCGACGGCGCCGGCCGCGCCGCGCACCGGATACCGGCCCTCGCCGAAATTGAGCAGCGTATTGGTCGTGCCGCGCCAGCCGAGCTTGTGGTTGAGGCCGGCCAGCGCCACATCGTTGCGCTCGCCCGTGAGCCGGCCTTCGGTATCGACGAGGTGCTTGGGCACGATGAACAGCGAGATGCCCTTGACACCGGGCGGCAGGCGGCCCTCGGCGTCGGGGATCTTGGCCAGCACCAGGTGCACGATGTTCTCGGTGAGTTCGTGGTCGCCCGACGAGATCCACATCTTGTGGCCCTTGAGCCGAAAGCGCGGGCCCAGCGGGTCGTCCTGCGCGCCCGCGCCATCGGGCGTGGCGCGCGTGGCGATATCGGACAGCGACGAACCCGCCTGCGGCTCCGACAGGCACATGGTGCCGGCCCAGCGGCCGTTGAATTCATTGAGCGCGAAGACCTGCTTTTGCAATTCGCTGCCATGCGCCATCAGCGCGCTGGCATTGCCCGAAGTCAGCATGTTCGAGCCGATGCTCACGGACGCCGCGGCAAAGAAGCTGTTGGCCGCGGCCTCGAGCACATAGGGCAGCTGCATGCCGCCGATGTCGTAGTCCTGCGCCGCGCCCAGCATGCCCGACTCGGCATAGGCCAGGCGCGCCGCGTGGGTGCAGGCCGGCAGGATCACCTTCTCGCCGTCGAAGCGCGGCTCCTCGGTGTCGACCGTGCGGTTGAATGGCGCGTACTTCTCGCGCGCGATGCGCTCGCAGGTGTCGAGCACCGCATCGAAGGTCTCGCGCGAATGGTCGGCAAAGCGCGGGCGCGCATTCAGCGCCTGCACTTCGAGCCAGTCATACAAAAGGAAATCCAGCGTTGCGCGCAAACCCATGATCCACTCCTCGAGCGTCGAAAAAAAATGGGCCGCAGCAAGCGGCCCTGACCTGTTCGCCCTGAGCCTGACGAAGGGTGAACTTCGAGAGATCCAGGAACAGGCAGCCCGTATCCGCGCTTACAGCACTTCGAAGATGCCGGCCGCGCCCATGCCGCCGCCGATGCACATCGTCACGCACACGCGCTTGGCGCCGCGGCGCTTGCCTTCGATCAGCGCGTGGCCCGTGAGGCGCTGGCCCGACACGCCATAGGGGTGGCCCAGTGCGATCGCGCCGCCGTTGACGTTCAGGCGGTCGGCCGGAATGCCCAGCTTGTCGCGGCAGTAGATGACCTGCACGGCAAACGCCTCGTTGAGTTCCCACAGGTCGATGTCCTGCACCGTGAGGCCCAGCTTCCTGAGCACCTTGGGCACGGCAAACACCGGACCGATGCCCATCTCGTCGGGCTCGCAGCCCGCCACCGCAAAGCCCAGGAAGCGGCCCAGGGGTTGGAGGCCGTTGCGGCCCGCATAGTCCTCGCTGACCACGACGCAGGCGCCCGCGCCGTCGGAGAACTGGCTCGCGTTGCCGGCCGAGATCAGGCCGCCGGGCAAGGCGCTGCGCAGTCCGCTGATGCCTTCCTTGGTCGTGCCCTCGCGCGTGCCTTCGTCCTTGGCGACGGTGACTTCGCGCGTGATCAGGCCGCGCAGCTTGTCGACCACGCCGGCGGTGACGGTGATGGGCGCGATCTCGGCGTCGAACAGGCCTGCGGCCTGCGCCGCGCAGGCCCGTTGCTGGCTGGCCGCGCCGTATTCGTCCATCGCGTCGCGGCCGATGCCATAGCGCTGGGCCACGGTTTCGGCGGTCTGCAGCATGCTCCAGTAGATCTCGGGCTTGCTGCGCAGCAGCGCCGGGTCTTGCAGCATGTGCGTGTTCATCTCCTGCTGCACGCAGGAGATGGACTCGACGCCGCCGGCCACATAGACATCGCCTTCGCCGGCAATGATGCGCTGCGCCGCGGTGGCGATGGTCTGCAGGCCCGAGGAACAGAAGCGGTTGATGGTCATGCCCGAGGTGCTCACCGGCAGGCCCGCGGCCAGCGCGATCTGGCGCGCGATGTTGGCGCCGGTCGCGCCTTCGGGCGTGGCGCAGCCCATGATCACGTCGTCGACGGCGGCGGCATCGATGCCGGCGCGCTGCACGGCATGCCTGACGGCATGGCCGCCCAGCGTCGCGCCGTGGGTCATGTTGAACGCGCCCTTCCAGCTCTTGGCCAGGGGGGTGCGGGCGGTGGAAACAATCACTGCGGATGTCATGGAATATCCTTGATTTGGTTCTGTACGGGGCGGCGCTTCAGCTGAACGACTTGCCTTCGGCGGCAAGGCGCGCGAGCAGCGGCGCGGGCTGCCAGAACGCGGCGTCGTCGTGCGGGTTCTGCGCAAAGCGGTTCATGGCCTGCACCACGTTGACCAAGCCGACCTCGCCCGCATAGTGCATGGGGCCGCCGCGGTGGATGGGAAAGCCATAGCCCGTCAGATACACCATATCGATATCGCCGGACTTGCCGGCAATGCCGTCTTCCAGGATGTGCGCGCCCTCGTTGACCAGCGAGAACACCAGGCGCTGCACGATTTCCTCGTCGGAGATCTTGCGCGGCGTGATGCCTTGGTCCTTACGGTGCTGCTCGATCATCTTGTTGACCAGCTCCGAGGGAATCGCATCGCGCTTGCCGGCCTCGTAGTCGTACCAGCCGGCGCCGGTCTTCTGGCCGTAGCGGCCCAGCTCGCAGAGCTTGTCGGCCGTGGCGCTGTACTTCATGCCGGGCTGCTCGACCGCGCGGCGCTTGCGGATCGCCCAGCCGATGTCGTTGCCGGCCAGATCGCCCATGCGGAACGGGCCCATCGCGAAGCCGAACTTCTCGATGGCCTTGTCGACCTGCTGGGGCGTGGCGCCCTCGTCGAGCAGGAAACCGGCCTGGCGGCTGTACTGCTCGATCATGCGGTTGCCGATGAAGCCGTCGCAGACGCCCGAGACCACGGCGGTCTTCCTGATCTTCTTGGCCAGCTTCATCACGGTGGCCAGCACGTCCTTGGCGGTCTGCTTGCCGCGCACGACTTCGAGCAGCTTCATCACATTGGCCGGGCTGAAGAAGTGCATGCCCACCACGTCCTGCGGGCGCTGGGTGAAGGCCGCGATCTTGTCGACATCGAGCGTCGAGGTGTTGGAGGCCAGGATCGCGCCGGGCTTGGCCACGGCGTCGAGCTGCTTGAACACGGCTTCCTTCACGCCCAGTTCCTCGAACACGGCTTCGATGATCAGGTCGGCGTGCTTGAGGTCGTCATAGGACAGCGTGGGCGTGAGCAGCGCCATGCGCTCCTCGTACTTCTCCTGCTTGAGCTTGCCCTTCTTGACCTGCGCCTCGTAGTTCTTGCGAATGGTCGCCTGGCCGCGGTCGAGCGCTTCCTGCTTGGTTTCCAGGATGGTCACGGGAATGCCGGCGTTGAGGAAGTTCATGGCAATGCCGCCGCCCATGGTGCCGGCGCCGATGACGCCCACGCTGCGGATCTCGCGCACCGGCGTGTCCGAAGGCACGTCGGCGATCTTCGAGGCCGCGCGCTCGGCCATGAACAGGTGGCGCAGCGCGCGCGACTCGGGCGTGAACATCAGCTGCGTGAACAGCTCGCGCTCGGTCTGCATGCCGGCATCGAACTTGCCCTTGACGGACGCGGCCACCGCATCGACGCACTTGGCGGGCGCGGGAAAGTTCTTCGACATGCCCTTGACCATATTGCGCGCGAACTGCAGGTAGGCTTCGGCCTGCGGATGCTTGCAGGGCAGGTCGCGCACCAGCGGCAGCGGCCGCTGCGCCGCGATCTTCAGCGCAAACGCGCGCGCTTCCTCGCGCAGGCTCTCGGCCGACGCCGCCACCAGGTCGAACAGCTTCTGGCCGGGAATCGCGGCCAGCATCTCGCTTTGCACGGTTTCGCCGCTGACGATGATGTTCAGCGCGGTCTCCAGGCCCAGCACGCGCGGCAGGCGCTGCGTGCCGCCGGCGCCGGGCAGCAGGCCCAGCTTGACTTCGGGCAGCGCCACCGCGGTGCCCGGCGCGACCACGCGGTAGTGGCAGCCCAGCGCCAGCTCCAGGCCGCCGCCCATGCAGACCGAGTGGATCGCTGCCACAACCGGCTTGCCCGACAGTTCCACGGCGCGGATCACCGACAGCAGATGCGGCTCCTGGGTCGCGCGCTCGGTGCCGAACTCGGTGATGTCGGCCCCGCCCGAAAACGCCTTGCCCGCGCCGGTGATGATGATGGCCGTGATGTCCGCATCGGCATTGGCCTGGTTCAGCCCCTCGACCACGGCCCGGCGCGTGGCGAGGCCCAGGCCGTTGACCGGCGGATTGTTCAGCGTGATGACGGCAATCTGCCCGTCCTTCTGGTAGTCAGCGCTCATGCGGTTGTCCCTTGTGAATGGAAAAGAACGATCGTGCGATTTTTTATTGTAGAAACTTGCGCCCAAATGACCAGTGGGGTTTGTCTCGCCTGGGACAAGGAGATCGATGAGCGGTTGTGCCGCGCGCAAGACCAAAAGCTTGCGGGCACTTGTGGGCAGGCCGTTCATGGTTCGACGCGGCCGGCCAGGCAAGCTCACCACGAACGGTCAGGGGCTTACGCACCCTGTTATCCGTTCGTCCTGAGCTTGTCGAAGGATGAACGGCCTGTCCTCAAATTCCAGGGCGGGACACCGTTCGGCGGTCTCACACCTCCAGCCACTCCTTGCGCACGCGCTCATCCGCCCGCAACCCATCCGGCGTGCCATCGAACACGATGGCCCCATGCCCCATCACCAGCGCCCGGTCCGAAATGCGCATGGCAATGGTCAGCTTCTGCTCGATCAGCAGCACCGCGATGCCGCGCGACTTGATGGTCTGCAGGTACTCGCCGACCAGCTCGACGATCTTCGGCGCCAGACCCTCGGTGGGTTCGTCGATGATGATCAGGTCCGGGTCGCCCATCAACGTGCGGCACAGCGTGAGCATCTGCTGCTCGCCGCCCGACATCACGCCGGCCTCGGTGTGCTGGCGCTCCTTGAGGCGCGGGAACATCGCGTACATGTCGTCAAAGCTCCAGCGGCTGCCGCGGCCCTTGCCCTTCTGGCCCAGCAGCAGGTTCTGGTGCACCGTGAGATTGGGAAACACATCGCGGCTCTCGGGCACATAGCCGATGCCGCGGTGCGCGATCTCGTAGGCCTTGCGGCCCTGCAGCTTCTCGCCCTTCCACTCCAGCGTGCCCTCCCAGTCGACCAGGCCCATCACGGCCTTGGCCGTGGTCGAGCGGCCCGAGCCGTTGCGGCCCAGCAGCGCGACGATCTCGCCCGGATTCACATCGAAATCCACGCCATGCAGCACATGGCTCTTGCCGTAATAGGCATGCAGATTGGCAATCTTCAGCATCTTCAGTGCGCTCCCGCCTGCTGATCGGCCACGGCCGATCCCAGATAAGCTTCCTGCACGCGCGCATTGGCGCGCACCCGGTCCGGCGTGTCGAAGGCAATCACCTCGCCATAGACCACCACCGCGATCTTGTCGGCTAGGCCGAACACCACGCCCATGTCATGCTCCACCGTGAGCAGCGTGCGCCCTTCGGTGACCTGCTTGATCAGCTGGATGAAGCGCGCGGTCTCGCTGTTGCTCATGCCGGCCGTGGGTTCGTCCAGCAGGATCACGCTCGCGCCGCCCGCGATGGTGATGCCGATCTCGAGCGCGCGCTGCTCGGCATAGGTCAGGTTCATGGCCAGCACGTCGCGTTTTCGGTCGAGCTGGATCATCTGCATCAGCTGCTCGGCGCGCGCATTGGCGTCATGCAGCCGCGACAGGAAGCGCAGGAAGCTGTAGCCATAGCCCATGCTCCACAGCACGCCGCAGCGCAGGTTCTCGAACACGCTGAGCTTGGGGAAGATGTTGGTGATCTGGAAGCTGCGCGACAACCCCTGGCGGTTGATCTCGAACGGCTTCTTGCCGTCGATGCGCTGGCCGTGCAGCAGCACCTCGCCGCTGCTGGGCGGAAAGCGGCCGCTGATCAGGTTGAACAGCGTCGACTTGCCCGCGCCGTTGGGCCCGATGATGGCCACGCGCTCGCCGGCCTCGACGGCCAGGTTCACGCCGCGGATGATCTCGGTCTTGCCAAAGCGCTTGCGCAGGTCCTTGAGCTCGAGCGCATAAGTGGGTTGTGTCATGGTCATGCCTCCGCGCGCTTGATCTGCAGTTCGATTTCTTCCTGGACCTGGCTCCACTGGCGCACGAAGCGCCGGCGCACCAGCTCGAAGGCCGCGCCACCGACCAGCAGCAGCGCCAGCGCGCCGATCCAGCTGCCGGCGCTGCGCGTGTCGAGCGACACTCCCATGAAGCGCAGGTGGTCGCCGAGCGCGGCGTTGAGCTGCAGGTGGTAGATCATCTCGACCATGGCCGCCAGGCCCACGATGGCCGCCAGCGCGCAGACGGCCAGCGCCGCGTAGCCTGGCAGCAGCCGCGTGAGCTTGCCGAATTTCGCCACGCGCAGGTTCATCATGACCAGGCTGGCCACGCCGCCGGGCGCATACATCACCATGAACAGGAACACCAGGCCCAGATACAGCAGCCAGGCCTTGGACAGCTCCGACAGCAGG
>Ga0308161_1003975_pt1 | contig 13899 bp, 11 predicted proteins | sample PhyFR2_FD_201034 | JGI IMG/M metagenome (GOLD analysis project Ga0308161, IMG submission 201034) | Phyllosphere microbial communities from UC Gill Tract Community Farm, Albany, California, United States - DLSLF.R2 | ecosystem: Host-associated > Plants > Phyllosphere > Unclassified | place: USA...
GTTGCGCGTGGCTGCCGGCTGTGCGCATGACTGGCCAGCACGCGGTCGACGAAGGCGCCAGCCTCGCCGGTGTAATTGGCCGGATCGAACAGCCGGTCCAGCTCGTCGGGCGACAGGTGCCGGCTGAGTTCGGCATCCTCGCCGATCACCTCGCGCAGATGCCGTTGCCCGGCCGCGGCGCGGGCGCTTGCCTGCTCCACCAGCTTGTGGGCGGCCATGCGGCCTATCCGGGCGCCCAGCGCCAGCATCACCGCCTCGCCCATGATCAGGCCATGGGTGATGTCGACATTGGCCCGCATGCGCTGTGCATCGACCACCAGGCCGGCAGCCACGTCGCGCATCTGGCGCAGCGCGCCTGAAGTGAGCAGCGCGATGTCGGGCAGCGTGTCCCACTCGGCCTGCCAGCCGCCCAGCGCCCGCTCATGTTCCTGCACCATGCCGGACAGCATGGTCGACACCAGGCCGGGCGCCCGCACCGCGGCGCTGAGCGCCACCGCGCAGCCGACCGGGTTGCGCTTGTGCGGCATGGTGGACGAGCCGCCGCGGCCGGGCGCGGAAGGCTCGGCAAGCTCGGCCACGTCGGTCTGCATCATCAGCGACAGATCGCGCGCCAGCTTGCCCAGCGTGCCGGTGATCAGGCCCATCACGGTGGCGGCTTCGGCTATCCGGTCGCGCTGGGTATGCCAGGGCAAATCGGGCAATGCCAGGCTGAGCTGCTGCGCCAGCGTGGCGGCCACCGCCAGTCCCTGGTCGCCGAGGCTGGCCAGCGTGCCGGCGGCGCCGCCGAACTGCAGCGCCAGCGCGCGGCCGCGCAGTTCCTGCAGCCGCTGCCGGTGGCGCAGCACGGCGTCCAGGGAGCCGGCCAGCTTCAGGCCCAGGCTGGTGGGCAGCGCATGCTGCATCCAGGTGCGGCCGATCATGATGGTGTCGCGGTGTTCGCGGGCCAGCGCGGCCAGCGCATCGGCCAGCGAGGACAGGTCCGCATCCAGCAGGTCCAGCGCGTCGCGCAGCTGCAGCACCAGGCCGGTGTCGATCGCGTCCTGGCTGGTCGCGCCCCAGTGCACATACTTGCCGGCTTCCTGGTCCCGCTGCAGCACCGCCGCCGTCAGTTGCTTGACCAGCGGTATGGCCAGGTTGCCGGCCGCCGCGGCGGCGTGCGCCAGCGCCGGCAGGTCCAGCCTGTCCGCGTTGCAGCAGGCGACGATGGCAGCCACCGCTGCCTCCGGAATCACGCCATGCGCCGCTTCGGCCCGCGCCAGCGCGGCTTCGAAATCGAGCATGCGCTGCACCGCCTGGACGTCGGAGAACACATGCAGCATCTCGCCGCTGGCCGACATCGGGCCGGTCAGCGTGAATGCCGACTCAGCGCCCGGCTCAGACATCGAGGAACACGGTTTCCGGACGGCCGCTGGGGCCTTCCTGCAGCACGATGTCGAACTGGTAGCTGCCGGCCTGGCCCGAGGGCAAGGGTTGCGCGATCAGCGTGGCGCGGCGCTCGGCCGGCACCGCGTTGAGCAGCGCATCCCCGGCATGGCCTGCGCCATCCGGAAAATAAATACGGGTCACCAGATGCTTCAGCAGTCCGCGCGCGAAGACAGTCACCGCGATATGCGGCGCCTGCATGCTGTCGCCCGGACCGGGCACCGCACCCGGCATGATGGTGGAAAAGCGGAAGTGGCCGGTGGCGTCGGTCGGCGCGCGGCCGAAACCGCGAAAGCCCGATGCCGCGCCAGGCTGGCCGGCGCCGGCATAGTTGCCCTGGGCGTCGGCCTGCCACAGTTCGACCAGCGCGTCGGTCACGGGCGCGCCATTGCCGTCATAGACCCGGCCTTCGATGCGGATGCGCTCGCCCTGCACGTCGGGGCCGGCCATCTCGGTGGTGATCAGCCAGTCGGTCCCGATATGCAGGTAGGGGCCGATGGTCTGCGAGGAAGACATTTGCAGGCTCATCTCATTTCTCCATCGGGGTGGCGTCGCGGCCGCGCAGGATGATGTCGAAGCGGTAGCCCAGCGCGTACTCCGGATTGGTGGTTTCCCAGTCGAAGGTCGAGATCAGCCGGTTGCGGGCGCGTTCGTCGGGGATGCTGGTAAACATCGGGTCGTAAGGCAGCAGCGGGTCGCCGGGGAAGTACATCTGGGTCACCAGGCGCTGCGCGAAGGCATTGCCGAACAGCGAGAAATGGATGTGCGCCGGCCGCCATGCATTGAAATGGTTGCGCCACGGGTAGGCGCCCGGCTTGATGGTCAGGAACTGGTAGTGTCCGTGCTCATCGGTCATGGTGCGGCCGCCGCCGGTGAAGTTGGGGTCGATCGGCGCATCGTGGTTGTCGTTCTTGTGGGGATAGCGGCCGGCCGCATTGGCCTGCCAGATCTCCACCAGCGAATGCTTCACCGGCCGGCCGTTTTCGTCCAGCACGCGGCCGCTGACGACGATGCGCTCGCCGATCGGCTCGCCGGCATGCTGGTGCGTCAGGTCGTTGTCGCCGGCCTTCACATCCTCATGGCCAAACACCGGGCCGCTCACTTCGGTCAGCGTCTGCGGCAAAATGATCAGCGGCTTGCTGGGCGCGCGCTTGACCGTCGAACCATAGGGCGGATAAAGATAGTCCGGCTGCGTGCTGTGAAACGGCCGCCGGTACTGTGCCTGATTGGCCATGAGGTTTTCTCCACTAGTACTTAGACGCGCTCGATGACCATTGCAATGCCCTGCCCCACGCCGATGCACATGGTGCACAGCGCAAAGCGGCCGCCGGTGCGGTGCAGCTGGTACATCGCGGTGGTCACCAGGCGCGCGCCGCTCATGCCCAGCGGATGGCCCAGCGCGATTGCGCCGCCATAGGGATTGACGCGCGGATCATTGTCGGCCACGCCCAGTTCACGCAGCACGGCAAGGCCTTGCGCGGCGAAGGCTTCATTGAGCTCGATGATGTCCATCTGGTCTATCGTCATGCCCAGTTGCGCCAGCAGCTTCTTGGTGGCTGGCGCCGGACCGATGCCCATCACCCGCGGCGCGACGCCGGCGGTGGCCATGCCGACGATGCGGGCGCGCGGCGTCAGGCCATGGCGGCTGGCGGTGGCTTCATTGGCCAGGATCAGCGCGCAGGCGCCGTCGTTGACGCCGGAAGCATTGCCGGCGGTGACGGTGCCATCCGGGCGCACCACGCCTTTCAACTTGGCGAGCGCCTCGATGCTGGTGGCGCGCGGATGCTCGTCCTGCTCGACCGTGATCGGCTCGCCCTTCTTCGGACGGATCACGACCGGCGTAATCTCCTCGGCCAGCGAGCCGTTCTTCTGCGCGGCGGCCGCCTTGTTCTGGCTAGCCACGGCGAAGGCATCCTGGTCTTCGCGGCTGATCTTGTAGTCGGTGGCGACATTTTCCGCGGTCTCGGGCATCGAATCGACGCCGTACTGCGCCTTCATCAGCGGATTGACGAAGCGCCAGCCTATGGTGGTGTCGAAGATGTTGGCGCTGCGCGAGAAGGCGCTGTCGGCCTTGCCCATCACGAACGGCGCGCGCGTCATGGACTCGACGCCGCCGGCGATCATCAGGCTGGTTTCGCCTGACTTGATGGCGCGGGCCGCGGTGCCCACGGCATCCATGCCGGAGCCGCACAGGCGGTTGATGGTGGCGCCGCCGATTTCCTGCGGCAGGCCCGCCAGCAGCAGCGCCATGCGCGCCACATTGCGGTTGTCCTCGCCGGCCTGGTTGGCGCAGCCGTAGATCACGTCCTGCACCGCGGTCCAGTCCACATTGGGATTGCGCTCCATCAGGGCGCGCAGCGGAATGGCGCCCAGGTCGTCGGCGCGCACGTCCTTCAGGGCGCCGCCGTAACGGCCGATGGGGGTACGGATGGCGTCGCAGATAAAGGCTTCAATCATGGTGTTGTCTCTTTGTGGTTGTGTATTCAGGCGGCGCGCAGCAGGGGCACGCCGGTCAGTTGCTGCAGTTCCTCAAAGCTGATGTCGGACAGGATTTCCCGGACCGCGAGGCCGTTGGGGGTCACGTCCAGCACCGCCAGGTCGGTATAGATGCGCGAGACGCAGCCTATGCCTGTCAGCGGATAAGTGCAATGGGCCACCACCTTGCTTTCGCCGCCCTTGGTCTGGTGCTCCATCATCACGTAGACCTCTTTGGCGCCCAGCGCCAGGTCCATGGCGCCGCCGACCGCGGGAATCGCATCCGGCGCGCCGGTATGCCAGTTGGCAAGGTCACCCGTGGCCGACACCTGGAAGGCCCCCAGCACGCAGATGTCGAGGTGGCCGCCGCGCATCATGGCGAACGAGTCGGCATGGTGGAAATAGCAGCCGCCGGTCAGTAACGTGACGGGCTGCTTGCCGGCATTGATCAGATCTTCATCTTCCTCGCCGGGCGCCGGCGCCGGGCCCATGCCGAGCAGGCCGTTCTCGCTGTGCAGGAAAATCTCGCGGTCCTGCGGCAGGTGGTTGGCCACCAGGGTCGGCAGGCCGATGCCCAGATTGACATAGGCGCCTTCATGGATGTCGCGCGCAACCCGCGCCGCCATTTCGTTTCTGCTCAGGCGTTTCATGCGGCCTCCTGTTTCACCACGCGTTGCACGAAGATGCCAGGTGTGACGATGTTCTCCGGGTCCAGTTCGCCCAGCTCGACGATCTCGGACACCTGGGCAATCGCGCACTTGGCGGCCATGGCCATGATGGGCCCGAAATTGCGGGCGGTCTTGCGGTAGACCAGGTTGCCCCAGCGGTCGCCGCGCAGCGCCTTGATCAGCGCGAAGTCGGCATGGATAGGCGACTCCAGCACATAGTGGCGGCCATCGATGAGCCGGGTTTCCTTGCCTTCTGCCAGCAGGGTGCCGTAACCGGTCGGCGTAAAGAAGCCGCCGATGCCGGCGCCGGCGGCGCGGATGCGCTCGGCCAGATTGCCCTGCGGCGTCAGTTCCAGTTCGATCTCGCCGCTGCGGTAGAGCCCGTCGAACACATGGGAATCCGTTTGGCGGGGAAACGAGCAGATGATTTTCCTGACCTGCCTGGCCTTGAGCAGCGCCGCCAGGCCGGTATCGCCATTGCCGGCATTGTTGTTGACGATGGTGAGATCGCGCGCGCCCTGGGCGATCAGGGCATCGATCAGCGCGGAAGGCATGCCTGCATTGCCGAAGCCGCCAATCATCACGGTGGCGCCGTCATGGATATCGGCAACGGCTTCTTCAAGCGACGGAATAATCTTGTTAATCACGGGACACTCTTTCTGCGGGATGGGAACAGAGGCCAATCGAACGGCGATTGGTTACGGAACCGGGCAACAACATATTTCACATTCCTTAACAACAATCGTAACGGTTAATCAGGGAACGTAAAATCCGGACCTTGCTATTCTGTAACGATTAACCTCAACTGGCCATACTTGATCCATCGTTTCGGTGCTAACATCGAATATGTTCGATAAACGAACAAATGTTTGGTAATAGAACGCTCGCTGAGTTTTTCATACGACAATAGCAATCGTCAAGGCGGTGCGCCGAATAGTGTGCGGTGGCCGAACAACTTAAAACCATTCTTTCATCAGGGCGAGGACCAACATGCAAGCACTACCGGAGCCTAATGTCGTGGAAAACCCGGCATTTCAGTCAGAGAAATTAATGACCATTGCACAAGAAATCGAGGCAATGACCGACCCCAGTTTCATGACTTCACTGGCACGGGGCCTGGCGGTGGTGCGCGCATTCAGCGACCAGCGACGCAGCCTGACCATCGCCCAGATCAGCCACCGGACGGGCATTCCACGCGCCGCCGTGCGCCGCTGCCTGTACACCCTGAAGCGGCTCGGCTATGCCGACTCGGAAGCGAACAACTTCTTCTTGAAGCCCAAGATCCTGTCCCTGGGCTATTCCTATCTCTCCTCGACGCCGCTGACCGTATCCGCCCAGCCCTGCCTGAACAACATCAGCCGCTCGCTCAACGAATCCTGCTCGCTGGCGGTGATGGACAACGACGAAGTGCTGTATGTGGCGCGTTCGGCCACGTCGCGGGTGATGTCGATCGCGCTCAACACCGGCAGCCGGCTGCCCGCCTACTGCACCTCGCTGGGCCGCGTGCTTCTGGCCAGCATGTCGGAAGACGCGCAGCGCGAGTATTTCGAAACGGCGAAACTGCGGGCCTATACCGAGCGCACCGTGGTGTCGGCGGCGCGGCTGCGGGAAATCCTGAGCGAAGTGCGGGTCTCGGGCTACGCGGTGGTGGAAGAGGAACTCGAAGTGGGCCTGCGCTCGATCGCGGTGCCGGTGCGCGGCGCCTCGGGCGTGGTGCATGCGGCGCTGAATGTGGGTGCGCAGGCTACCAGGGTGTCGACGCGGCAGATGGAGGAAGAGTTTTTGCCGGTGTTGAGAAGAGGGGCGCAGGAGTTGTCGGTGTTGTTGCCTTGAGGTGCTGCTGGCAAAAATCCGATCAGGCGGGTGAATGACCGGTCAAGACATTGAATACGAAATCTACAGCGTGAATACGATGCTGGACAAAGGAGCAGAACATCCAGACTGATCAGCTTGGTTAGCCGGACAAATCATGCAATAGAAAATGTTTTGATTCCAGCTTGATGCATGTCGATCAAAAGCCCCGAAAACCTGGCTGGTTTTCGGGGCTTTTGTTTTTAGTCCCGCCTTTATCTAACGGCCAAGTCTCGATCAGCATGTTGACGGGCTTAATCCAAGTTTCCAACTGAAGTGCTGCCTCCAGCTCGCAAGCTTCTTGAACAAACGCGATCAATTCTTCCTCAGCCTTGTGCTACGGCCGTGATGCTATCTATTTGCCAATAGTGGCATCGGTTTTGGCAATGACTATTGCAGCAGCATAGCGCGATCGGTTACCAATTTCATATAACGATAAACGAACAAAACAGTAGAGTTATCAGGGACCACAGATGGTGAAGCGGCGGCTTTCACTTCTTTATATCTTAAGGAAAATCATGGTTAATTATCGTCGTCTATCCATTCGAAAAGCCCCCCGGAAATCGGGCCTCTGGTGGTCATTAGGATGCCGACACCTTCTTTTCGTGTTATGTGTCGTCGCAACGTTCACATCTGCAGTAACTACGAATGCAGTTGCTGCTGCTCTTTCCCAAGGTAGGGTAACTGCCTGGGGAAGTAACTATTATGGGCAGAGCATCGTTCCGGATAGGCTGGAAGACGTGACAATGATTGCCGCCGGCAACAACCATAGCCTTGCATTGAAAGCTGATGGAACCGTCGTGGCCTGGGGGGATTACAGTTTTGGGCAAACAGTTATCCCGGCCGGGCTAAAGGACGTGAAAGCCATTGCCGCCGGCGGCGGCCATAACCTTGCCTTGAGAACCGATGGCACCGTCGTGGCATGGGGATCTAACGGTTCTGGGCAGAGGGATATCCCGGACGGATTGACAGACGTGATAGCCATTGCCGCTGGCGACGGCCATAGCCTCGCATTGAAAAGCAATGGCAGGGTGGTGGCATGGGGATCTAACCTATATGGGCAGAGGGATGTCCCGGGCGGGTTGACAGACGTGAAAGCCATTGCCGCCGGCCGAAACCATAGCATCGCATTGAAAACAAATGGCATGGTCGTGGCATGGGGAGATGACATAGATGGCCAGCGTGATGTTCCGGATGGGCTGGAGGACGTGGCAGCGATTGCCGCAGGCAGCTTCCATAGCCTCGCATTGAAAAGCAATGGCATGGTCGTGGCATGGGGATCTAACAACTCTGGTGAGCGGACTGTCCCGGAGGCCGCGCTCACGGGGGTAAAAGCCATTGCTGCCGGCGGCGCCAGTAGCCTGGCATTGAAAACCGATGGCACCATCGTGGAATGGGGAAGTAATTTTTTCGGAGCGCGTGTTGCTCCGGGCGGCCTGACGCGCGTGATAGCCATTGCTGCAGGTTCTTACCACAGTCTGGCCGCTACCCTAACCTACACCGTCAGCGACTTCCTGCCCCCCGTCAACAATCCTGATTTCGTCAACCTCGGCAAGGTCGGCCGCACCTATCCGATCAAATGGCAACTAAAGGATGCCGATGGCAACTTCGTCACTTCCCTGACCGCCATCAAGTCCATCACGTTCAAGCCAGTTCAGTGCGGCGCATTCACCAGCGCACAGGCCGGTGCAATGGAGGCGGAAACCAGCGGCAAGAGCGGGCTTAGCTATGACGACATCAGCAACCAGTACCAATACAACTGGGCTACGCCGTCGGCAGGTTGCTATGTGCTTTTCGTAAGCTTGGATACCGGGCAAGTCCGGCAAGCCTACTTCAACTTCAGGAATTGAGCGCGTTGGGCGCCCATTGCACAAACATTGGATTCGCGACAGAGGTGTAAAGCGGCATCATATGCCTCAAAAAAGCCGCAAAAAAGAAAAGCAAAACGCCCTGGAAACCGTTGGTTCTCAGGGCGTTTCATTTCCAGCAAACTGTCACATTACGACCAGACACGGGCATTGAAAACCACCATCGCTGGGGTCTCTAACGCGCCATTCAAACTGGCGTTCGTCCCAGTGTTAATCCAGCAAATCCTTCATGTCATCCGCATGCTCTTCTTCCTGCTGCATGATGCGCACCAGCATCAGCCGTGTAGTGGGATCGGTGTCGCCTATCTTTTCGATCATCTGCCGATAGGATTCGATCGCCACCCGTTCCTCGATCAGGTTGGCCTTGATCATCGCGCGGATGTCGTCCGACTCGTCATACTCCGCATGGCTGCGTTCGGAAAGCGTGCGAGGATTGAAGTCGGGGTCGCCGTTGAGCTGCACGATGCGCTCGGCGATCATGTCGGCATGGGCTTCCTCTTCCTTCGCATGCTCGAGGAATTCCGCCTTGATCGACGTGTTTTCCATCCCGGTGGCGGTGTAGTAGTGACGCTTGTAGCGCATGACGCAAACCAGCTCGGTGGCCAGCGCTTCATTGAGCATGGCGATGATGCCTTCGCGGTCGCCCTGGTAGCCGGAGCTGACTGCGCCTTCGTCTGCGGTGCTGGCAGCGGCGGCGCGTATTGCCGCCTTGTCGAGCTTGCCAACGGTGTTTTCTGAATTCATGGTCTATTCCTGGTAAGCGTGTTGAATGATGTGCCGCGCCTGTTACGGGCGGCTTGCCTTACAAACCAGTCATCATCTTCTGCGCAAGCGCCGGCTGCGTCGGTACGCCAACGAACATAAGCGGACGCGCCTGGCGGCGCCAGGGAGGTGGCAGGCAGGCGCCATCAATGCCTGCCTGACGCCCCGAATTGCCTGAACGGGATTGCGCTAGTAACTGACCCGGTAACGATAGCCACGGTAATTCAGCACCATCTCGCTGGGCAGCAGCTTTTCCAGCGTCAGGCCATCGGCCAGCTGATCGCCTTCCCGGCGCAGCCGGTTGTTGATCAGCACCGAGCGGTCAGCCGGATTGCTTGCATACAGATAGCCGTTGATGGCAATCGGCGGAATCTCGCGCTGGATCTGCGCCGGCAATTCCTGCAGCAGCGCGATTCGTTCCGGCGCAGGCGTGGCGGCAGGGGTCGCGGCCGGCGCGGTTTCGCCCATCCTGCGCGCCGGCTTGGCAGGCGGCGCCGGGGAAACGGCGGGCGCAGCGGATGCGGGAACGGGCGCTGTCGGCGCAGACCGGGCTGCTGGCGCTGGCGCTGGCGTTGGCGCTGGCGCTGGCGTTGGCGCTGGCGTTGGCGTTGGCGTTGGCGTTGGCGTTGGCGTTGGCGTTGGCGTTGGCGTTGGCGTCTGTGCCGCTGGGGCTGCGGCGCGGGGTGCGCTTTCCTCCGTGCGCATGGCCACCGGCGGCGTCGGCCCGGCCGGCGTGCCAGTCTGCCGCGACGTTTGCGCAGCCGGCCACAACAGCACCGCTCCCAGCGCCACTGCAGCGAGCGCGCCCGTGATCCACAGCCACTGCGCGGCCGGTGCGCGCGGCGCAATCGTCGGCAGCGGCTGCGCGTCAACGCCGGGGACGGCGCCGCGCGCGCGTTCGGCCTGGGCTTTCTTGAGCGCTTCGAGTATGTAGGACATGGTTATTTTTCCTGCGCCAGCGCGCCAACTGCGCGTTGTGGCTCCGACAGCTGCGGCTCCGGCACGCCGCTGGCGCCGTTGATGGCCATATAGGTCTTGGGCCCGATCACGCCATCGGGCGCCAAGCCCTGCGCCGACTGGAAGGCGCGCACTTCACGCGACATGGCGGCATCGTACTGGCGGCCTGGCGCCGGCTGCTCGTAGCCGTTGATCACGGCCAGCCGCGCCGCGATCCAGTCCACGTCCGGCCCCTTGTCGCCCGGCCTCAGGTGCGCCCGGAACTCGGGCGGCGCGCGCCACAGCGTCAGAAAGCGGCCAGGCATGCGCCGGCCCAGCGCCACCAGGCTCACCAGCCTGACCTGGTTGCCGATGCGCAGGCCGGCGCCGGCATTGCCCAGCGCGACCAGCGGCAGGTAGTGCTGCACGCCCGCATTGTCGCGCAGCGTCACGATGGCCGGCCGGCTCAGCTGACGCAGCTCGGCCAGGCCGCCGGCCGACTGAAAGCAATGCAGGCCGGCCGCCAGCGCCGCCTTGCATGGCTCGCCCTCGCCCAGCTCCACCTGCCACAGGCTGGCCAGTTCCGCCAGGCCGGCAAATTCCTGCGTGGGTGCGTTGTCCAGCAATCCGCCCAGCTCGGTCAACACGGGCAGCAGCGCCGGCTCGGCGGCCTGGGAGTCGGGCGCAGGCTGCGGCGCCGCCGTGGCTGGCGGCTCCGCCCGGCTGGCCACTTCCGGCCCGGGCGCGGCAGCCGGCGCCGGCACGGGCGAAGGCGCCTTGGCTTCCACCGCGGGACGCAGCAGGCTGGCGGCATCGTGCCAGTTGACGCCGCCGGCCACCATCGCGCCGCCGGCAAGCGCCGCCAGCACCGCCGCGATCGCATAGGGCCGGTAAGGATGCCGCCCGGCAGGCCCGTGGTCGGCGCCGAACACTTCCCGTGCCGCCGCGCGCAGGATACGCCGGTCCACCTGGCGCATTTCCAGTGCATAAGCGCCCAGCAGCGCGCGATCGCACAGCAGGTTGATGCGCCTGGGCACGCCGCCGCTGATGCCATGTATCAGCCGGGTCAGGCGCGGCGGGAAAGGCGTTGGCCCGAGCAGGCCGGCAACCGCCAGCCGATGGCTGATGTAGGCGCCGGTTTCCCGCACGGACAAGGCATCGAGGTGATACCGGGCGATGATGCGTTGCGCCAGCTGTTCCAGTTCGGGCCGGGCCAGCATGTCGCGCAGTTCCGGCTGGCCGATCAGGATGATCTGCAGCAGCTTGCGCTCGCTGGTTTCGAGGTTGGTCAGCAGCCGCAGCTGCTCCAGCACGCTGAAAGAGAGGTTCTGCGCCTCGTCGATGATGAGCACATTGTTGCGTCCCTCGGCATGGGAAGCCAGCAGATGCTGGTTCAGCCTGTCGACCAGGTCCTTGACCGTTGCGTCCGGCGGCGGCGCCGGCAGGCGGAATTCCTCGCAGACCGTACGCAGCAGCTCGATGGCCGTCAGCCTCGGATTGAAGATGTAGGCCACATTGCAGTTGGCCGGCACCTGCTCCAGGAAGCAGCGGCAGACCGTGGTCTTGCCGGCGCCGATTTCCCCGGTCAGCAGCACGAAGCCGCCGCCGGCGTCCACCCCGAACAGCAGATGCGCCAGCGCCTCGCGGTGACGCTCGCTCATGAACAGGTAATGCGGGTCGGGGGCGATGGAAAACGGCGCGTGCCTGAGCTGGAAAAATTGCTTGTACATGGTCAGCATGGAAATGAAGCGGCAAGGCTAACATGAACCGTGTCCAGGGCGAAGCACGGCGCAGCCGAACGAGATGCAGCGAAGCGATACAGCGCGAAGGCGGCCAGCAGATCCGCATGCCGCTTGCGTGACGGAGTCGCCAACATTAAGCTTGCCCGCCTCTTGTACGGAATGTCCGATGCGTTCTTCCCTTCCCCACTTCCTGTTTCGTTTGACGGCGCTGCTTGCGCTGTCGGCCTGCGCGTCCGCGCCCAAGCCGCCTTCCTTCGCTGGCAAGCCGGTCACCGTCTACGCCGCCGGCGACATCGCCGACTGCCGCTACCGCGCACCGCAGGACAGCGGGGCCGCCGCCACCGCCATGCTGGTGGCGGCCGGCCTCGCGGCCGATCCCGGGGCAATCGCGCTGACCCTGGGCGACCATACCTACCCGGTCGGCCTGCCGGCTGAATTCAACGACTGCTACCACCCCACCTGGGGGCAATTCCGCGAACGCACCCTGCCGGTGCCGGGCAATCACGAGTACTACACGGCCGGCGCCCCTGGCTACTACGCTTACTTCGGCGCAAGGGCGGCGCAGGAACAAGGCGGCTATTACAGCGTCCAATTGGGAAAATGGCATGTGATCGGCCTCAACAGCGCCCTGGACGGCGCGGGGGCCGAGGCGCAGTTGGCCTGGCTCAGGAACGATCTGGCGCGCCATCCGGCGCGATGCACTCTGGCAATGCTGCACCATCCCAGGTACAGTTCCGGCGGCCACGCCAGCAACCCGGCGATGGCACCGCTGTGGCAGGAACTCGCTGCGGGCGGCGTGGAACTCCTGCTTTCGGCGCATGACCACAACTACGAGCGCTTTGCGCCGCAGGACGCGGCCGGTCGGCGCGACGACGCGCTTGGCATGCGCCAGTTCGTGGTCGGCACCGGCGGCGCGATGCTCACGCCGGTGCGGCTGGACCGCCCCAACAGCGAGGTGAAAGATAATTCGGTGCACGGCGTATTGCGGCTGGATTTATTCGACACTGGCTATACATGGGAATTTCTGCCCGTCGCCAGCGAGGCCAGCCCGCCCTTCACCGACCGTGGCGCCAGCACCTGCCACTGAGGGCACATCGAGGGCACACCAGGGCAGCCAAACCAACCCGAAACAAGCATTTACCAGGACGACCCAGCATGCATATCGAAGAATCCGTCAAGCTCGACTTCAAGGATGTACTGATCCGCCCGAAGCGTTCGACGCTGACCTCGCGTTCCGAAGTCGACATTCACCGCGATTTCGTGTTCCACCACTCGCGCCGCACCTATCACGGCATTCCCGTCATCGCCGCCAACATGGACAGCACCGGCACCATGGAAATGGCGCGCGCGCTGGGCGAGCATGGCCTGTCGGCCGCGTTGCACAAGCATTATCCGGAAGAGGAGCTGGTGACCTTCTTCCGTTCGCTGCAGGAGGAAGGCCGGCCGGAATCCACCGCCTTCTACTCGATGGGCATCGGCAAGTCCGACTACGAGAAGTTCGAGTCCGTGATGGCCAAGAGCGGCTCGGCGATTGCCTACGTCTGCATCGACGTGGCCAACGGCTATACCGAAGGCTTCATCAACTTCGTCAAGAAGGTGCGCGGCAATTACCCGCACCTGACCATCATGGCGGGCAACGTGGTCACCGGCGACATGACCGAGGAACTGATCCTGGCCGGCGCCGACATCGTCAAGGTCGGCATCGGCCCCGGCTCGGTCTGCACCACCCGCAAGATGACGGGCGTGGGCTATCCGCAACTGTCGGCCGTGATCGAATGCGCGGATGCGGCCCACGGCCTGGGCGGCCAGATCTGCGCCGACGGCGGCTGCGTGGTGCCGGGCGACCTCGCCAAGGCCTTCGGCGGCGGCGCCGACTTCATCATGCTGGGCGGCATGCTGGCCGGCCACGACGAATGCGCCGGCGACCTGGTCGAGCGCGACGGGAAGAAGTTCAAGCAGTTCTACGGCATGAGCAGCCGGGTGGCGATGGAGAAATATGCCGGCGGCGTGGCCCGCTACCGCGCCAGCGAAGGCAAGGAAGTGCTGGTACCGTCACGCGGGCCGGTGGCCGACACCCTGCAGGACATCCTGGGCGGCGTGCGTTCGGCCTGCACCTATGTCGGCGCCCACAAGCTCAAGGAGTTGACCAAGCGCACCACCTTCATCCGCGTGACC
>Ga0308161_1003977_pt1 | contig 13896 bp, 9 predicted proteins | sample PhyFR2_FD_201034 | JGI IMG/M metagenome (GOLD analysis project Ga0308161, IMG submission 201034) | Phyllosphere microbial communities from UC Gill Tract Community Farm, Albany, California, United States - DLSLF.R2 | ecosystem: Host-associated > Plants > Phyllosphere > Unclassified | place: USA...
TCCCTGAGCGACTTGCGTCCATGGCCGCCCTTCGCCTGCACTGCGCCAGGCTGCTGTACGGGTTGCTGCTGGCCTGTTGCCTGTGGCCAGTGGTGGCCCGCGCGCAGGGCTGCGCGCTCGAGGCAGGTGCCGTGCATGCCGCCAGGGAGACTCCCGGCTCGCCACAACGGCCCACGCAGGGTTGGGAGGCGGTCACGTTACCCGACACCTGGACCCGGCGCTGGCCTGGGCATTCGGGCGCGGCGTGGTACCGCATCCAGTTGCGCCACGACTGTTCAGCCGCCCAGGCAAGCCGGGAGCCGCACGGACTGGTCGTCAAATCCATCAACATGGCCGGAGAAATCTATCTGAACGACACCCTGCTGTGGCGCGACGCCAGCCTGCAGGAGCCGATGTCGCGCAGCTGGAACATGCCGCGCCACTGGATACTTCCAGACGCCGCGCTGCATGCCAGCGGCAACGCGCTCTGGATCCGCATCCAGGGGCGGGCGCTCATCACTCCGGGGCTGGGTTTGGTGTCCATAGGGCCGGCGCCCGAGATGCTGGCGCTGAAGGACAGGTACTGGTGGGCGTACCGCACGATCTTCGTGATCAATGTCGTCGCGACGCTGTGCATCGCAGGCTTGTTTGCCGGCATCTGGCTGCTCTACCGCAGGGAAGCCCTGCATGGCTGGTTCGCTTTGACGAACCTCGCCTGGGTCGTGTTCATCTATAACACCGTCGCAACCGATCCATGGCCTTTTGGCGATACGGTGGGCGTGGTGCGGGCCAATGCCATGGCGTTCCTGCTGTTTTGCATCTGCTACGCGATTTTCATTTTCCAGCTGCGCGGGCGCGCCCTGGCGCGCCGCCTGGAACGCGGCCTGCTGGCGATGACGGCCAGCCTGTCGCTGCTGATTCTGGCAGTGCCGGAGAAGCACCTCCCCGCCCTCATGCTGCCAGTCGTGGTCTTGCATTTCCTGGTGTTCGGCATTGCCTGCATGGCGCCGCTGCTCCATCTCCGGCACAGCCGCAAGCTGGAAGATATCCTCCACGCCCTGCTAGGCGCCGCCTTCTTGGCCATCGCCGCGTACGACGGGACCATCTTCTATCTGGATGCGCCCTGGCAGCTTGTGCTGACGCCCTATGCCAACCTGCTCACCATGATCGGCATCACCAGCGTGCTGGGCTCGCGCATCGCGGCCAGCATGCGCCGCACCGAACGCTTCAACGTGGAACTCACGCAGGCTGTCGAGGACGCCTGCCGGGAGCTGGAATCCACGCTGGACAAGGAGCACCAGCTGGAACTGTCGAATTCCCGCCTGCGGGAGCGGCTGCAGTTCATCCACGACCTGCATGACGGCTTCGGCAGCGCGCTGGTGCGCGCCATCGTCCAGGCGGAGCGCACTGCTGACGAGCAGGCCGACACCGGCCGCCATGTCTCGACCCTCAAATCGCTGCGCGACGACCTGCGCAATGTGATGGATGGCGGCCGCAACGCCAGCGCCCATGCCCCCGCCACCCCGGCCGAATGGCTGACGCCGACGCGCCACCGCTTCTCGACGCTGTTCGATGAACTGGCAATAGACAGCCGCTGGTCCTTCCCCGCGGCGTGGCCGTGGACGCCCAGCGTGGCGCTGTGCCTGGAGCTGACCCGGCTGCTGGAGGAGGCCTTGTCCAACGTGCTCAAGCACAGCCGGGCCACGCGGGTCGAGATCACGCTGACCACCGATGCACACCGTGCGTTGGCGCTGGAAGTGCGCGACAACGGTGTGGGTTTCAATGCGGCCTCCCGCGATGGCACTGGCGGCATCGGCCTGTGCTCCATGCAGGCCCGGGCTAGCAGGCTGGGCGGGCACCTGCATATCGAATCCCGGCCGGGCCACAGCCTGCTGCGCACCTGCGTGGCGCGATCCGGAGCCGGACTGGTCTAGCGCGACCTGCTGCCGGGCGCAAGCGGCAAACGCCCGCCACAGGGGCCGCGGGCCTCCTGGCAACACGCGCGGCGCAAGTCCTTGCACGCTTTGCAGACCGGACGTCAAATTGGAGTGCGAAACAATCGCTGTTTCCAATTACAAGAAAGAATGTCAAGTTACGAGCATTTACTTTTGTGGGCGATCCGAAGCCGTGTGTCGAGCGTTCCGTCGACCCGCACAGGACGTGGCGCCAGATGGCTGTCCGCCCTCTTTTTGCTGGCCTGCTGCCTGCTCCCGGCCGCATGGGCACAGTCGTGTCCGCTGCAGATCGGCGAGGTGCACGCGGCAAAGGAGGAATTGCCAGGCAGCGCCGGCCGCCCCACCGGGGGCTGGGAAACGGTGACGCTGCCCGATACCTGGACCCTGCGATGGCCGGGCTACTCCGGAGCGGTGTGGTACCGCATCGAGTTGCGCGAGGACTGCGGCGGCGCCGATGCCCGCGACATGCCGATCGGTCTGCTTGCGAAGTCGATCAACATGGCGGGCGAAATCTATCTGAACGAGACCTTGCTGTGGCGCGATGCCAGCCTGCAGGAGCCGCTGTCGCGCAGCTGGAACATGCCGCGCTTCTGGATCCTTCCCGACGTCGCGCGGCGTCCCACCGGCAATGCCCTCTGGATCCGGATACAGGGCGTGGCACTCGTGCAACCCGGCCTGGGCCTGGTCATGGTCGGGCCAGCGGAGCAGATGCTGGCAATGCAGCAAGGCTTCCAGTGGTCGCTGCGTACGGTTTTCGTCATCAACATGATCGGATCGCTGTGCATTGCCGGCCTGTTTGCGGGCATCTGGCTTTTCTACCGCAAGGAGTCGGCGCATGGCCTGTTTGCCCTGATGAACCTGGCCTGGGTCCTGTTCATCTACAACGTGGTGGCAACCACCCCCTGGCCGTTCGGCGACACGGTCGGCGTGGCACGCGGCAACGCCATTGCGTTCATGGTGTTTGCCAGCTGTTATGCCTTGTTCATCTTTCAACAGCAGGGCCGCGCGCTGCGCCCCTGGCTCGCCCGCGGCCTGCCGGCGCTGACGCTGGGCCTGTCGCTGCTGGTCGCGCTGGCGCCGGAACGCCATCTGGATGGCACCCTGCATGCGGCTTGCATGGCGCATTTCCTGGTGTTCGGCGTGGCCTGCATCGTGCCGCTGGTGCGTGCGTGGCATAGCCACCAATCCGAGGATGTGTTCTATGCCGTGCTGGGCGTGGGCTCGGTGCTCATCGCGGCGCGCGATGCGCATGTGTATCACCTCAATCGTCCCGACTTCCATCTGCTGATGCCCTACGCCAACCTGGTGACCATGATCGTGATCACCTGGATGCTGGGTTCGCGCATCGCGGCCAGCATGCGCCGTACCGAGCGCTTCAATGTGGAGCTCACCCAGGCCGTCGAGGATGCCTGCCGGGAGCTGGAATCCACACTGGACAAGGAGCATGAGCTGGAGCTGTCGAATTCACGCCTGCAGGAGCGGCTGGCGTTCATCCACGATCTGCATGACGGCTTCGGCAGCGCGCTGGTGCGCGCCATCGTCCAGGCGGAGCGCCAGGCCGAGGGACAGGCCGGCGCCAACTTCCACGTCTCCACGCTCAAGTCGCTGCGCGACGACCTGCGCAACGTGATGGACAGCGGCCGCGGCGTGGAGGCCGCTACGCCCGCGACTCCGGCCGAATGGCTGGCGCCGACGCGGCATCGCTTCTCCACGCTGTTCGATGAACTGGAAATGGACAGCCACTGGGCCTGCCCGCCCGCATGGCCGCGGCCGCCGAGCGTGGCGCTGTGCCTGGAACTGACCCGGCTGCTGGAGGAAGCCCTGTCCAATGTGCTCAAGCACAGCCGCGCCACCCAGGTCGGCATCGTGCTGGCCGCCGGCGCGCAGGGCGCGCTGACGCTGGAAGTGCGCGACAACGGCGTGGGTTTCGACCCCGCCGCCTTCAGCCAGGCGCGCGGCGGCATCGGCCTGTCATCCATGCAGGCCCGGGTGGCCCGGTTGAACGGACGCCTGCACATCGAATCCCGGCCGGGGCACAGCCTGCTGCGTGCGAGCCTGCTGCTGCCTGGCCCCGCGCACCCTGCCCCGACGCCGCCGCAACGGGTCCGGGCCGACATGCCCGCATGACCGGCACCCGCATTGCAAGCTGGCACCGGTGCCTGGGCCGCATGCTGTCCTGGACCGTGCTGCTGGCTTGTTGCCTTGCGCCGGCCTGGGTACAGGCCTGCCAGCTCCAGGCAGGTGCAGTGCATGCCGCCAGGGAAGCTCCCGGCACAGCCGCGCGGCCCACGCAAGGCTGGGAGGAGGTGGCACTGCCCGATACCTGGACCACGCGCTGGCCCGACTACAGCGGGACCGTCTGGTACCGCATCCAGCTGCGCGAGGACTGCGCCGCCGCGCTGGGCGGGGACGAACCGCTTGGGTTGCTGGTCAATTCCATCAACATGGCTGGTGAAATCTACCTGAACGATACGCTGCTGTGGCGCGATGCCAGCCTGCAGGAGCCGCTGTCGAGAAGCTGGAACGTGCCACGCTATCTGATCCTTCCTGACGCGGCGCTGCACCCCGGCGGCAATGCGCTGTGGATCCGCATACAGGGCCGGGCGCTGGCGCGTCCGGGTCTGGGGCAGGTCACCATCGGTCCCGCTGCACGGCTGCTTGAAATGCATCAGCAGCGCTGGTGGTCGCTGCGCACGGCCTTCGTGATCAATATGGTCGCAACGCTGTGCATCGCGGGCCTTTTCACCGGCATCTGGCTGTTCTACCGCAGGGAAACCGCGCATGGCCTGTTTGCGTTGATGAACCTGGCCTGGGTGGTATTCATCTACAACATCGTGGCAACCGACCCCTGGCCCTTTGGCGATACGGTCGGCGTGGTGCGCGGCAACGTCATCGCATTCATGGTGTTCGTGACCTGCTATGCCCTGTTCATCTTCCAGCAGGGACAGCCCCTGCGGCGCTGGCAGTCGCGCGGCCTGCCGGCGTTGACACTGTGCCTGTCGCTGCTGGTCCTGGCGGTGCCGGAAAAGCATCTGCAGGGCGCCGTGATGCTCTCCGACCTCGCCCATTACCTGGTGTTTGCCGCAGCCTGCATCGTGCCGCTGTTCCATGCCTGGCGCGGCCGCAAGCGGCAGGATCTGCTCTATGCCCTGCTGGGCCTGGCGTCCATCTTCATCGCGGTGCACGATGTCTACGGCTATCTGCGCAATACGTCCGCGGCCTTTGCCCTGACGCCCTACGCCAACCTGATCACCATGGTCGTGATCACCGCCGTGCTGGGCTCGCGCATTGCCGCCAGCATGCGGCGCACCGAACGCTTCAACGTGGAACTCACGGCCGCGGTCGAGCAAGCCTGCAGCGAACTGGAAAGCACGCTGGACAAGGAGCACCAGCTGGCGCTGTCGAATTCACGCCTGCAGGAGCGGCTGGCGTTCATCCACGACCTGCACGACGGCTTCGGCAGCGCGCTGGTGCGCGCCATCGTGCAGGCGGAGCGCCAGGCCGATGGCCATGTCGGCGCACACCGCCATGTCTCCACGCTCAAGTCGCTGCGCGACGACCTGCGCAACGTGATGGATGGCGGCCGCAGCGCCAAAGCCGATGCGCCCCCGACGCCGGCCGAATGGCTGGCACCGACGCGGCATCGTTTTGCCACGCTGTTCGACGAGCTGGAAGTGGAAAGCCATTGGTCCTGCCCCGCCGCCTGGCCCCAGCCGCCCGGCGTGGCACTGTGCCTGGAACTGACCCGGCTGCTGGAAGAAGCCCTGTCCAATGTGCTCAAGCACAGCCGCGCCACTGAAGTCGGCATCACGCTGGCGGCCGATGCGCAAGGCGCATTGACACTGGAAGTGCGTGACAACGGCGTCGGCTTCGAGTTGGTTTCAGCCAGCGACGATGCCGGCGGCATCGGCCTGCATTCGATGCGCGCCCGTGTGCACAGGCTGGGCGGCAGCCTGCACATCGAATCGCGGCCGGGGCATTCCCTGGTACGCGCCAGCCTCGCCCGGCCTGGCGCGGCCCGGCCTGACGCGGCCCGGCCTGGCGCGGCCCGGACCTGACTGGGCCCGGTGCTTACTCCACCGTCACCGACTTCGCCAGGTTGCGCGGCTTGTCGACATCGGTGCCGCGCGCGCACGCCGTGTGGTAGGCCAGCAGCTGCAGCGGCACGACATGCAGGATGGGGCTCAGCGCGCCATAGTTCTCCGGCATGCGGATCACATGCATGCCTTCGGCACTTTCAATGTGCGTGTCGGCGTCGGCCAGCACATACAGCACGCCGCCGCGCGCGCGCACTTCCTGCATGTTGCTCTTGAGCTTTTCCAGCAGTTCGTCGTTGGGCGCAACGGTCACGACCGGCATGGCGCTGGTCACCAGCGCCAGCGGGCCGTGCTTGAGTTCGCCCGCGGGATAGGCTTCGGCGTGGATGTAGCTGATTTCCTTCAGCTTGAGCGCGCCTTCGAGGGCAATCGGATAGTGGATGCCGCGGCCCAGGAACAGCGCGTTCTCGCGCTGTGCGAATTCCCCTGCCCAGCTGATCAGCTGTGGCTCGAGTGCCAGCACGGCCTGCAGCGCCACGGGCAGGTGGCGCATGGCCGTGAGGTAGCGTGCTTCCTGCTCCTCGCTCAGCCGGCCCTTGCTTTGCGCCAGCGCCAGCGTCAGCAGGAACAGGCCGGCAAGCTGGGTGGTGAAGGCCTTGGTCGAAGCCACGCCGATCTCCACGCCGGCGCGCGTGATGTAGGCCAGTTCGCACTCGCGCACCATGGCGCTGGTGGCGACGTTGCAGACCGTCAGCGTGTGCGTCATGCCCAGGCTCTGCGCATGGCGCAGCGCGGCCAGCGTGTCGGCGGTCTCGCCCGACTGGCTGATGGTCACGACCAGCGTGCGCGGGTTGGGCACACTGGTGCGGTAGCGGTACTCGCTCGCCACTTCCACCTGGCAGGGAATGCCGGCAAGGCCTTCGAGCCAGTACTTGGCCACGCAGCCGCTGTAGTAGCTGGTGCCGCAAGCCAGGATCAGCACGTTGTCGATTTCCTGGAACACGCGCCAGGCCGCGGCGCCGGCCTTGCCATCTGCGGACACGCCGTCGAACAGCTCGGGCACGATGCCCAGCACGCCTTCGATGGTGTCGCCGATCGCGCGCGGCTGCTCGAAGATTTCCTTTTGCATGTAGTGGCGGTACGGGCCCAGTTCGGCCGCGCCGCTGTGCGCATGCACGGTGCGCACCGGGCGCTGCTCGGTGCCGAGTGCCTGGCCGGCCTTGTCCAGCAACCAGTAGCGGCCGCGCTGCAGGTCGACCATGTCGCCTTCCTCGAGGTAGACGATCTGGTCCGTCACACCGGCCAGCGCCATTGCATCGCTGGCCACGAAATGCTCGCCGCCCGCGCCAATGCCCAGGATCAGCGGCGAGCCCGCGCGCGCGCTCACCAGGCGTTCGGGTTCGTCTTTGTGCATGACGGCCAGCGCATAGGCGCCATGCAGCCGGGCCACGGCTGCCTGGAACGCCTCGAACAGGTCGCCGTCGTAGAGGCTGTCGACCAGATGGGCAATGACTTCGGTATCGGTCTGGCTGACGAACACATAGCCCTTGGCCTGCAGTTCGCGGCGCAGCGCTTCGTAGTTCTCGATGATGCCGTTGTGCACCAGCGCGACGCGCGCCGCCTGGCCGGGCTGGATATCGCCCGGGCCGTAGCTGAAATGCGGATGGGCATTGCGCACGGCCGGCTCGCCATGCGTGGCCCAGCGGGTGTGGGCAATGCCGGTAAAGCCCTGCAGGTTCTCGGCCTGGACCTGCTCGAGCAGTTCGGCCACGCGCGCCGTGCTGCGCGCACGCGTCAGCCCGGAGCTGCGCGTGCCCGTGGCATCCAGTGCATGCACGGCCACGCCGCAGGAGTCATATCCGCGGTATTCGAGCCGCTGCAAGCCCTGCACCAGCACGGGAACGATATTGCGGTAGGAAACGGCGCCAACGATGCCACACATGGAATGCTCCTGAAAATTAAGCCGCAATGCTATGCTGGCCGGAAGGAAATTTCTGATCGTTATCCAACTGAAAATGAACTTTAATTTCTCAAAATGCATTCGAAGAAATTAAATTTCATTAACATCGCTGAAATCAATGATTGACGATATCGATTTGCAACTGCTGGATTTGCTGCAGCACGACGCCAGCCTGAGCAACCAGGCGCTGGCCGAGCGTGTGAACGTTTCGCCGCCCACCTGCCTGCGGCGCGTGCGGCGCCTGCAGGAGGAAGGGATCATCGAGCGTCAGGTGGCGTTCCTGCAGCCAGAGCGGCTTGCCGCACTGATCGGCCATGGTCTCACCGCCTGGGTCGAAGTCACGCTGGACCGACAGGATGCGCAGGCGCTCGAGCGCTTCGAAACCCGCGCCGTGGCCGAGGATGCAGTGCAGCAATGCTGGCGCGTCTCACCCGGCCCCGACTTCATGCTGGCCACCTACACCCGCGACATGCCCGAGTACCTGGCGCTGAGCCAGCGGCTGTTCACTCAGGACAGCAATGTGCGCAACGTGCGCGCCTTCTTCGCCACCAAGCGGGCGAAGTTCGAAACCAGGATCCCGCTGTCGCCCCTGCGCGGGGCGCCCGGGCGCTGATCCTAGGGCCCCGGCGCGGCAGGCCAGTCCACGGCCACCGAGCAACCCTGGCCGGGGGCACTGTGCAGCGAGAGCTGCGCGCCGTGCTGGCGCGCCACGGTCCGCGCCAGCGCCAGGCCGACGCCGAAACCTTCGAATTCGCTGTCGCGGTGCAAGCGCTGGAACAGCCCGAACGCCTGGGCCGCGCGCGTGCCGTCGCAGCCCACGCCGTTGTCCTCCACCCGCCAGCGCAGCCCGCCATCGGGCAAGGCCTGGGCCAGCAGGCGGATCTGCGGCGCTGCCTGGCCGCGGGAAAACTTGAAGGCGTTGTCGAACAGCGCCGCCAGCAGGGTGCGCAGCATTTCCCGGTCGGCCTGCAGCATCAGCGGCGCCACGGGCAGCTGCCACTGCGCCTGCGCCGCCGCAGGTTCGGTGGCCAGCAGCGCGCAGCGCACCTCGCCGGCCAGCTGCGCCAGGTCCACCGCCTGCACGCGCGCAGGCGTGCGCATCAGCCGCGCCATCTGCAATACGCCGTCCAGCATGCCGTTCAGCCGGCGCGCGGCCTGGTCCATGACGCCGAGGAATTGCTCGGCATCCTGCGCATCCGCGCCCTGCAGCCCCGCTCCATGCAGGGTTTCGCGCAGCAGCGGCGAATATGACGTGATATGGCGCAGCGGCGCACGCAGGTCGTGCGAGAGTGCGCGCAGCCAGTCCTCCTGGCTGGCGCGCAGCACCGCAAGCTCGCGCTCGCGCTCGGCGAGCAGGGCCAGCGCCTGCGGCAGATCGGCCGGCAGCCGATGCGGCTCGGATGTCATGATTTCGGAAGCTTGCTCGGCCGCTTCCAGTGGGCGAGGATGGCCTGGCGGCCACGCGCCACTCCCAGCGTGCCTGCGGGCACATCCTTGGCAATGGTCGACCCGCCACCCACGGTCGCGCCCGCACCCACGGTGACCGGCGCCACCAGCACGCAATTGCTGCCGATGTGCGCATCTGCCTCGATGACCGTGCGGTGCTTGTTCACGCCGTCATAGTTGGCCGTGATGCTGCCGGCGCCGTAATTCACGCGCTCGCCCACCGTGGCGTCGCCCAGGTAGGCCAGATGGTTGGCCTTGGCGCCGTCGGCCAGCGTGCTGTTCTTGACCTCGACGAAGTTGCCGATATGCACTTCGCGGCCGAGCCGGGCACCCGGGCGCAGGCGCGCAAACGGCCCGATCAGCGCGCCCTCGCCCACCGACACGCCCAGCTTGTCGCCATCGATGTGGGTATAGGGATGGATGACCGCGCCCGCATCGATGGCGGCATTGGAAATGCAGCAGTACGCGCCGATCGAGGCGCCTGCGCCAATGGCCACCGTGCCGCTGAAGATGCAGCCGACGTCGATCTCCACGTCCTGTCCGCAGGCCAGCGCGGCGCGGGTCCCGCTGCGCGCATCGTCGCGCAGGTCGAAACGCGCGGGATCGGCCAGGCGCACGCCCTGCTCCATCAGCGCGTCGGCCTGGCGCAGCTGGTGCGCGCGCTCGAGCTGCGCGAGCTGCACCGGGCTGTTGACGCCCGCCACCTGCAGCGCGTCTTCGATGCAGTGCGCGACCACGGGCACGCCGTCGGCGACGGCCATGGCAACGATGTCGGTGAGGTAGTACTCGCCCTGGGCATTGTCATTGGTCAGGCGCGCCAGCCAGCCACGCAGCAGCCGCGCGGGCACGGCCATGATGCCGCTGTAGATCTCGTTGATGCGCCGCTGCGCGTCGCTCGCATCCTTGTGCTCGACGATCGCCTGCACCGCGCCATCGGCAGCGCGCACGATGCGGCCGTAGCCGCTCGGGTCGGGCAGAGCCACGGTCAGCAGCGCCAGCCGCTCGCTGCCCGCGGCGGCCACCAGGTCATGCAAGGTCTGCGCCTGGGTCAGCGGCACATCGCCCGAAAGCACCACGGCCACGCCATCGTCCGGCAACAGCGGCGCCGCCTGCTGCACCGCGTGCCCCGTGCCCAGTTGCGGCTCCTGGCGCACGAACTTCAGCGCATAGCCTGCGGGTGCGGCCTGCGCCGCGGCCGTGATCGCTTGCTCGACCTGTTGCGCACCATGGCCGGTCACCACCACCGCGCTGCGCGCGCCCAGTTGCGCGGCCTGGTCGAGCACGTGCTGCAGCAGCGGCCTTCCCGCCAGGCGCTGCAATACCTTGGGAAGGCGGCTTTTCATGCGCGTGCCTTTGCCCGCGGCCATGATGATGAGGTCCAGTGCTGCTGTCATTTGATTGCCTGTCGTATATCGGAAGACTGCGCTTGGGAGGCACAGACACAGGGCGAATTATCGTGCCCCGGCCTTGTGGCGCCCACCACGTTTGCCTCATGCCGGCTGCACGCGGATATCTTTTACATTTCAGCACTACCCATTTGCTGCCTGGAGCTGCCCATGCCCGCCTCGCCTCCTCCCCCCTCGCCGCCGCTGCGCACGCGCGCCGTGGCCGCGGGCCATCTGCGCGCATTCGTGGCCGCGGCCGAACACCTGAACTTCCGCGCCGCGGCCGATACCCTGGCGCTCACGCCCTCGGCCGTGAGCCGGCAGATCCAGGCACTGGAAGATGAAGTGGGCGTGGCGCTGTTCCTGCGCCACACGCGCGCCGTGGAGCTGACCAGCGCCGGCGTGCATCTGCTGCGCGCCGTGGCGCCCGGGCTCGAGCGCATCGATGCCGCCGTGCGCCAGCTGCGCCAGACCGCCGGGCGCAAGAGCGTGGCCATCACCACCTGGGCGAGTTTTGCCGCGATGTGGCTGATTCCCCGGCTCGAAGCCTTTCAGCGCGAGTTTCCCGACATCGACATCCGCATCGACACTTCGGACACGGTGATGGACATGGAGACCACCGATGTCGACCTCGCGCTGCGCTACAGCCGCGCGCCCGAGTCGCCTGCGGCCGAGCGCCTGTTCGGCGAGCAACTGGCCGTCGTGGCCAGCCCCTGGCTGCTGCGCAGCCAGCCGGCGATCCGCACGCCGGCCGATGCCGCGCGCTTCACGCTGATCGAAACCGGCGATGCGCAGCGCCTGCCGCAGCTGGCCTGGCTCGGCTGGCAGCGCTGGTTCCATGCGCATGGCTGCGCGCCGCTGCAGCCGCCGCGCTGGCTCTATTTCAATTACGCCCACCAGATGGCGCAGGCCGCCCTGGCCGGCCAGGGCCTGGCCATTGCGCGCCTGCCCCTGGTGGCCGATGCACTGGCCAGCGGCGACCTGGTCGAGGTGCTGCCTGCGCACCGCCTCGACTCGCCCCTGGCCTACTGGCTGCTGCCCGGCCCGCGCAGCGCCCCGCGTCCCGAGGTCCAGGCATTTTGCGAATGGTTGCGCACCCAGGCGGCGCTGACGCGCGAGGCCATGGGGCTGCCGGAACTCAGCTGAGCGTCACCCGCGCGAATTTGCGCTTGCCCACCTGCACCACCCAGGTGCCGGCGTCGATCTTCAAGCCGCGGTCGCTGACCACCGCACCATCGATGCGCACGCCGCCGCCATCGATCAGGCGGTTGGCTTCGCTGGTCGAGGGCGCCAGGTTGGCTTGCTTGAGCAGCGCGCCAATGCCCAGCGGCGCGCCGGACAGCGGGACTTCGGGAATCTCATCGGGCACGCCGCCCTTGCTGCGGTTGATGAAGTCCTGCTCGGCGGCATCGGCCGCGGCGGCCGAGTGGAAGCGCGCGGTGATTTCCTTAGCCAGCATGACCTTCGCGTCCTTGGGATTGCGCCCGCCCGCGACTTCGGCCTTGAGCGCGGCAATCTCGGCCAGGCTCTTGAACGACAGCAGCGTGTACCAGTCCCACATCAGCGTGTCCGAGATCGACAGCACCTTGGCGAACATGGTGTTGGCGTCTTCGGTGATGCCGATGTAATTGTTCTTCGACTTCGACATCTTCTCGACGCCGTCGAGGCCCACCAGCAGCGGCATGGTGAGCACGCACTGCGGCTCCTGGCCGTACTCCTGCTGCAGGTGGCGGCCCATCAGCAGGTTGAATTTCTGGTCGGTGCCGCCGAGTTCGAGGTCGGACTTGAGCGCCACCGAGTCATAGCCCTGCAGCAACGGGTAGAGGAATTCATGCAGCGAGATCGACTGGCCGCCATGGAAGCGCTTGTGGAAGTCGTCGCGCTCCATCATGCGCGCCACGGTGTACTTGGCCGACAGCTCGATCATGCCGCGCGCGCCCAGCTGGTCGCACCATTCGCTGTTGTAGCGCACCTCGGTGCGTGCCGGGTCGAGCACCATGGCCGCCTGGCGGTAGTAGGTTTCGGCGTTGACCTTGATCTGCTCGGCGGTCAGCGGCGGGCGTGTCGAGTTGCGTCCCGACGGGTCGCCGATCAGCGTGGTGAAATCGCCGATCAGGAAAATCACCTGGTGGCCCAGATCTTGCAACTGGCGCATCTTGTTGAGGACCACCGTATGACCGATATGAATATCCGGCGCCGTAGGATCGAGACCGAGCTTCACCCGCAGGGGCACGCCCGTGGCTTCGGAGCGCGCCAGCTTGCGCGTCCACTCTTCCTGCGGCAGCAGCTCATCGACTCCGCGCAACGTGGTTTCGAGCGCTTGTCCTACGCCATCGGTGACCGGATATGTTGTAACAACAGGTTGATTCATAAGGGTTTTTTTCGATGCCCGGGGAGTGACCCCCGCTATAATTCGTCGCTTATCGCTGTGGCGAATTCTAGTAGGGTCCCCGTATCGGCATGTGCCGAATGGCTTCCACCCCCTGGACCGCGCGTCCTGCCACATCTTCTCATGACCGCCCGCCTGACTTGACGCGCACCGACACGGGAACTCATTTTGAAATCTGGCCTGATCCTCGCTGGCACTTCGGTGCTCGCCCAGCTACGCAATACCCTGCAACGCCACCCCAAGCGTGTCACTGCCGCAGTGGCCGCCGTGCTGCTTTCCGGCGGTGGCGGCGCGTTTGCCGTGGCCTCGCTCGGTCCTGATCCAGCCGACCTGCCGGTGCGCACTCTGACCCAACAGGTCGCTTCGCTGGCCGACGACACCCCCCTGGTCGAGCTGACCGAACTGCAGGATTTCGCGCTCTATCGCTCCGACCTGTCGCGCGCCAATGACAGCGCCGAAGCCCTGCTGCAGCGCCTGGGCGTTGCCGACCCCGAAGCTTCGGCCTACCTGCGCAGCAACGAGCAGGTGCGCCAGAACCTGCTGGCCCGCGGCGGCCGCCTGATCTCTGCCGAAGCCACCAACGACCACCAGCTGACGCGACTGACGGCGCGCTGGGCGCCCGACGAAGAAAGCAGCAAGTTCCAGCGCCTGGTCGTCGAGCGCCAGGGCAAGGGTTTCGTGACGCGCCTGGAAACCGGCGACCTGGTGGCCAACCAGCGCCTCGCCGGCGGCACCATCCAGAGTT
>Ga0308161_1003978_pt1 | contig 13894 bp, 13 predicted proteins | sample PhyFR2_FD_201034 | JGI IMG/M metagenome (GOLD analysis project Ga0308161, IMG submission 201034) | Phyllosphere microbial communities from UC Gill Tract Community Farm, Albany, California, United States - DLSLF.R2 | ecosystem: Host-associated > Plants > Phyllosphere > Unclassified | place: USA...
CAGACGCGATGGTCGCAATTTCGGTTATGGCAGGCAATTGAGCTATGCAGGGCCGCAGGCGCTAAAAGACATGTTTGGCGGCGGCCACTAAGGCACGGTCAAGGCGCACTGTGATCGGTGGCAGGCATTCGTTATATGGTGCCGCTCCGAACAGGGGCCCGGCATCAATGATGCGCGGCAGATTCATCGGAAGGTTTTGGCCGACTATGCCGCGTATCTGCGCGACCTGGTTGGCCGCGGTGACCTCGCAGTCAGCACCGCACAAAACCGCCTTTCCAGCATTAACAGGACCATGGCGGCGCTTCGCGGTGATCAGTACGTGAAGTTGGCAAGTCCGAGTAAGGCGTTGGGTATGCAGCGCACCGCGGCTCGACAGTCGGTGCCGCAAGGCCAAGACCGCGAACAGGTTAAGCAGATCGTCGATGCGCTTTGCCGCGATCATCAGCAACGGGCCGCTGCAATCGTTCTGTTGGCGCGAGCCACCGGCATGCGCTTGCGTGAGGCCATCTTGGCTGATCTGCCACGGCTAAGCCGTGAGGCTAACAACCTAGGCAGAATTAACATTCAGGATGGCACCAAAGGCGGTCGCGCAGGTGCCTCGGCGCCTCGCTGGATCGCGGTGGACAGCCATGTTCAAGCTGCACTCGGGCTTGCATTGCGAGTGTCGCCTGTAGGTAGTCGCAACCTGATTGCGCGACATGAAAGTTACCTGAATGTTCTGCAAGAAATCATTCGACCGGCGCGGAACATCCTGCATGCACACAACCTCAAGGGTTACCATGAACTTCGAGCGGCGTACGCATGTGAGCGCTATGAGCAAATCACACAGCACCTCGCACCTATCAACGGCGGCCATCGCCACATAAATCGGAATCTTGATCGTGAGGCCCGGAGGCAGATCGGCTATGAACTGGGACACGGTCGGATCGATGTAGTCGCAACCTACATTGGTGGGCGGGCATGAGTAGGTCATTTGACATGGAGCTGTTCTTGGCTGTAGCGCTGACAGGGTCGTACGCAACCCGTCAGCGCCACATCCGACAAGCGAAAATCATCCAAGCTGAAATCGTAGCGCGCTGGCAGCGAACAACACCCTGGCATTGGCAGAGAAAGCATGTTGCTTGGTTTCTGGAACATCGCACGAACCATCGCAGTGAGGCGACACGCTACTACTTCGTGCTAACGATCCGGCTACTCACTCGACGCCTTAACAGATCATGGGTTTTCAATCTGTAGTGATGTTCTACCGAAGCCGTCTGTCAGCAACCGATCTACGGCCATCAGGGAGCTGGGCATTGGCAGTTTTCGGCGCGGGCGAAGCTAAAGGCTGAAGCAGAGAGCCTCTCCACACCTTCCCCAAAATACCATGAGTCCAAAGCTGATGATATCATCGGGCTATTACCAAGCGTTAGGCGGGTCATGAATACGTACATACCGCCAGTCACAGCAACATATCGCAAATGGCACCAATCAATGCATAAGGGAATTGTGAAATGATTGAATTAGATGTAGATATGGCTATCAAACCTTTGATATCACAATATAAGAAAAGGCTCGGAGGCTCCTCTTTAGACATCAGAGAAGGAATCGCTTTAGTCGATTTACATCTGCGACTGGCCTATACCGTTGTAATAGCAAACAGCAAGCGGCCGCTCATCACCCCCATAAAATTGGTTTCTTCGCCTGGATTCGGCACTATGCTAGCCGTAGTCAGAGAAGGAAGTAAACAGCCAGCAGACCTAGGCACTCAATGGATAACAAATTTTGTCACCGCCTGGACTAAAGAAATTGTAAATGCAATTGACAAATTCAAATCACCAAAATTCCCAAACTTCAAATTTTTGCGAGACAGACTTTCTCACGGAAGCCCACTACCAAGCAATGACAATTCATTAAACAACCTAAGAGCCGAATTAGATAAACTCCTGAATGCATTAGACTCCCATCTGGATAACAGCTTCACCGACCTAACCATAGTAGAGCGGGAAGGGAAGCTCTACATACAAAAGAAAAAAGAGCGGGCGTCACTAGAAATTTCTCCAATTTGGGCGAACTCCTTAAATCCAAGCGGAGTTTGCATATTTTCACACTGCTCACAAGATGGCATACATTACCTGGATCCTCAAGGAGACATTTTTTCTGAACGCTCAGATGAGGCCGTTACAAAATTCACTAAAAGCTTCATAGGCGATAAAGCGGGGCCAGACCTAGGAAAATTAGTTCAAGATGTGGTGACCGATATCGCCGCGTATACTGAGGACTATTCGAAACCCAGTTATTACTTCGGAGACGAGGAAAACAAAGGTACGCTTCATGTTCCATGGACTCGCTCTACTAGTGAAGGCAATACTTCCAGGCTCGACTCTTTCCGGATTGGCCCCGACAACAGACGTGAGTGGCAGGACAATAACCATGAGTGGAAGGCTTACTCAGAGTTCCTGAAAAATATATCAAACTGGCAAATTCTGGCGCGCAGAATGGGCATTGGGCTTGCGAATTTCACCTCAGAACGAGATGCTGAAGAGTCTTCACGATTAGGCCTTAGTAATTCGTATGTAGCTCGCGGCCCTGCACTATTACGAAAGCATCGGGACGTGCCATCTTCCTCAAGTGATGAGGAAGAATTTCATCTCATGTCAAAGATTGATGAGTCTTGTCAAAAATTTAAACCCTCCACTTCAGTTTATTTTTTGATAGGGCAGGCTGGACTTGGGAAAACAGAGTTGATGGTGACTTTGGCAAGACAGCGCGCTGCAGAGATCGAGCAACACCCCAACCTCATGTTGCCACTGTACTTGTTCGTATCCTCAACGGGACGCACCTTATCTAGCCTCGAGGATGCAGTTAATGGCGCACTCAATATTACGAAAGTCCTTTCCAGCCAAAGTGCCAAAGCCTTGTGTAGAAATGGACTATTGGTTCTTCTTGTAGACGGATTCGATGAACTACTAGGCAGCAGCGGCTATGAGAATGCCTTGGGATCGCTTGAGCCTTGGTTTAAGGAATTGGGTGGCAGAGGCGTATTAGTTGCATCAGCTAGATCATCGTACTACCTGACCCAGTACAGGCGCTCACTTGCTCTAGCAACACACCTGAATGTCGATCATACACTTGCTGAACTTCAGCCGTGGACGAAGTCTGCATCCGAAGATTACCTTAAAGAGATGGGAGTCCCGAGAGAAACGCTAAGCGCGATTAAAGAGCGCGACTGGAAAGTTCTCAGCGTGCCTTTCTTTGCTAAAGCATTTGCCGCTTGGGTTTCTCGACAGCACAACTCTGATAAAGCGATCCCATCCATTTATGAGGTCGTTGTTGATCAATACCTTGATAGAGAAGCTCGCAAGCTAACAGACCCAAATGCTGGCTCCCTGCTCACCCCTTCCGAATTGAGATTACTATTTTCCGAAGCTGCAGAATTGATGCAAAGCTCGAGAAATAGAGAAATTGAGCAACAAGACCTGATCATGTGTGCGGAGTCAGTTGTTGGTGCTCACAGCTTAGACCTAGCTCGCCCCGGCTTGACTCGCCGCATTACTTCACTATGCGGACTAGGTGTAACTACCGACTCAAATGGCCAAAATCAGTTTGGGTTCTCCCACGAAGTTCTATTTGACTGCTTCTTATCTCTGGCCATACAAAATAGACTATCCGGAATAATAAACACCACCTCTTTTCTGAGTCTTTTACAGACCAGCACAATCAACATAGCCGTTTTTGAATGGCTGATGGAGAAGAAACCAGAAGAAACGCTAGAATTAGCGAAAAAAATAACATTCTCGGTAAGCAATCCGCAAAGCAACCAAGTTCTATCTGGAAACCTTGGAGCACTTTGGGAAGTCATACTGAAAGCTCGGGACGGCGTACCCGTAACGGAGATAGCCCGTGGATTGCAGTTGGAAAATGTTCTACTTTCTGAAAGCGGCTGGAAAAAACTAAATTTAAGTAATAGTACCGTGCAACTACTAAAAATCCCAAGTTGCAACGATATCTCAATCGACATATCGGACTCACGGGTTGATTATCTTGAGTCCACCCCCGAACAAGCGAGACGTGTATTATCTGGAATAAGAACAGCTCACATCCACTCCTTGCACATAGGAGTTTTTTATGGTGAAGGCAGAATACAGGTAAGAAAAATCTTGGAGGATCTTGGGCTAATCCCAACAACGTCCACAACCGCCACTGCAGCTTCCGAAATTGCCTATGACATTCTTGAAAGATTGGCACGTCGACCGGATGTCCCTGTAATTTTAGATCGAGACGATCTGACCGTTGACGATCAGCGCCTTTCATGGGTTAGCCACTTAGATATTGATGAGTGGAAAAACTTTGTAAATACTCTTATTGACAGTGGTGCTGCACGTCTTGAAAGTCTCGCCACGTCAGGGAGGCCGAAAGTGAGGCTGATGTTCAACAAAGGCTCTTCGAGTCTACTCGATCCCCAAGCAGAACTTTCTGAACAAGCCAAGCAGTTCTGGAACCGTCTCTAGAAAACATAGCGCTGGAAGAGATGTAGTCCCTTCCAGCGCCGCACATAACTTTAGATAACGTATGCGATCCATATGTCCAACCGCTCAGACCAGTACAGCTTGTTGGTCAGATTCAACGCCCCCCCAAGAGCGTGAGTTGATCGAATACTACCCTTTTCTGTCAGAACACTACCAAAAAATCAGCTGACTGCACTCACTTCAATGTACAATCCCAAGTAAATGTTTTCTGAAGACTGTTATGAAACTACTCAATACATATGATGATCGATACGACGCAGAGGATGCGGTGGAAAAACTGACTGGTGAGAAACGTTTGGCTAGTGAACGCGATGCCACTGTTGTCATCTACAATCTTTTTGGCATGCCAAGCTGGGGAAACTTCCATCGTTTAGGCATGTATAATCTTGGAGAGCTGAAGACTCTTCTGAGTCGCCGTAACCATTGGCAGACAGCTGACCAAGATCGTCATGCAGAAATTATTCTTAGCCTGCAAAGCGTAGCGAAGAACTATGAGATAAAAATACCAGACCGCTGGTTGTAGCCACCTGGAAATACCTCTCCTCAGAGATATTAACCCTATAGAAATAATAAAAGATTCACCAGTACGGGAGGGGCTAGCATGGTCGCATTCTTTCATCAGCAGCCTCCCGCATGTACAGTAGTTAGCTAACTTGTATGTGGTACAGTCTTATCGGCTTAACCAGATCTTAAAATACTCCAGATTCTTCGTCATAAGCCGCACCAGAACAAACAGCCTCCAGCACAACCCTCAACAACTCCCCTATCGCAGCAGTTTGTTCAGGCTTCCCGCCAGGGGCTAGGTCGAACGCTCCGACACTTGGAATTCGGTGAGTACCGAAACCTCCGAGGGCAGAAGGGTGTCGCACAAAAAAGTTAGGTTTGGGTTGCATATGCTCCCCTCCCACCCCGTCACCGGGAAAGAGTACATAGGCACCACGTGAGCCGAGAATTGCATCGCGGTATGTATGCATCTTGTAGAGGTCCTCCTGCTTATGCACGCGGTTGACCTCCGTCCGATAATCCATAGCACCTATACCAACAACGTCCCCGTCCTCATCACAATTAAATAGGCTATCTGCTTGCTGTCGCTCAAGGCGATATTTTGCATCGAAATGCAACCAATGAACCGACGCATCTGAATTAAAACTAGATACTCGCAAACTAAAATCGGGATCGAAAGATGCAGTATAGCTGCCGCTCCAACTAACACTCGGAGCTTTAGGTCGAGTGAAACGTTTGTTGTAAAACAGTGAGACCTGCGCTTTAACTCCCAGAGAATCTGAGAATTCAAATCGACACTCGCTGCGTATGCCTTTTCGTAGTTCCACACGCAGACCATCTTCGGAAACTCTAAGAAAATTACCGCCCTTCACTTCAGTGCATATTTCTAACAGAATTTCGCGCAAGACAAAGAAGCACCAATACTCATATATCTGATTGACCGGCCGTATGTCGCCGACAAGCCCGTCCGCGAGCTCAGTACCTTCATCCCACAACAGCGTCATGGCCATGCGAAGTGAAAGATCATAACGGAGCAGCTCTTTGTAGCCCCGCTTTCGAAGCAGTGTCTGGGAATTAGCCGGAATCTGCGTCAATGGCCCGACGTCCCGCCATAAATCATGCTGTAAAGCCTCATCGATCGCCTCCGACCAGCCTCGCGCCTCGCGCTCGGATGCATTCCTTCGGCGAGCAGCCATACCTAGCTCTAGACGTCTAGCGAGAAGACTACAGTGCTCCAAGAATGCTTTCGCGTAGCGATTTTCTGGCGTATCAAGGGACTCAAAGCTTTCGCGCTGTGGCAGCGCCGAAGGCGTATAACCTCGAAAAAGCCGTGCGAGGGGCCCACCCTTCTTGAGCTCGGAATAATCAATTCCGTCGACCAAAAACTCGATATCTACCTCTACGACATCTTCGATGGGAGCTATTTCTACTCGCTCCACTAGCCTGCCATGAGGGTGGGCGATAATTTCTTCTATTGAAGCTGGCAGCTTGTCTCCAGACATGACATCACGTAGGAGAAAATAAAGGGCTGCCTCACTCTTCGCTGAGTCATCAGCAACTTGGAATGAGAGTGAAACTGGGCTGTCATAAGAAAGAAGAAGTTCTGCGGCCTTACTGGCCAAACTATTGAGCAGCTCCTTGAACTCCTCGAAGTAGTGGAGTTTTCGGCACGCAACCTCCGCTTTAACTTCACCTCCAAACTCTGTACCCAGCTCAATGACGCCGGCATGCGAACGCAGGCGCAACTGCCCAGTTACCACAGTTTTGCCGTTTTCCTGTCGCCATCGACGTGGAGGGTCAGGAAGGAACACTGACACTAGCCGAGGCGAAAATGGCCAAGCCGAATTTAATTTCGATTTTTCAACTGCATCCGCCAAAGAATAAGGCGTAGCAACGTCGATAAAATAGTCAGTGTCTTCTCGAAGCTGAAATTTCTCAAAGAGATGGCCGGCGTCTCTCCAGCACATAGGCGGAATCCCACCTGAAGAAAGCTCCAGCGACCTCGCTTCTTCCTCGGCAAAGAGTAAGCCTGGAGCCGAAAGTCCTAACGGATTGCTGCCTGCTTCTCCAAGAGCCGTCTCAATGTCGATCCAACAGTCTCTTCCCAACTCAAGCCGAACACGATGAAGCGGGATCATAGGCATATCACTTCACAAAGGACACGTAGTTCCGAGATAACAAACGACTATGCATCTCGGTTAGCTTCCCACGGCAAAGCTTGAACTCGCAGCCCGTTGGAATCGTGAGGGCCTCTTTTTGCTCGATCCTCGTAGCAGCCTCCGCTCCTAGCACATATTTTGCTGGAGGGACGGAATCTGCATGAGATCCACCCAGAAACTCATGTAAAGCCTTTAGGCTATCGCCTAGTGCTGAGCGGTTCCCATGAATTTTTGGGAGTATCTTTTGAAACAATGCTCTATCAAGACCAGCCGTCCAATGCTTCATAGCATCAGATGGAGTCACGCCTTTCGCGATCTGCGCCTTGGTCCAGACGTAAAGATAGGCATATACCTCTTTATTAATTCGGAAGGCGAACTCAAATCCAACAGGCGATAACAGCTTGAAGCAGCCCTCTAAGGTCATTAGGGTAAGCTGTTTAGCTTCGTCCAGATCTATCTGCGCTACACCATGCTTCGCTACAAGCGAGTCGATAATTTTAGATGGATCGGAACTGCGTCCCTCGCCGGCATCTCGATCGTCGATAGCCTCTCGCAGAAGCTGATTCGCTAGCGCAAGATCAATCTCTTCCTCTTGTGGTATACCTGCCATATATTCGGATGGCCGCAACGCCTTTACTTCCAGCACATGCGCACGGTCGAGTACTTTTGGGGAGAACATGTAGGTTGTTTCGTCTATGTTCACCGTCCCTACATAGAACAGGTTAGGCGGAAGTCGAAGTGGCTGCTCATTGGTAACCAGCAGCTTTGCCGACTTGGCCTCGGCACTACCAGGGTTCTCTAAGTCAAGTAACTCGCTGATAACTTGCAACGACCGGGAATCGATGATTGCTGCATTGTCGCTATCCTCAACAATCGAAGACGCCTCCATGAGCGACAAAAAAGGCGCAAAGTAACGCTCTACGTGCGAAAGATTCATTTCATCGAAAAGCAAAAAATGCGGAATCGACGTAGCCGCAGGACTGCATGCACGTAAAATTATACGAAGAGTATCAGTAATTTCGTAACTTTCATTGGTTTCCTTTCCATCTGCAGTTTGTCTCGACTGTCCGAAAGGGGTGCGAAAACCAATTAGGCGCTTGGGCGACGTCCAGTCTGGACCGACTGGAACGAGCTGAAAAATGTTCCCATCAACCTGGCCCTCATACATTTCTTGGAGCTGCTCCGCCAACCGCAACGTCGACCGTGATTTACCAGTCCCTGATGCGCCGGAGAGAATCACAAAAGGTTTAGCAGCCAAAGCAGCAACCAAGTCGAGAGAACATGGCATTCCTACCGGGTCAGTAGTTGACGGCTCTGCTACGCCCTCTAGGTTGAGGTACAATTCAGGGGCTGTGGCTTGATCCTGAAGATCTGTGTCAAAAACCCCCACATCCGCAGACACATCAAAAAGCGTATCTACCTCTTTGACTGAGAGATTGTACTCGGATTTGAAGTGGGCGCTCAGAAGTTCGACACGTTTAACTGGGTCCGTTTCGCCTCCTAAAATAGCTTCGACATCCGTCTTGCGATAGTTCCAAACAGCGACTTCTGAAAGCTTCGGCTTATCTTCGTTTGCCGCCTTTAAAAGCGGCTTCTCGAGATTGTCCAAATAGGAGTCCTTGAAACCAACCCTGCGAGGCTTAGTTTCAGAAAACTCCACAATAGTTTGCCAAGGATTACTGTTAACAGTCGTTCCCGGACCGTTAGAGACATATTTTCCGGCCCTGAACCCACCCCTAGAATCGTCGCTTGCAAAAATGTTAAATACTTGCCTTTGCCCCTTCATATCAATCTGATCATGGACAGAGGCCAGTTCTGTTAACGCTCTTGAAAAACCTTGTTCACCCAGGATTAAAGGTGCATTTATCGCACCTTTAATTGCCAACGTACGCTTCAACAACAAAAACTCAAGCAAAGACCCTTTAGCTCTTGTATCCTCAAGCGCAGCAATACTTGCCTTAATGCGCTCCGCCGTAAGGTATTTCGACATAGGCCCTCCTGGTTTGCGTCACTCAATACTCAACATATGTTCAACCATGAGCTGGCAGAACTCTTCCTTAATATCAATGCCTATAGCACGAAAACCATTTTTGCGAGCAAAGGCTAAGCTTGTTCCACTACCACCAAATGGGTCAAGTACAACACCGCTAGGGGGAGTCGTCGATAAAATCGGAATTCTCACGAGCTCTTCTGAGAATCGCGCTTTATGCTGATGACTCCTGCGAGCAGGTGGAATTTCCCACGTATCAGCTGGAGGTAGCATACTACCAGAGCTTGATTTCCGACCAACTGCCTCTTTGTTAAAGAAATACCAACGAGACTTAACCAAATGGAACATATACTCATGCGACATTGAGCATCTGTCACGGACTTGATCGGGGATTGGGTTCGGCTTAACCCAAACATTGTCGTTGCGTACTATCCAATCACAATCTTGCATGGCGATAGCAAAGCGATGAGGAATCAAAAGTAGTTGCTTAGGTTTGCAGAGAAGGCCATCTCCTGTCCGATCCTGAGGGCGCAACCCAAAACGCCGAGCGCTTTGCTTGCTCTCGCCGCTTTTGTGCTCCCCTTTACCACTCCAGTACGTATCGCCAAGATTTACCCAGAGACTACCATTCTCAGCAAGCACGGGCTTGGCTGATTCGAAGCAGTCCACTAGCTGTTCGATAAACTGCTGTGGGTGCCTCTCAAGCCCTATTTGTCCCTCAGCACCATAGTCGCGCTGCCCGTAAAAGGGCGGTGAAGTGACCATGCAATTCACAATCACTCCTGCGGCGGCTAGATGCGTCATGGCCTCGCGAACGTCCATATTGAAAATTAGGACATTGTCATCGGCGTAATACGCTGCCTTACGTAACTCAGGGTTCGTGAAAGCATCATGACTTGCGACCTGAGGCTGCAAAGCCAGGTTCGCCTTTGTTTTGGGCTTGGTAGCCGAAGAAATTTTGAGACCGCCCTTCGCGGATTTTGACGAAGTTGCCGTCGTCACCAAGGAGCTCTGGGCCGCAGAGCCTTGAGCATTTTCCGAAAAAGTGTGTCTTTCGTTTTCCACTTCCGATACACCACTCATACGTAGGCAGCTATAGGGTTGATAACTAACTTGTCCAGATTCGGCAGCACTTCGTGAGCATTGATAAAGCGCCTGTCAGAGCTTTGCTCCACCAGCCCACTCAGCACGCAGCCCAGCGCATCCTCTGCGGAGGCGTTAAAAGCCTGCTTCAGTGGTCGCCTTCTTCTCATGCTCAAAGTGATGCTCACGATTTCGTCGAATCCCATACCGCCCCGTTGGATTTTGCCGCTTACTAGCGTCTTAAAAACCCGCAAGTCTACCATCACGGGGAAAGCCGGTGATCCTAAAATCAACCTAAGGCTGAGGATCCGACATGCGGAATCTGCTTCCTTGGGGCCTACGACAGATTCAGAAAACCTCTCGCTCCACGATCCGGTATCTGCGAAATGACCGCCCTAACCTTCCGGGAGCTATGCGTCGATCGACTCAGCTTCGACCTCTCACGCATGCCCGGTCACGCACATCAGGGCGAGTCAAGCCGCCCAGGAGACCTGAGCCACGTATGGCGCGTCAGTTTCATTAATTTATTGGCCAGATCATCGGCATCTTAGGGAAGCTCGTTGCTCTGTCGGTCATCCTTCGATGCATTGCAAATGGTGCAGTACTCCAAAAGGCATTCCACACCTCAAGCATCAGGTTAAATGAGCCTATAAAACAATGAGTTAGTCGATCAATTCAGCTCACCCCGGCTCAGCGGATTACCACTTCAACGCATCTACGAGCGCCAGTCGATACTCGGGATTTTGGGTACACATCTTCAATTCGACAGGTCGGACCTCCCTGCAACCGCGCTCAGATATAGCCCATCCCACCCAAAACCTCAGACTTCCCCCCTTCCCTGTAGTCCATTTCCCAAAGATACTCCCCTCCCCTGTTTCCCGTTGCGTCAGCCTTCCCAGCGTCCTAGTCTCACCCCGTCGTTGCCAACCCAACGACACGACTTTGACAGGTCGCAGCGGTAAACAACTAAGCGGACGCCCTTATGGCGGCTGTACGTGCGGGCACGCTTGCGTGCGCCGGATCTTGTTGTTTCCGCCGGTCTGTCAACCCACGTACAGCTGCCACCCACCGTTTGACAGCGGCGGATGTCGGCCCAGCAACGGAAGCAACTCATGTTAAAAATCGTCCCTGATCCACCACCCACACCCGTCACCCTGGAAGACACCCTGACCCTAGCCGCCGACTACGCCCTCTGCGCCGAAGCCGTGGCCCAACAAGCCCTCCTCACGCAGCCCCGCTCCCCGGCAGCCCCGCTGATCATGGCTTCCATGCACGAGCTCGAATCCCTGCGCCGCCTGCTGGAATCCGCCCTCCTCCAAATCCACCACCCTCCCTCGCGACACCCCACACACTAACCCTCAAGCCCCTGGCTCAAGCAAAACGGCAGTAACCCAGCCGCAGCTCAAAAACAGCCAGCCCAAAAACTTCAGGGAGCCACACCCATGTCCACCGCACACACCCCCTGCACCCCAGGCCAAACCGTTTTCTACCAAGGCGAAAACCACACCCACGCCCTGTTCCGCATCGAGCCCGGCATCCCCTGCCAACACGCGCGCGAACAAGCTTCGGAATTGATGGGCTACGCTCGCGACCTCACCCTCGAAGGCTTGATGGAAGACAAACCCAAACTGATCTGGGCCGCCCACTACCTCTGCGCACTCGGCAAAGCCCTGCTGGACGACGCTGAACTGGGCTTGATGCGCTGACCCCGGTCCCCCGGCGCACCTGCGCGCCGGGGCTGTCGATCAGGTCAAACCGGGCCCGGCACCTGGGGCACTGCGCGCCCCGAGAGAAAACGCGGCAACACCACCATATGCGGCAGTGCAAACGCCGCCAGCACCACGAACAGCGCCCGAATGCCGGTCTGTTCCTGCTGCCAGAACACAGCTCCACCCACCAGGGCAAATACCCCTGCCCCGACGAGCACTGGCCAGGTGCGATGCAGGTAGTCGCCCATCGACAAGGCACCTACCATGCGCTCGCGCACACGGGTTTGGGGTTCGGCATGCAGCAGGTAGAACCCGAGCGCAAACCCGATCAGCGGCGGGGTTACCACCACCAGCAGCAGGGTCAGCGCCAGCCGTAGGTCACGCTGTTGCCAGGCACTCATCAGCAATACACCGAACGCAATCAGCCCGGCACACGCCAGCGTCACCGCCAGCCATCCACCCAAGGCAGAGGATGCACCGGCCGCCATCGCCAGGTTGAGCAACCGGGCTACCGCGTCGCTGTGCAGCACCGCAGGCCCGCCCAGGATGAACAGCCCCAGCGCTATCTGTTCATGCCGCCGCTGGAACACCTCGTCCTCATGGGCGAAGTGCCAAACCGACAGCAACAAAAAAGCGGTAAGCGCCAGCGCCCCCGCCACTTGCCAGACCAGGGCGCACACCATGGCCACGCCCAGGTAACTGAGCACAAAGCGCCTGCGCTGCCCGTGCTCGATCAGGTACAGGTCGCTTGCCCCATGCAGCAGGCCAAGCCCGAGCCCGACCAGCAGCACGTAAGCCAGCGGTGCCAGCCCGCCTGCAAGGCTGGCCGCTATCGCCAGCCCCACAAGGGCGCGCCAGCTGCGCCCTGTGCAGGTCATGCTCAGTAGCCTCGGCCTACCGGCACGGCGCGCAGGTTACGTTCCGAGGTGAAGGCGTAGACGACCTTGGCCAGCACGTCGAGCACCAGGAATACCCACACGGTGGTGGCGTCGCTCACGGCCCAGAAGCCTTCTGGGCCGACGGCGAAGACCACGGGGTAGATCAGCCACAGCACGGTGAGAAAGCCTACGTTACGGCGGTAGGCGGGGCTGACGCCGGGTTGTTGGCTGGCGATGCTGGCGACAGGTTTCCACAGCAGGTACAGCACGCCGGCAAAGGCGGCGCAGGACCAGGCGAAGAACACCCATTTGATCACGCCGTAAGGTGCCAGGGAGGCGATCAGGCCGGTGACGATCATGATCACATCGAGGGTGACGATGGCGGTGATGTAGCCGCTTTTGCCGTACAGGTCGCGGGTGCCGTAGTAAGCGGAGCTGACGACGCCGGCCAACAGCAGTGGGGTGGTGAAGGCCCAGTCCACGTAGCGGGCCAGGTAGGTGACGCTGCCGTCGACTTTGATCAGGTTGCCGACGCCCAGGTACATGCACAGGTAGGCGGTGGCGGCGATGAAGGGGACGGCGGCGTGGATGAGGGTGTGGCCCAGAAGCGGGCCGTAGTGTGCGCCTTTGATGTAGATGACCAGTGATGCCAGGGCCATGACGATGAAACCGATCAGCAAGGGGGTTTGGATCATTTGAGGCTCCGCTACCAGCAGTAAAAGGCCCGGGTGCATGCAAGGGGATGCCGGGGTTCGCCGCGGTTTATTTAGCCGCTTCGTTTACGGATGGAGAGGGGGGTGAGATTTTTGGTTCAAAATGTTTCGGGGGTCGGTTGAGATCTTTTCCAGGTCACGCGATCTACTACTGTGGGAGCGGCCTCGCGCCGCGATGGGCTGCGAAGCGGCCCCAGGATTTCAGCCCGCAGCTCAAATCGCCGGGGCCGCTATGCGGCCCATCGCGGCGCAAGGCCGCTCCCACACGGAGGGCGTGTTTCTGTCAGATCACCGAGTCATCGGAGCAAGCGCCCCTGCCAGATCACCGCCCCGTCAGCCCATCAAACGCC